>Ga0155956_1081_pt4 | contig 18323 bp, 18 predicted proteins | sample RifCSPlowO2_02_FD_107610 | JGI IMG/M metagenome (GOLD analysis project Ga0155956, IMG submission 107610) | Betaproteobacteria bacterium RIFCSPLOWO2_02_FULL_62_17 | reverse complement strand
AAGCAACTGGGCCGAGGCGGTTTCTTTGGTAAGGTAACCCGAGGCGCCCGCGCGGATGGCACGCACCGCATATTGTTCTTCCTCGTGCATGCTCAGCACCAGGATCCGCAGCCTGGGCTTTTCGCTCTTTATCTGGCGGATGAGTTCGATGCCGCTGCGTCCGGGCATGGACATGTCCAGCAGCAGCACGTCGAACTCCAGTTCCCTGGTCCGGGCAATGACCTCATGGCCATTGCAGGCCTCGCCGACAATGGTGAAATCCTTGCTCGCCGAGAGCAGTTGCTTGAGCCCCTCGCGCACGATGGTGTGATCATCGGCGATGACAATGCGTATCATGCGCCGTTCTCCGCCTGATCAACAGGGATGCGCACTTCGACCACCGTGCCCTTGCCGGTTTCACTCTGGACACTGACTTCGCCGTTGAGCAGGTAGACGCGTTCGCGCATGCCGATCAGTCCGAATGAGCCGCTGGCCCGGGATTCACCCGTCGAAAACCCCCGGCCGTTGTCGCGCACCGTGAGGATGAGCGCCTGCCCCTCAATCTCGAGCGTGATCTCCACCTGCGTCGCCGCGGCGTGACGCGCGACATTGGTCAGGGATTCCTGCAGGATGCGGAAAATCGCGGTGGCATGCGCGCCGTGGGCCTGCAGATCCGGCGAACCGATCGCCAGTTCGCAGGCAATGCCGCTGCGGCGCCGGAAATCGTGCACCAGCCAGTCGACCGCCGGAGCGAGGCCCAGGTCATCGAGCATCATCGGGCGCAGGTCCGCGGATATCCGCCGGGTTGCCGCGACGGTCTGGTCCAGCAGCCGCTGCATCGACGTCAGTTTTTCCTCCAGGTCGGCCACGCCCTGCGGAAGGCGTTCGTGCAGCCAGGCGGCGTCCATTTTGAGCGCGGTAAGCGCGCCGCCCAGTTCGTCGTGCAGTTCGCGGGCGACCCGGCTTTTCTCCTGCTCGCGCACCTTTTGCGACACCGAGGCCATCTCGCGCAACTCTTCGCGCGAGTGGCGCAGCGCCTGCTCGGTGCGCACCCTCTGGGTGACATCCCTGAGGATGGCGGTGAAGACCTGATTTCCGGGTTCGCCGGATTTGGAGATCGAGGCTTCAACCGGAAACTCCTCGCCATCGGCGCGCAGCCCGACCAGCACCGACTGCTCGCCCATGCGGCGCGACGTTGCGCCGGTCGCGCCGAAATGCCCGACGTGCGCGCGATGCACCTGGCGCAATCGTGCCGGCAGCAGCATTTCCAGCGACTGGCCCAGCACCTGCGCTCGCGGCCGCTGAAAGATTTTTTCCGCCGCCTGATTGAACAGCAGCACGCGTTGCTCCTCATCCACGGTAATGACCGCGTCCATCGCCGATTCCAGGACTGTGCTTACCTGCACCTCGGCGCGGCGCAGGGCGCGCCGGGCGATGATTTCGTAATGGATAAATACCGCCGCCGTCGCCAGGACCGCGACGCCGGCGACCAGGATGGTAACCAGCATCTCCTTCGGATACCAGCCAAACCCCTCGGCCAGCGCGGCGAGCAGCAGGGTGGTGGCCGCCAGCACCAGCACCGGGCCGAGGAATATGAGCAGCAGGCTGCGATACTGCTGCGGGCTGGATTGCGATTCCTCAAATGGCGGCATGAAGCACCGCCGCCGCGCCGGGTCCCGTGATTGCCGCTTGACCCAGATCAATTCCGGCCATCGGGAACCTGTGCACAGTATGCCCCGTCATTGCACGCATCTGGGCTTGGGCATGGATATGTTTACCAATCTCGTCATAGACGCAAACCTGATCCGCAAATACGGCGGTAATGGGCCACGCTATACCTCCTATCCCACTGCCGATCGCTTCGTCGAGGCCTTCGACGCGGATGTCTACCGTCACTGGCTGCGCAATCGAAATATCCGCGGGATCACCCGACCGCTCTCATTATACGTACACCTTCCTTTCTGCGGCACCGTCTGCTACTACTGCGCATGCAACAAGATCGTCACGCGCGACCACGGCCGCTCCGCGCCCTATCTTGATTACCTCGCCAAGGAGGTCGGGCTTGTTTGCGCCGAACTGGGCGAGGACCGCGCCGTCAGCCAGGTGCATTTGGGCGGCGGCACGCCGACCTTCCTTGCCGACAATGAGTTGCGCGAGCTGATGCGCATGATCGGCTCGAACTTCAAACTGAATCCCTCGGGCGAGTATGCCATTGAGATCGACCCGCGCGGTGTGGGCGAGGAACGCGTCGCGCTGCTTGCGGAACTGGGCTTCAACCGCATGAGCCTGGGCGTGCAGGATTTCGATCCGGTGGTGCAGCGCGCGGTCAACCGCATCCAGACCGCCGATCAGACCACTGCCGTCACGCTCGCGGCGCGGCGCCATGGCTTCCGCTCCATCAATTACGATCTGATTTACGGTTTGCCGCGCCAGACCCCGGAAGGGTTCGCGCGCACCCTTGATCTGGTGTGCAGCGCCGCCCCGGACCGCATCGCGCTGTATTCCTATGCGCACCTGCCGACGGTATTCATGCCGCAGCGCCGCATCGCGGCGGCCGATCTGCCGACATCGGAGGTGAAGCTCCATCTGATGACTCAGGCGATCGCAAGATTCAGCGCCGCGGGCTACGTCTACATCGGCATGGATCATTTCGCCAAGCCCGATGACGATCTGGCGCTTGCCCAGCGCCAGGGGCGCCTGACGCGGAATTTCCAGGGCTATTCCAGTGCCGGCGATGCGGACACCATCGCAATCGGCGTTTCCGCGATCAGCAACGTCGGCCCCACCTACAGCCAGAACTGCAAGGAATTCGAGGATTACACGGCCCGCCTGGATGACGGCGTGCTGCCGGTGTTGCGCGGCATAGAACTGGTCGCGGATGACCTTGCGCGCAGTGCGGTAATACAGTCGCTCGCCTGCCACTTCCGCGTTTCCAAGGAGTCCATTTCCATCGCGCACCTGATCGACTTCGACAGCTACTTTGCGCCAGAGATGCGCCAGCTGGACCAGCTGAGGGACGATGGCCTGGTCGATATCGACGACGAGTGGATTACCGTGACCCCGTCGGGCCGGCTGCTGGTGCGCGCGATCTGCATGGTGTTCGACCGCTATCTCAACCAGGGCACTGCGCGCGCGCAATATTCGCGCGTGCTATGAGCGAGGGGGGTTCCCGGGGCGCGAAGCAGCGCCGCAGTCTGCAGTTTCTGGGCGCCACCGGCACGGTCACCGGTTCCAGGTATCTGTTGCGTGCGGGAGGAATCCAACTTCTCGTTGATTGCGGTCTGTTCCAGGGCTACAAGCAGCTGCGCCTGCGCAACTGGGCGCCATTGCCGCTGCAACCCGCGGCGATTTCCGCCGTGGTGCTGACGCATGCCCATATCGACCACAGCGGCTACCTGCCTTTGTTGGCGCGCAATGGTTACGCCGGCAAAGTCTATTGCAGCGAGGGCACCCGCGATCTGTGCCGAGTCCTGCTGCCCGATGCCGGCAGGCTGCAGGAGGAGGAAGCCGAGTATGCCAACCGGCGCGGGTTCTCCCGCCACAAGCCGGCCAAGCCGCTGTATACGGAACGGGATGCCAAGCGCGCGCTGGCGCTGCTGCATCCGCTGGAATTCGGCGTGCCCCAGGATATACAGGGACTCATGCTTAACCTGTTCCCGGCGGGGCATATCCTGGGCGCTTCAATCGCGAGTCTCGAACAGGGCGATGCGCGCATCGTTTTCTCCGGCGACCTCGGCCGGATGGAGGATGCGGTAATGGCGCCGCCGGCCAGGGTGCGCAAGGCCGATTATCTGGTGGTCGAATCGACCTACGGCAATCGCCGCCACGACAGCGCCGATCCGACGGCAAAGCTTGCTGCCGTCATTCGCGCCACCGTTGCGCGCGGCGGCGTGGTGCTGATACCCGCGTTCGCGGTCGGGCGCACTCAGACGCTGCTGCATTTCATCCATCTGCTGAAGGATCGCGGCGAGATTCCCAAGGACTTGCCGGTTTATCTGAACAGCCCGATGGCGGCCGAGGCGACCGAGGCCTATGTGAAGTATTGCGCGCGCCACGGCGCCGAGCACCGGCTGACCGCGGAGCAAATCCAGGCGATGAAACGCACGGCGGTATTCGTCGATTCGCCGGACGAGTCGCGCCGCCTGAACGCGAGGGGCGGTCCCATGGTCATCATCGCCGGCAGCGGCATGGCCACCGGCGGGCGCGTGGTGCATCACTTGAAATCGTTTGCGCCCGATCCGCGCAACACCATCCTGCTCGCCGGCTTCCAGGCGGGTGGCACGCGCGGCGCCTCCATTGCCGCGGGCGCAAGCGCGGTGAAGATCCATGGCGAGTATGTGCCGGTGCGCGCACAGGTGGAAACAATCGAGAATCTGTCGGCGCATGCCGACGCCGGTGAACTCCTTACGTGGTTGCGCGGATTCGAGCGGGCGCCGCGCGAGACCTTCATCACCCACGGTGAGCCCGCGGCCGCGGATGCGCTGCGCCGCGACATCGAGGAAGCGCTGGGATGGAATTGCCGCGTACCGGATTATCTGGAAACGGTGGAGCTTGCATGAACCCGGTGAGGGTTTCGCCTGTGCCCCGCGCCTCACTGAAGCGCTCGCCGCACCCTGAAGTGCTTAACCTCAAGAAGACAAGGAGACGCAGGTGAGCGCGATTGAACCGGTTGAAGCAGGCAAGGAAATGCTTCCGCTTGCCGGCATCCGGGTTTTGGAGTTCTGCCACACCATCATGGGGCCCACCGCCTAAGCATCATGACAGCAATCACCGTGCTGTCGATGTGCCGGGGGTGAATTCAGCGCCGCGGATACCAGTTGGGTTTGCGCTTCTCGAGGAAACTCTTATGGCCCTCGACCGACTCCGGCGTCGCCAGCGGATTCACGAACAGGTGCCCGATGTCCTTCACGGCCTCGGGCAGCGGCGGGTTGAGCGCGTCGGCCATGGCCTTCGCCTTGCGCTGGGCGCCCGGTGCCGCGAGCAGGATTTCCTCGATCTGGTTGCTCAGCGCCTTTTCCATGTGGTGAGGCTCGACCAGCTGGTGCGCGAGGCCCATGCGCAGCGCGTCCTCGGCGCTGAAGCGCTGGCCGGTCATCGCGTAGCGGCGGAAATTGCGAACGCCGATGGCGCGCGAGAACATCTTCGAGGAGTCGATGCCCGGCGAGAATCCGATGCGCACTTCGGGGATGGAGAAGAAGGCGCTATGCGACGCGATCAGGATGTCGCAGCACGAGGCGATGCCGAGCGCGCTGCCGATGCAGCCGCCGTGCACCAGCGCGATGGTGGGTTGGGGCATGGTGCGGATGTTGTCGCAGAGCTGGAAAACCGAAAGCGGCGGTGCCTTCGAGTCTTCGGGCGGGCGCTTGCCGTGCCAGCGCACGTCGGCACCGCCGGAGAAGTGCTTGCCGTTGCCGCGGATCACGATGGCGCGCACCGAATCGTCGCGGCCGAGGCGCGCGAATTCCGCGCCGAGGCGGTCGATCATGTCCTGGTGGATGGCGTTCGAGACTTCGGGCCGGTTGAGGGTCAGCATGACCACGCCGCGCGGGCTGGCCTCGACCTGGAGGATTTCGGGTTCTGCGCTCATGGTGTTTGCTTCCATTCAATGATGAAAAAATGGGGATAGGGCTTCATTGCGCTTCGAATCTTTTCCTCGATCGCGGCGCGGTTCGCGCCGGCAGTGCCGCCGACCCGGAAGGTGACGCAGGTTCCTTGGGTCTGGTGCGGACCCACTTCCACCGCGACCTGCGCGCCGTTCCGAACGGCCCCGCCGAAAGTCTCGGCCATGAGAGCGCTGAACACGCGCCGTGCCGCGTCATGCCGCAACACCACCTTCGCGGGTTTCTGCACGTCGGTGAGCGGGATCTTCTCGAGCACCACCACGTCCTTGGGCGCGGCGGCGCGCTCGCTGATGCGCTCGAATGCGAAGGCGGCGAGTTCTTCGCCGCTCACCGTGGCGCCGTCGATCAACTGCACGTAGGCCATCGGCAGTTCGCCCGCGTAGGCGTCGGGCTTGCCGACCGCGGCTGCGAGCACCACCTGCGGGTGCTGCACCAGCGCTTCCTCGATGATCGCGGGTTCGATATTGTGGCCGCCGCGGATGATCAGGTCGCGCGCCCGGCCGGTCAGCCACAGGTAGCCCCCGGCGTCGAAGCGGCCCAGATCGCCTGCCTTGAACCAGCCCTCGCGCGTGAACAGGTTCAGGTTGTGCTTCGGGTCCACGTATCCCGGGGTGATGCCGGGGCCTTTCAGGATCAGCACGCCCGGCTCGCCGATGTCGCATTCGCGCTCGACTTCGCCGTGACGGTCGAGCTTCACGGCCTTGACGTGGGTGTGCGGCAGCCGGATGCCGCAGGAACCGAAACGCACTTCGCCGTTGCGCGGCGCCTGGGTCACGTTCTGGGTATATTCGGTCGCGCCGTAGGTGCTGATCATGCGCACGCCGATCGAGGCTTCGATCGCCTTGGACACCTCGACCGGCAGGGGCGCGGAGCCCGTCATGCCCCAGGGCCGAAGCGACGACAGATCTTCGCCGTGCGGCGGACTCTTGGCCAGTAACGAGAGCGTCGCCGGCACCGCCGAGAACTGCGTGATGCGAAAGCGCTCGATCAGCTTCCAGTGGTGGGTGACGAAATTTTTGTTGCGCGCGCCCATCGCGCTCGGAATCACCATGCCCATGCCGTTGGCGACCGGCTGGATGCCCCGGCTGAAAAAACCCGCGATGTGAAACAGCGGATTGCCGGTGAACACCGTGTCCTTGGGCGTGAGGTCCCAGGCGAGCGTGGCCGCCCAGCATTTGAACGCGAAGCCGCGGTGCGGCAGCCGCACCAGCTTCGGCGCGCCGGTGGTGCCGCCCGAGTGCACGTAGGCGGCGAGGTCGTCCGCGCCCGCATGGCGCTCGAATGCGAGCTGATCGCCGGGCTGCTTAGCGGCGCGGGTCTGGAAGTCGGAGTCTTCCAGTTTTCTTCCGCCCTGCATGTGCACCGAAAGCACGGTCGCACCCGCGGGAATGCGAGCACGGATCGATTCGAGGTTTTCCCAGATCTCGAAGCCCGGCGCGGGGCCGAGCGCGAGCACCACTTTCGCCTTCGCCGCCTCGATCAGGTGGGCGATGGTCTCGGCTTTGAGCATCCAGTTGATGCAGCAGGCGACACCCGCCGCCAGCGCGGCGTACTGGATGATGTAGAGCTCGGGGAGCGAGGGCATCAGGAACACCACCGCGTCGCCGTGCCGCACGCCCAGCGAATGGAACAGGTTGGCTGCCTGGTTGGCGCGGTGGCGCAGTTCCGCGTAGGTGATCTCGAGCGCAACGTCGTCCGGGTGCGCGTTCTCGAGAAAACGGATCGCGACCTTGTCCGGGTCGTGGTTCCAGCCGCGGCGGATCCAGTCGTTCACGTCCCAGGACCAGACGTTCGACTCGAGCGGCGGACGCTCCAGCGCCTCGATATCGGCAATGCCGCGGATCGGGGGGTGCGATGTGGGGATGGGCGGAATCGTCATGACGGAAGGTGTTTCGCGGGATACCACCGGCCGCGCGCAGCAGGTGCTCAAGCTGGCGGCGATTCACGCAAAATTCTCCATCTCTCCCGCGGCGAAAGTTGCACCGAGAACGGCGACGATTGGCGAAGCCTGATCGCAAATTCATCGGTTCCTGTCAACAGGCGATGAACTTCGGCGACGTCGGCTATGTCGAGAATTCTTTCCCACGTCGCCAGATCAATGCACCAGACACCCGGCATCGATTTCCAGCGCGCGAGCGTGCGCCTTGCGCGTTCCAGCACCAATCGCGGATCGCTGGAAAGGCGCCGCGCGACCGCGCCGTTGAGCGCGAGGCTTTGGCGTTCGCGGAAGGCGTGGTCGTGTTTCATGCCGCCACTATAGTCAGAACACGCATAACAAGCCAACGGCTTCATTTACCCGGTAAGCCCGGGTCCAATCATCGTCAATCGTCCGGAGTTGGACATAATTGGCATCGGGCGACATCACGCTTGTAGTACCGCCACGCAATGCATTGGCAAAAATCATGTGCCGGTGTGAAGCAAGCCCTGGATTGGTTTCCCTTGAAACCCAGCGCCGAAACCTGCTTCCTGTGCCGCCCACGCGCCAGCACGTGTCCCTCTCCGGTGGCGTCGGGTCCGCCGCGCCCTCGCCCCACTTGATCCGGTCTTCGTAAGCGAGATCGGCGGAATCGTGAATGCCCTGCTTTTCCTGCAGCGGACTGCCGGCGATCAAGCAGCCGCCGCCCGAGAGCATCGTCGCGCCGCCGAGCGCGCCGGCTTTCTCGATGAGCGCGACGCTTGCCCCGGCACGCCTTGCCTCGAGTACCGCGGCGAGACCCGCTCCGCCGCTACCCACGACCGCTACGTCCACCGCGAGCGGTGCGCGAGAGTTTTTAGATTGCATGTTGTATCCTATGAGAACCCATGAAAAAGTTCGAGCCGCATCGCACGCCCGGCGCCGACGCAGATGATAGCTTGCCGAGCGCATGTTTTTCACCGGTCCGGCGCATCGCGCGGATTTCTGGCTAGGATTCCCTTATAGTTCGTGCTGGTCGAGGCAACGCGATGAAACAGGATTCCGTAAGACAAGATCTTTTGGGAGCGACAATGAAACGACTCGCGAGCCTCGTGCTGCTCATCGGCGGCGGCGCATGCGCGCTGGCGCCGGCCGCGCTTGCCCAGTCCTTTCCGGCTAAGCCGATCCGCCTGATGGTGCCCTTTGAACCCGGCGCGGCGGGCGTGGACTTCGCCGTACGCCAGATGACGCCGAAAATGAGCGAAGGACTGGGACAGCCAGTGGTGATCGAGAACCGGGCGGGTGCCAATGGCATGATCGGCGCGGAAATGGTGTCGCGCGCCCAGCCCGACGGCTACACGCTGCTTTTCACCACGCCGAGCACGCATATCACCAGCGTGTTCCTGTTGAAAAACATGCCCTTTGATCCGGTGAAGGATTTCACGCCGATCACCGCGGCAGTCGAGCCGGCAACCTGCATCGTGGTGCATGTTGCGGTACCGGCTGGCTCGATGAAAGAATTCATTGAGTACGTCAGGCGCAATCCGGGAAAGCTCTCCTACGGCAGCGCCGGGATCGGCTCAACCTACCATTTCGCGGCCGAGCGCCTGAAGCAGGCCGCGGGCCTGGACATGGTGCACGTCCCTTACAAGAGCGCTCCTTCCTCGCTTACCGCGGTGGTCAGCGGGCAGATCGAAGTGTCCTTCTCAACCGTTGCCTCGGTGATGCCCAACGTGCGCGCGGGAAAAATCCGGCTGCTCGGCGTGCTCGAACGCACGCGCCATCCACGTTTTACCGATGTTCCGACGGTCAGCGAAACCGTTCCCTCATTCGAGAAACCGGCTTCCTGGTTCGGTTTTTTCGGACCGCGGGGCTTGCCGCCGCCGATTCTCGCGCGCCTCCATACCGAGATCGTCAAGGCGCTCAACGCGCCGGAGGTCAAAGCCAGGTTCGATGAATCGGGAATGTTTGTGATCGGCAACACGCCCGAGCAATTCGCCGCCTCTATCAAGCGCGGCTACGAGGTCTACGGCGAGGCGGCCAAGGCGGCCGGGGTCAGACCCGAGTAGGCCGGAAACCTTGCGCGGGATCAAGCGCGCGCAGGCAGCGGGGTCGCCCCGTCGGGCGCCGGCACGTCGTAGGCGACCAGCAGCACCGCGAGCCCGATATAAAAGCCCACCAGCGCGACCAACTCGACCACCGCTTCATCGCCAAGCGCGCGCACCGCTTGTTGGTGCAGTGCCGTGTCCAGGGCGTGTTCGTGAGCGAGCTGCCGCGCGAGCGTATAGACCAGGGCGTCGTTCGCATCGAGGAATTCGGGACGCGCCCCGGTGCGCAGTGCTTCGATGATTGTTTCGTCGAGGCCGAAAAAGCGCGCGCGCGGCTCGTGCACCGCCCATTCGTATTGGGCGCCATACGCCTGCGCGATGGTCAGGACCGCGAGGCGCTTGAGTTTCTGCGCGACGCGCGTCTCCGCCATGAGTTGCTCGACCACTGCGGCAAGCCGCTCGCCGACTTCGGGTACGTGCAGCAGCACCGCCCAGGGTCCTCCGCTTGCGCCGCGTCCGGTTTTCGCCACGCGCTCGTGCAGATGACGCTGGGCTTCGCTCATGCGTTCGGGGGCAATGCTTGCAATGCGCGTCATGAAGGCTCCCAATCAATACGAATCGGGCACGCGTGTCGCGTGGCGGGTGAACGCGGCGGGCGCACATTGTATTTCGTGCCCGCGTCCTTGATACACTCTACTTGATTTTATTCTGCCGGAGCAGCGATGAGCGAAGATTGGCACGACCAGGTCTCGCAGCCTAAGTACGGGCTGAAAGCGGAAAAGGATGTCTTCGTCACCATGCGCGACGGCGTGCGCATCGCCGTGGACGTGTATCGACCCGAGTGCGGCGAAAAAGTGCCGGCGCTGCTGGGCATCTCGCCTTACGCGAAGGATGTGCAGAGCCTGCCGATCTTCGAATTCCCCACCGACCGGGACCTCGGCAACGGCGGCATCGAGGCGGGCGATACGGCGTACTTCGTCGCGCGCGGCTACGCGCACGTCATCGCCGAGTCGCGCGGCACCGGCGTGTCCGAGGGCGAGTACGGCGTGTTTGGCGAGCGCGAGCAGCAGGACGGCTACGACCTGGTCGAGTGGATCGCCAGCCAGCCCTGGTGCAACGGCAAGGTGGGAATGCTCGGCATGTCGTATTTCGGCATGATTCAACTGCTGGTCGCGGCGCAGAACCCGCCGCACCTCAAGGCCATTTTCCCCATCGACGCGGCGACCGACATGTATCGCCACTGGGGCTACCACGGCGGCCTGTTGCACCTTTCGTTCCTGTCCACATGGTGGGATTCGAGCCTGGTGGTGAATCACGCGGATCGCAGTCCCAGCCCCGCTGCCGAGGTAAAGCCGATCGTCGAAGCCCTGCTCGAACATCCCGACGTGAGGAGCCACCCGCGCCTGTACAAGACGCTCAAGTGGCGCGACAAGAATCCGCACTTCTTCGATGTCCTGGTACACCCTTTGGACGGGCCCTACTACTGGGAGAGGTCCGCGTACACCAAGTTCGACAAGATCAGGATTCCCTGCTACTTCCTGTCGCGCTGGACCGCGCAGTACATTCACCTGCCCGGCGCCTTCAGTGCCTACCAGAGCGTCGATGCGCCCAAGAAGCTGATGATTACCCTGCCCGAGTCGGGCGTCGGCTTCAATCGTCCCTGGCACGAGAACCACGACATCGTGCTCAGGTGGTACGAGCATTGGCTCAAAGGCATCGACACCGGGCTCATGGACGAAGCGCCGATCCGTGTGCTGGTGCAGGGAACCGGCGAGTGGCGCGACGAGCAGGAATGGCCGCTCGCGCGCACGCGCTGGACCAAGCTGCACTTGAGCGTCCAGGGGCGATTGCAGTGGGATGCGCCGGGATGGAACGAGCGGCCCGAGCAATTCGCCAACGCGGTGGGCCTGCAGCCCGGTGGGAAAGTTCCGTCGCTGCGATACACGACCGAGCCGCTTGCCGAAAACATCGAGATCACCGGCCCGATCGCGCTTACCCTGTACGCCTCGCTCAGCACGCCCGATGCGCATTGGATCGTCGAGCTGAATGACATTGATCGGGACGGAACGGCAAAGCGCGTGTCGATCGGTTGGCTGAAGGCTTCGCATCGCGAAATCGACGCGGGCAAGTCCAAACCCTGGAAACCCTTCCATCCCCACACCCAGGTCACGCCGATCGAGCCCGGCCGGGTGGGCGAGTATGCAATTGAGATTTGCGATACCTGCTGGGTGTTCAAGACCGGGCACCGCTTGGAACTGATGGTGAAGGCGCAGGATGCGCCCTGGGAAGGCACGAGCTACATCTACCGCCTGTCCAACCACCTTACGCCCGCCCGCGAGACGCGCTACACCATCCATCACACGCCGGAATATCCTTCGCACCTGCTGCTTCCGGTCATTCCGGCGGCCGGCGGGGGCGCGCAGCGGGAGTGATGCCGAAGATGAACCTGACTGACCTGAATCGCCGGCAGGTATTCAAGGCCTTCGCGATCGTGCCTTTTACGCTGCTTGCGGCGGCGCTGCTGCTGCAGCACTTTGCCGGTCACAAGCCCTGCCCGCTGTGCATCTTGCAGCGGGAAGGGTTCCTGCTGGTCGGAATGATTGCGGTCGCCGCCGCAATCCACAACCCCGGGCGGCGCGCCGCATTGGCGTATCTCGGCGCGATGCTGCTGGCCGTGCTCGCCGGCATGGGCACGGCAATGCGGCACCTTTGGGTGATTCACCATCCCATGTTCGACTGCGGCTTCGACGTGATCGAAGAAGTTGTCAACGGCATGTTCGTGGCGAAGCTGCTGCCGCAGATTTTCCTTGCCAGCGGCGAGTGCGCGCACCAACTGGATCCGATATACGGCCTGTCCGTGCCCACGTGGTCGCTTACCTGGTATGTGATTCTCTTTGCGGCTGCGGTTTTCTTTATTTTCAAATGGTCGACAGCTTCCGCGGCGCGGGCAGCCAGGGCGGTCTGATTCCACTTCCGGCTGCTTCCCTTTATTCAGGTTTTACCCCCAGATATTTGACCAGTTCTCCCACATCGCGCAATTGTGCGCGGATGTACTGGTCAAATGCTTCCGGGGTTCCCGCATTGGGTGCGAGGCCGACGCGTTCGATGATATTGGTTTTGTAGGTCGGATTGTCGAAGGCTTTGCGCCAGCCCGTCGGCTTGCAGGCCTGCCGTGGCGATGGCCAACACGACGAATCCGTTGCGCACCGGCATTCCAATTTCCCCGGACGTCATGCCGCCTCTAGATTCCCAGCGTCTTCATTGCCTTGGCAAGCACCGCCACGGAATCATTGTGCTTGCCGGCCTTGTGCAGTGCTTCGCCCTCGGCGCGCTGTTTTTTTACGTCGGCAAGCTGCGCCGCGGCCAGCTTCGGGCTCTTGGCCAGAGCCGCGTCGATCTTGGCCATGTCTGCGGGACAGTGAAAGGCAAACGCGGCGGAACTGGCGAATAGGAAAAATGCGGCAAGCGAAGCGAAAAGTGTTGTGCGTTTCATGATTTCTCCTCAGTGGTTGACGGGCACGCATGACATCCTGGCCCGGTGACGACAGCATACCAATGTCGGCCCAAGGATGCCGTCGGCAATTCGGTCGTGGTGGCTTGCGCTCGGCTACGGAGATTTCGCGCATTCGCGCAGGAACGCCAGCAGCCCGGGGGCGGCGAGGGGGGCCAATGGCTACTGCTTGGTCCATGCCGAGTCCGCGCCGCCCCGGTGCTGCGATCCGCCCATCAAAGCTCGGAGGTGAGCGCTTCCATCTCAGCGGCGGTAAAGGCGCGCATCGTAACCGTGCGCACGTTCCCGAGCTTGCCCACGGCGAGCACGGCCTTCATCGCGGTCTCGTCGTTGGGCGCCTCCAGCACCGTCACGATGTCGTGCTGCCCTATGGTCCAGAACTGTGCCGTTTTTTTGCAGCCGTACTTCTCGAACGTGCTCTGGCTCAGCCTGGCGCGCTTGACTGACTCGGTGACGGTGCGAATTCCTTGATCGGTGAAGTTGGTCAACACGATGTAATTTGCCATTGCGGACCTCCATTGAGTGAGTTTGACGACGGTGGTGCGGCGTCAAGCATGTCCCGGCAGTTCAGGAAGAGATTCCGCGCCCCCCAGGCATTGCCTATCGCCACAGGGAATTGTGCGCCCGCCCGCAGCGCCTTCGCAAGGGCTCATGTCGCGCTCTCTGCAACGATTTTCCCCGCCCGCTGGTGCCTTTTTCTGCATTGCAGAACCGGGTCGTTACCCACCACCCTGAAGCCCACGCGCATCAGGTTCGCCGCCATCGCGGATCCCATGATGCCCAGCCCGAGCATGCCCACAGTTCGCGTCATTTTTCGTCCCCTGACTCTTCAGGATGCCAGCTTGCGCCAGACACTCGCCAGCCAGGGCTGCTGTTCGCGCGGCAGGCCGGAAGGGCGGTAATAGTGATTGAGCTCTACGAACCCGGCGGCTGACATATAGCCGCGCCAGGTATCAAGATCATGATAGGCGCCATAGCGCCCGCCGTTCCAGCCTTCCTGGTTATGGCCGTGCGGGTTCGAAGTGAACAGCACACCGCGCGGTTTCAGGCTTGCATGCAGGTCCAGCAATACGCGCGGCAATGCCACGCTGGGCACATGAAACAGCGCGGCGTTGGCGAACACGCCATCGAAATGCTCATCCGGCAGATTGAGACCGAGGAAATCCTGCTGCCATACTTCGCAGCCGCTGTGCGCGCGCGCCATGACGGCCAGGCGCTCGGCACCTTCCAAACCGATCGCGAGGTGGCCGCGTTCGGCAAACACCTTGAGGTCGCGTCCCGGCCCGCAGCCGAAATCGAGAATCGCGAACGGCGGGTCGCCCTCGATGTAGTGCAACAGCGCCTCGATGTTCTGGCTGACATCGTGAGCGCGCGTGCCTGCCCAGAAATCTTCGGCACGCCGGTTGTAATGTTCCAGCGTGAGCTCGGTGATTTTTCCCAGGTCTTGCGGATTCAGTTTCATGGCATCTCGGTCGGCTTGGGACTGGATCGCCCGCTCCCGATTCACGGCCCGCAGCAGCGCTTCGGAATGGTCGGCACGAATCACGCCGCGCCTTGACCACCGCGGGATATACTTCAACTCGGGGACCAGTTTCGAGGGATCTTCTCCGCTCGGCAGGGAATGGAAGCATGAATTCACAACTCCATTGTCACCCGGCGCGTCCCACCCCGTCACGCTTGATCTTACATAAAGGAGTCTCATCATGTGCTATGAATATGAACCGTTTGAATCGTTGCGCAGGGAGATGGAAAAGGCCGAAGCGTTGAAAAAACAAGACACCGCACCGACCCCGGCCAAACCGGCCGCGCCGGAAAAGGACATCAAGGAGCACGAGCCCGTGCCGGCCTGATTGTGCCGGCCTCAACGAAAAACCCCGCCAACGCGGGGTTTTTGCTATTGGCGCCCTTGAGAGCCGCCGACCCGTCAAACTTCGGCAAGGCGCCACCCCAATCTACTCCCGGACCAATAGCACGTTTACCGCTTTGACGAGTACGCGGCGGGCGCTGCCATCGCCGCATACTCGGGTCGGATATCGAAGTGCAGCCGGTGATGGGCAATGCGCAGCGCGTTTTCAGCTTCCGCGGGGCTTGCCGCCCGGGCGAAGATGAACCCCAGGTAGCTCGCCCCGTCGGGAGGCGGCGCGATGATTTGGCCTGTCTCCACCGTGAGGGTCACTTCGGTCACCGCGGGCACCGCTCGCGCTTCGGCCAGGCCCTCGACGCCATGGTAAATGCCGCGCCGTGGAATGGGGACCATCATGACGCCCGCGGCACCGGCCGCATTCGAGTTCGGGAGCGCTTCGCCCACCACACGGCGCAGGATCAATTCCTCCAGGGTCATGCCCAGCGAATGCGTGAGCACCCGGCCGCACAGGCCGCCGATGGATCGGGGCGCCACTTCCAGCAGCCAGATGCCCAGGTCATTGACCCGCATTTCGGCGTGGACCGGACCATCGGTAAGCCCGGCCGAGCGGCACACCCTGGCCACTTCGTGACGGATGCGGCTCTGAAACTCCGCGGGCAGTCGTGAGGGCGTGATGTAGAGCGTTTCCTCGAAGTAGGGCCCGTCTAGCGGATCGGGCTTGTCGAACAGCGCGAGCGCTGTCAACTCGCCTTGGTCCAGCACGGCTTCAAGCGCGTACTCACATCCAGAAATAAAGCCCTCGATGATCAGGCCCAGTTCCTGCGCATCGCGGTCGGCCCGCGACTGGATGGCCCGCACCCGGTTCACCGCTTGCACCAGTTGTCCGGAATCGTCGGCACGAATTACGCCGCGGCTCGCGGACAAACGCCGTGCCTTCACCACCACGGGAAACTTCAACCGCGGAAGCAGCGTCCCGGGGTCTTCACCGCTCGGCAGGTAACGGAATTCGGGACACCGGAATTCGTGTTCCCGGAGCAGGCGGCGGAACGCCAGCTTGTCACGCACCCGGCGCACCGCGTGAGCGGAATTTCCCGGCAGGTGGAGGCGCTCCGCAAGCAGGGCCGCAAGCTCGATGCCCGAATCGTCCACGGCCAGCACGCCATCCAGGTTGAATTTGATCTCGCGCAGAACGGTGTCCGCCGCCTGCTCGGGCCGGTCAAAGTGCAGCGCCATGATCGGCGCCATGCCCCAGGATGGGGCCAGTTGATGGCAGTAGTCGGCCGCGGCCACGATTTCCACGCCGAGCTTTTTCGCGGCGGCAAGAAAATCGGCGTTGCGGTAGCCGGTGGTGGGCAAGAGCAGCAGCACGCGTTTCATGGTTCGGCCGGTTCAGAACGACTGGAGTTGCTGGTCGGTGGGCTCGGCGCAGCAGTACCACGGTTCCGACAGCCGGGGGATCGGGGAGCCCAGGTTCCCCGCGAGTTGCGGCGCCGCAAGCCCTGCGGCCTCGTGAGCCATGCGCCAGATGCCGGCGAACACGTCGCGACGCGCCACACCGTTCTGTTCAGATCGCGTAACCCACGCGGTGATCTCCTGCTGCAGGCGATCGACACGCGCATCGGCATGCTCCCAGGGATAGCCCAGCAGCCCGGGATCGAAGGCCTTGAGCTTTTCCTTGAAGCCAGGGATCTGCAGAAGATAAGAGCCCGCGGGAACCAGCAGCCGGATGGTGAGTTGCACCGGGGGCACGCTCTCCACCAGTCGCAGTTCCACGAGCCGCGCGAGCAGGGCGATGTAGCCCTCCAACGTCGTCCAGGGAGTAAACGCGACAAATGTCGGGGCGAGCGCAATGCCGGCTTCGCGCGTGAGCGCCACCGCGCGGTCGAAGTCCCGGCTGGAATGGTTCTTGTCGAGATGGCGCAGGATGCCGTCGTCCACGGCTTCCACTGCGGAGGTGATGAACAGGCACCCGCAGCGGCGCAACTCAGGCAGCAGCCCGGCGTGATCGATGAGGTGCTGCACTTTGATAGTGACGTCGAATGACACATCGGGAAATGCCTCGTGCAAGGCGCGCGCGAGCCTCATGCCGTGGGTGGGACCGTTGAAGAAGTCCGGGTCGCCGAAGGAAATATGCGTGGCACCTTCCCTCACTTGCTGCCGGATATCCTGCATCACGATGTCTGCCGGGACGATGCGGAACTTCCCCTGGTACACCGGGACCACGGGGCAATGCCGGCACCGATGCTTGCAACCCCTGCTGCCCTCCGCAAACCCGGCGACCCGGGTCGATCCGTCCGGCAGCACCAGGTGGGCGTAGCTCGCGAGCTTCGGCAGGCCGTTGCGGTCAGGCACCTCGAACGCGACCCTGCCCAGACTGATGACCGGCTCGCTTTGGCTCATTTGCGTTCCGGTCGCCGTTCCATTGGCCCGCAGCCGCTCGCCGACGGATACCAGCGCAGGCTCCACCTCCCCACCCAGCACGGTGCCCACGCCCAGTCCGCGCAGCAGCGCCTCGTTCATGGGGGCGTAAAGCCCGTAGAAGCAGAGGTGGGCTTTCGGAGCGAGCTGTTTGATGCGGGGCAGGGCCGCCACCGCGATGCGGGTCGCGGTGTGCATGCCGACGTAAAGCGCGACCAGACCCGCATCCTCCAGGATTTCGGGATCGAGCTTCTGCAGCGAAAGATCGAGGCAGCTCACCGCGAAGCCCTCGCGCTTCAGCCAAGCGGCGGGCTCGGCCAGCGCGAACGGCTGCCGCCCCAGCTCATAGGGGTTGATGAGGACAACCTTGAAGGGCGTGCGGCGCAACTATTTCGACTTCGGCCGCTGCTCGAAGGGCGCGGAGCCCGGCTCGCGGCTCGCCCCGGCCTCTGCGAGGCTCTTGAGATAGCGCTGCCACATCTCCTCCTGGTGCAGGCCGTAATCGTACAGCAGGCTCCATGAGTAGATCCCGGTGGCATGGCCGTCGGAGAAGGTGAGCTGTATGGCGTAGTTGCCCACCGGCTCAATATGAGTGATCTCCGCATTTTTCTTTCCAACCTGCAGCACTTCCTGCCCCGGGCCGTGGCCGCGCACTTCGGCGGAAGGCGAATAGACCCGCAGGAATTCGCAGGGCAAGGAGAAGGTCTTGCCGTTGGCGAACGAGATTTCCAGCAGCCGCGACTGCTGGTGCAGCTTGATATCGGTAGGCTGTGCGGAAGTGCTTCCCATGCCCTACTTCTGTGACGGCGGGGTATAGCCGGCGGCAACGTCGGCGCCGCCGCCGAAAAAATATTTCTCCATCTGCTCCACCAGGTAGTCGCGCGCCTTCTTGTCGGCGAGGTTTAGGCGGTTTTCGTTCACCAGCATCTTCTGGTGCTCAAGCCACTGCTGCCACGCTTGCTTGGACACGTTCTCGAAGATACGTTTG
>Ga0155956_1210_pt2 | contig 18522 bp, 18 predicted proteins | sample RifCSPlowO2_02_FD_107610 | JGI IMG/M metagenome (GOLD analysis project Ga0155956, IMG submission 107610) | Betaproteobacteria bacterium RIFCSPLOWO2_02_FULL_62_17 | reverse complement strand
CGGATTCCTGACAAAGCCCCGCTGCGCGGCGTTTTTCAATTTAGATTTTCTCCGCCCGCGCGAGCAGCACGATGATCAGCAGCGAGAACGACACCAGCGGTGCCCAGGTCGGCGCGGTGAGCGCCATGGTGAGCGATTCGCTCACGCCGATCACAATGCCTGCAATCAGGGGACCGATGGGGTTGCCCAGCCCGCCGATCATCACCGCCGCGAACACCACGCCCACCCAGGTGTAGATCTGCGAGGGCGCCAGCGTGAAACTCAGCGCAAGGCAAAGGCCGGCCACGCCGGCAAACGCGGCCGCGAGCCCGGAAAGCAGCAGCGACAGCATGCGCTCGTTCACGCCGAAAGCGGCGGCAATCGGCGCATCCTCGGCGGCGGCACGCATCGCCTTGCCCAGGTCGGTGTAGCGCAACCCGGCCCAGACCAGAATCGACAGCGTCGCGGCCAGAACCAGCGTGAGCAATTCCGGGAACGGCACGTACATGGCGCCGATCTTGTAGCGGATCGCGCCATAGGCCGATTCGAGCCTGCGATGATCGGCGGTCCAGATCCATTGGATCAGGCTTTCGATGATGACCGTCAGTCCGAAGGTCACCAGGAGAGAATTGAACGGCGTAATGGAAAAGCGCGCGAGAAACCAGTGCGTCAGCGCGCCGAACGCGAAGAAGCACGGCACGATCAGCGCGAGCGTGGCAATGGGATCCCAGCCCGCGACGCTCGATAACTGGTAAGTGAGATACGCGCCGAGAAACGCCAGGGCGAAGTGCGCCAGATTGATCTGGCGCAGCATGCCCCATGAAAGGCTCAATCCGAGACCCAGCAGCCCATAAAGTGCGCCTAAGAAGATCCCGGAGAGCAGCGATTGGCCAAGTAGCGTGAAACTCGGCACCGCGTATTACGCCATAACCATTATTACGGCGTCATCAGCTTGGCACCCGGAGCCATCCATTCCTTGGGCCATACCGTGACCCAGCGGCCGTTCTGCACCTGCTTCACGCGCATCAGGTCGTCGCCATAATTGTTGGTCTTGTCAAAACGCAGCCGCCCCTGGATGGTGTTGACCTGGTTCTTCTTCAGCCACTGGCTGATCGCCTTGTCGTTCAGACCCTTGGTCGCGGTAATCCCGGCTTCGAGCACCTGCCAGGTCGAAAACGATGCCGCCGCCTGCGTCTCCACCGAGTTGTCGACGAGCCCCGCCTTCGCGGCCCGTTCGTTGTAGATCTTGACGAACTCCGCGGCCACCGGATTGTTGGTGAAGGGCGGATGCTGCTCGAATATCGAAGCTGCGAGCGCGCCGTTTGCCTCGGGAAGCTTGGCGAGCGGGCCCGGCGCCGGATACATGTAGAAGTGCAGCGGCGGCTTATAGTCGATTTTCTTCATCGCATCGAGCAGTTCGTTGCCCTCCAGCCCGATCGCACCGACCCAGACGAAGTCGGGCTTGGCGTCCTTGACCCGATTGGCGATGGGACCGTAATCCTTGTTGCCGAATTCCCACTCGAGAAACAGCACCTCCTTCACGCCGCGTTTTTTGGCGACTTCCTGCGCGCCCTTGGACATGAGGTAGACCGACGGAAACTTGCTGGTGACAATCGCCAGCGTCTTGGGCGCCTTGGACGTGGTCGCGAGCGCATCGAACACCGTATTGGGAACCGTCATTTCCGGATTCGGGCCCACCGACCAGGCCGGAAACTGCATTTCGTACTTGGCGAGACTCGGAATACCCATGGTGTGGTGCACCAGCACCTTGTTGTAGCGTTGCGCGACACCCATCGCCGAGATGATGTTGGGCGTGGCGTACGGCCCGATCACCAGGTCCACCTTGTCCACGGTGATGAGCTGCTCATACAGGGTGCGGGCGACATCGGGCTTGGACTGGTCGTCCTTGAGCACCCATTCCACCGGGCGGCCGAGCAAGCCATTCTTCTTGTTGAGCAGCTCGACGTAGATCTCTCCGGTGAGCTTGTGGATGATCGCGGTCCCGGAAAGCGGACCGGTCAGCGCAAGCGTGCTGCCGATGCGAATGGGCGGCCCGGATGTAGCGGCCACGGCTGGCACGGCGACACCGAGCGCGAGCAGCGCGCCGGCAACGGTAAGGGCACGGCGTTTGGAATTCATCATGTCTCCTCCTTCAAAAGGGAACTGCATAGATCAGAACGCGGGCAGGCTCAGGTGAGCAGCCAGCCGCCATCCACGTACAGGTTGACGCCGTTGACGCCCTGGTTGTCCAGCAGGAACAGGACCGAACCGGCCACCTCGTTCATGGTCACCAGGCGTCCGAGCGGCGTGCGTGCGATTACCGCCTGCAGCGCTTTGCCGCTCCAGGCCGGGCTGTCGCCGACTATGCCCGGGTGCACCGCGTTGACGCGCACCGGTGCCAGTTCCACGGCCAGCGCCTTGATCATGTTGTTGACCCCGCCGTTGACGGTGGTGACCGTGGTCGATCCGGGATAGGGGCGCTCCTTGGCGAGACCGCCGAACACGACAATGGAGGCCTCCGGCGTAAAGCGCGGCGCGAGCGTGTGGATCACTTCGGTGTAACCGACCAGCTTGAGTGTCACCAGGCGCAGCGCGCGCGCGATGTCGAACTTGCGCACGCTGTTATCGTCGCGTTCGATCGCGGCGATCACCAGGTGTTTTACCGGGCCGATGCCGGAAAGCTTATTCTCAATCTCGCCCGGATTGGCAAGGTCAACGGCGAGGCCGTGGGTTTTACCGCCGATCTCCGCAGCCGCGGCCTGCGCGCGCGCCTGATCGCGCCCGGTGACCACCACCTCGTCGCCGCGCCCGGCGAGGGTTTTCGCGAGCTCCTTGCCGATGCCCGAGGTTCCCCCGATGATTACCGCGCTTCCTTGTCCAGCCATGCATCCTCCTTGAGTTCTGACTTCACCGCGCTCCGCCATCACTGCCGGCGGCGCCGCGACCTTTGAATCATTGCTCCGTCATGCGCGCTTCGCGCGCCCCGCCTTGCGCGTCGCCGCAAGCTTTTCCCTGAGGTAATCCCAGTCGCGATTGAAACGGTAGCCGTGCCTGGCAGGCAGCGGCGGCGACTGCGTTTCCAGCCAGCGCACCGTGCCCTTGCTGGTGTTGTAGAAGGCGTGCACGCTGCCCACGCCGGTCCAGAACACGTCCCCCTTGCGCAGACTGTATCGCTTGCCGTCGGCCACCGCATCGACCTCGCCGTCCATGATCAGATAAGACTCCTCCATCGGATGGTCGTGCGGATGCGCGACCCCGCCGGGCTGATACTCGACCATGAACATGGCATGCAATTGGGCGTCCAGCCGTTGGTCCACCAGCATCTTCAGCGCGATGCCGCTGTAGGCGAGCAACGCGGTATTCATGCTCGCCGAGACCTTGGGCGCATCGGCGCGCGATCCGAGCTTGAGCTTGTCGACCACGATGTCGTCGTTGTCCATGCGAAAGAAGTGGCGCGAGCGCGGGTCGCGGATGTCCAGCGGCTGCGTCGTGTAGCGCGCGGCCGGCCCCAGGAAGAACGTGTCCTCGTCGAGTTTCGCCCGCGGTTGCGGCGCCATCATGTCGATCCATTTCGCGCTGCCCCGCGCCGGACCCTGCCACGCGTGCTCGACGCCCACCGGAATGAGACCGCAGGCGCCGGGCGACAGCGGACAGGCGCGCCCGTCGAGTATCAGTACCGGCTCGCCTTCCAGGACGTAGAAGCTTTCTTCGAATGAGTGCAGGTGCGTGTCGATCCTGCCGCGCGAGCCCAGCTCGCACAGGCCCACGCCCATGTGCACCGACCCGGTGGACGCGTCGATAAGCGAGCTGCGGCGGAACGCCTTGCTGTGCCCCGGGTACGCGGGCTGCGGGCGGATGTGTTGCGCACGGCGCAGGTAATGCATGTCTTGCAACTCCCCCGGCGAGTGCCGTGAATGCCTGGCGTTAAGTGGTGCGAAACAGTACACCCGCCTCATGTTCAGTGTCAATAAAACGCCGCTATAATCGCAAGCATGGGCGCAGACCATCCACGAACCGCCAAAGAACGGGATTCCCGCGGTCTTGGAAATGCTTCCGAAGGTCTCGGTGCGCGGCTGCGCGCCGCGCGGGAACGTTCGGTATTGACGCTGCGCGGCCTGGCCCGCAAGGTCGGCGTGTCACCCAGCCTGATCTCCCAGATCGAGCATGGCCGCGTGATGCCCTCGGTGGGCACCTTGTACGCGATCGCCAATGAACTGGGTCTGCTGGTGGACGACCTGTTCCGCGACGCCGAGCGCGCACCCAAGAGCGGCGATGCGGGCGAAGCCGCCCGCCCCGCTGCGGGGCCTGTGCAACGCGGCGATACGCGCAAGGCGATACGCCTTGCCGCCGGCGTTTGCTGGGAGCGCCTCACCGCCTCCCCCGACAACGAAGTGGAATTTCTGCACGTGGTCTACGACGTCGGCGGCGCCTCCTGCGCCGAGGATTCGCTGATCCGGCATGGCGGCAAGGAATACGCTTATATGATCAGCGGGTGCCTCGGCGTCAAGATCGGTTTTGAGGACTACGAACTCGGCCCCGGCGATTCGATCTCGTTCGATGCGCAGACCCCGCACCGCCTGTGGACCATAGGCGACCAACCCGCGGTTGCCATCTGGGTGGTCCTCAACCGGCACAGCGACAGCCGCGCGAGCCAGAACAAAATTTCCAAGTAAGTATCGGAGGAACATCATGAAGATCGGTTTCGTCGGCCTGGGCCGCATGGGCCGCGCCATGGCCGGAAGGCTGCAAGGCGCCGGACATGATCTCGTTGTCTGGAACCGCACACGGGAAAAATCGGCCGAGCTTGCCGCCGCCGGCGCAAAAGTCGCGGTTTCGATTGCGCAGGCCTGCGAAGCGCGCGAAGTGCTGGTGTCGATGCTCAGCGACGATGCCGCCCTCGACGCGGTCGCGCTCGGCGCGGGCGGATTGCGCGATTCGATGCCCGCCGGTTCGATCCATCTGGTCATGGGAACCCACGGTGTGGAGGCGATCCGCTCGCTGGCGCTCGCGCATGCCGCGGCAGGGCAGACGCTGGTCGCCGCCCCGGTGCTCGGCCGGCCCGACGTTGCCGCCGCCGGACAGCTTGGCATCGTCGCGGCAGGCCCGGCCGCGGCGGTGAGCCAATGCGAGGCATTATTCAAGCTTATTGGCCGGCGCACCTTCGATGCGGGCCTCGCCCCGGAAGGCGCCACTTCGATCAAGCTCGCCAACAGCCTGCTCCTGGGTTGCGCCCTGGAGGCCATGGGCGAAGTGTTTTCGCTGGTGCGCAAGCACGGTGTCGCGCCGCAGGTGATGTTCGAGGTGATCACCGACGGGCTTTTTTCCGCGCCCGCCTACAAGGTCTACGGCAAGATCATAGTCGATGAGGCCTACGACAACGCCGGCTTCACCACGCAGCTTGCCCTGAAGGACGCGAATCTGGTGCTTGCGGCGGGGGACGCCGCGCGCGTTCCGATGCCCAGCGCCAATACGCTGCATGACCGGCTGCTGGGCGCCATCGCCCACGGCGACGCCGAGCGCGACTGGGCGGTCATCGCCCGCGAGCAGGCGCGCGCCAGCGGCCTGGAATGAACTTCGTACTTCCCTAAATTTTCGAATATAAGGATCTGCAAATGGCAAGTGCGCTGTTTTCCCCGATCACGCTGCGCGGACTCACCCTGGAGAATCGGATCACGGTGTCGCCGATGTGCCAGTACAACTCCGACAACGGCTGCGCCACCGATTGGCACCTCATGCACCTGGGCACCCTGTCCCTGGGCGGCGCGGCGCTGGTGATGACCGAAATGACGGATGTCACGCCGGCCGGACGCATCACCGACCGCTGCGCGGGCATGTGGTCGGATGCGAACGAGTCGGCGATGAAGCGCGTGATCGATTTCTGCCGCCAGTACGGCGTCGCCAAGCATGGCCTCCAGCTCGGGCACGCGGGGCGCAAGGGATCGACGCAGACGCCGGCAAAAGGCGGCAAGCCGCTCAAGCCCGGCGAGGACGGCGGCTGGCAAACCGAGGCGCCTTCCGCGATTCCGTTTGCGGCGGATTGGCCGGTGCCGAAGGAAATGTCGCAAGCGAGGATACGCGAGCTCATCGCCGAGTATGTCGCCGCGGTGGGCCGCGCCCTGCGCATCGGCTACGACCTGGTCGAAGTACACGGCGGACACGGCTACCTGGTGCACCAGTTCCTGTCGCCCTTGAGTAATCAGCGCAAGGATGAATACGGCGGCAGCCTGGAAAAGCGGATGCGTTTCCCGCTGGAACTCTTTGCCGCGATGCGCGCCGCCTGGCCCGCCGAAAAACCGATGGGGATAAGGGTATCCGCCACCGACTGGATGGAAGGCGGCTGGACTCCCGAGGAAACCGTGGTGCTCGCGCGCGAGTTGAAGAAAATCGGCTGCGACTATCTGGATGTCTCATCGGGGGGACTCGATCCAGGCGCGAAAATTCCGCTTGCGCCGGGCTACCAGGTGCAATTCTCGGAAAAAGTCAAAAAGGAAGCGGGCATCACCACCATCTCTGTGGGCCTGATCACCGAGCCCAAACAGGCGGAGGAAATCGTCGCATCGGGCAAGGCGGACATGGTGGCGCTGGCGCGCGGCGCGATGTGGAACCCGCGTTTTGCCTGGCATGCGGCCGAAGCGCTCGGCGCCGAAACCGCCTACGCGGCCAAGATGATAGGCTGCCATCCGAAGCTGCGTCCGCAGGTGTTTCCAGGACGCAAGACCGCCTGAACTCGCGCGGCTTGAAGCATGCGACCGAACAGCGACCGCTTTCACACCACCCACACCGGCAGCCTGCCGCGCCCCGAGGATCTGGTGCGCATGATGTACGCGAAGGAAGGAAACCGGGGACGTACCACGGTTTCCGACGAAAACCGTGGTACGTCCCCGGTTTTCGAGGCGGCGACGCTCGCCCGGCGCGTGACAGAGGCGGTGGCCGAAGTGGCCGCAAAACAGGTGCAGGCGGGCATCGATTACGTCAATGACGGCGAGATGTCCAAGCCCAGCTACGCCACCTATATCAAGGACCGCCTGGCCGGATTCGGCGGCGGCGACAATATTTTTGTCTACCAGGACCTTGCCGACTTTCCGGCGCTGGCCAAACGTGTGTTCGGCGATCCCGGCCGCTCGCGCCGGCGCACCCCCGCGTGCAACGCGCCGCTCGCGCTGCGCGACGCACAGGCGGTTGCCGGCGATGTCGCAAACCTGAAGGACGCCCTGCGTGCGACCAAACCACAGGGTGCTTTTCTTACCGCCGCCTCGCCCGGCGTGGTGTCCTTGTTCTTCCGCAACGAGTATTACCCGAACGAAGAAGCCTATCTGTTCGCCATCGCCGATGCCATGCGCCACGAGTACAAGGCGGTCACCGACGCGGGTTTCGACCTGCAGCTTGACTGCCCGGACCTCGCCATGGGACGGCACATCCAGTACGCGAGCCTGTCGCTTCCCGAATTCCGCAAACGCGCGCAGACGCACGTCGCGGCCTTGAACCATGCGCTGGAAGGCATAGCGCCGGAGCGTCTGCGGCTGCACCTGTGCTGGGGCAATTACGAGGGTCCGCACCATTACGACGTGCCGCTCGCCGAAATCATCGACATCGCCTTTGCGGCGCGGCCGGCGGCGCTTTCTTTCGAAGCCGCCAATCCCCGGCATGCGCACGAGTGGGCGCTGTTCGAGAAGCTTCGTCTGCCGGAGGGAAAGATGATCATTCCCGGAGTAATTGAGTCCAAATCCAATTTCATCGAGCACCCCGAACTCATCGCGCAGCGGATTTCCCGCTATGCGCGGCTGGTGGGTCGCGAAAACGTGGTCGCCGGCAGCGACTGTGGCTATGGCACCTGGGTAGGACAGGCGGCAGTGGACCCGGATGTGGTGTGGGCGAAACTCGCGGCGCTGGCGGAGGGAGCCCGGATAGCTTCGAAGGAATTCTGGAAAAGCTGATGCGGGCAGGATTCGTGAATCCATGAGAAATCGATCTGAATTTTCGCTGGGCCTCTTCGCTGGTATCTGGGTGATACTCGCCGTGGGTTTCAACGGCGTCGCGGCCTTCGCGCAAGATGCGGGCACTCCAGAGACAGGCGTGCCGCTTGTTGATTCTGCGGCGACAGCGCGCGTAATCGTCAAGTTACGACATGACTCCACGCTGGTGCGGTCGCATGCGCTGTCTGCCAGTGCGGGCGCCAGCGAAACGCGCACCGCGGTAACTGCGCGCGCCAACTCCCTCGGCGTCCGCCTGGGTATAAGCCTGGGCGCGGGCCGGGCGATCAGCCAACACGCGCAGGTCGTCACCGCAATCGGGATGAGCAGCGCCGCGCTGGCGCAACGCCTGGCGGCGCAAAGCGATGTCGAATACGCGGTTGTCGATCATCGGCGCATGCGCGACTTGGTGCCCGACGATCCGTTGTATTTACAGGGGCCGCCGCTCAGCGCCGGCGCCGGGGGACCCGCATCGGGGCAATGGTACCTGCGCGCCCCGTCTGGCGAGGTCGCGGCCAGCATCAACGCCATTGGCGCCTGGAGCATGACAATCGGCGATCCGAACATTGTAGTTGCGATACTCGATAGCGGCGTGCGACCGGATCACCCCGATCTATCCAACCGCCTGCTGCCCGGCTACGACATGATTAGCGATATAACAACGGCCAACGATGACGGCGCCCGCGACGCGGATTCTTCCGACCCGGGCGACTGGGTGACAGCGGCAGAATCAAGCGAGCAATCGAGTCAATTCTTTGGGTGCGCGGTAGAGAACAGTTCATGGCACGGCACCGTGGTGGCAAGCATATTGGGTGCTGCTTCCAACAATGGCATAGGCATGGCAGGCGTCGCCGGTGGGGTGCGACTGCTTCCGGTGCGAGTTCTCGGCAAATGCGGCGGCTATGATTCCGACATCGTAGCCGGCATGCAATGGGCAGCCGGCATTTCCGTGCCGGGTGTTCCGGCCAATCCTGCCCTGGCGCGAGTCATCAATATGAGCCTGAGCGGCCATGGCACATGCACGCAAAGTTACCTCGACGCCTTCAATGCGATCAGCAGCTTGCCTAATCCGGCGGTAGTCGTGGTGTCGGCGGGTAACAGCGTCGGTCATTCGGTTGGCGCGCCGGGCAATTGCCCAGGCGCTATCGCAGTAGCCGGACTTCGTCATATCGGAACCAAAGTAGGCTTTTCCGATCTCGGCCCTGAAATCACCATCAGCGCCCCCGGTGGCAATTGCGTCAACCTCGACTTCGCGCTACCTTGCCTGTACCCGATCCTCGCGGCAACCAACACCGGCACCACCACTGCGGAGTCCTCCTCCTACACGGACGCCTACAATCGAAGCGTAGGTACGAGCTTTTCGGCACCGATGGTGGCTGGAACCATCGCACTAATGTTGTCCGTACAGCCCACACTGACGCCGGCCGAGGTCAAGACAGCGTTACAAAGCTCGGCGCGCGCTTTTCCGTTCCGGGGCGCAGCCGACGATCCCCAGACCGGCGCGATTCAGGACTGCCATGCGCCCAATGGCATTGAACAGTTGCAGTGCTACTGCACCACCTCGACCTGCGGCGCCGGCATGCTCGACGCCGCCTCTGCGGTCGCTTCGGCGCTCGGCCTGCGACCGCGTATCAGCGTGTCACAGACCTTGCACCCCGGCGAAGTGGCGACGCTCAGCAGCGCGGGCAGCTTGTTGGGAAACGGCCGCAGCGTGGCCTCCGTGCAGTGGCAGATTCTGGATGGCGGTGGCATCGTCAGCGCTTTAAGCGGTGGCGCGGACACCGCGCAGGCGACGCTGACACCCGGCGCAACCGGGCGCTTTTCCGTGCGTTTGACGATCGCCGATGATCAGGGACTCGCTGCCTCCGCCGAAACTGTGGTTTCCGTGCTGCCCTATGTCACGATCGCGGGCTGGAATCTCCTTGGAAACGGCGCTGAATCGGCCCTCGACGTAGCGGCGGTCTTTGGCGACGCAACCAAGGTCAACGCAGTTTGGAAGTGGGTCAACTCGGGCAATGCAACAGGCGTTGCCTACCCTGCATGGGCGTTTTACACACCGACTCAGAGCGATAGCGGCAGCGCATTCGCAGCGAGCAAGGGTTACGCCTTCCTGACGACGATCAACGCCGGAGAGGGATTCTGGGTAGATGCAAAAGTGGCGTTTGCATTGCCGTCACCGTCGGGTGCCCCCGTCCTTTCGTCGAGTTTCGCGCCCGCAAACGCCGGTGGGGCAGGCGCTGCCCGCGCCTTAACCTTGGGATGGAATCAGATTTCGATCGGTGACAACTTGACGCCTGGCCAGTTTAACGCCGCAATTTCCGGTACCGCAACACCACCCCTGGGCGCAGGCATGAGCGTGCCAACCAACCTCATAACTTTGTGGGCGTGGGATGCGGGCCTGTCGCGTTGGTATTTCTGGGCGCCACATCTGGTCAATAACGGCGGTCTTGCGACTTATCTTGCCAGCAAGAACTATCTTGATTTCGCCACTTTGCCAACCAACCCGACCGGCACGCTCTCACCGGTGACGGGATTCTGGGTGAGCATGCCCTAACCGGCCTCTCGATCCACATCGATGCTTGACCGGCGCCAGCCGGCAAAGTAGCCTGCAGGCACATCCCCTCCGAAGGCGAACATGGGCGCCACCGCCGCAACGTTCCTGCTCTTCACCCAGCCCGGGTGAAGTAGCTGCCTCAGAACGAAAGAGTTTCTTTCGAAAAAGAACATCGGCTTCGTAGCCATCGACGTGGTGAACGATGCCGGCGGGCGCGAGAAGCTGCTGGCATTCGGCGTGCGCACGGTTCCAGTTGTCGCGCATGGCGAACAGTTCGTGTTTGCGCAGAATCTGGAGGATGTTGCCGAGTTCGTGGGGCTGCAGGGCACCGGGCATACGCTTTTGCCGCCCGACCAGTTGATCGGTAAATGGATCAATGTGTTGCGCGCCCTGCAGCGCTACATGCGCCAGATGCCCGAGGCGCGGATCGAAGAGCGTGTGATCGACAACCGCGACCGCTCAATCCGTGTCTTAAGCCACCATGTGTTCCGCATCACCGAAGCGTTTCTCGAATGCGTGGTCGATGGCATCGAATATTCAACGGTGCTCGCCAATGCGGAACCTGCCAGCGGCACGTTCACGACTTGTGACCAGATCGTCGCCTATGGCGACGATGTGATCGTCAGGTTGCAGCGCTGGTGGGACGGGCTTGCCGAGCGCTCATGCCAGCAGAAAGTCAAAACATTTTTCGGTATGCAGCCGGTTCACATGCTTTTCGAGCGCTCGACCTGGCATACGGCGCAGCACGCGCGCCAGCTGATTGCCGTGCTCGAGCGCTTCGGGATCGTACCCGACGGACGCCTGACCCCCGCAGACCTTGCCGGATTGCCGCTCCCGGAAGGGCTCTGGGAGTGAGCCTGCCGCAAAGGCTGCGGGCGTGTGTCGCGAAGCTCGCGCGGGGAGCGTTTCGAGTTCTTCAGTCACTGCAGCTTGATGCCGCTCTCCTTGAACACCTTGGCCCAGCGCTCGGCCTCCTTCCTGAAAAAGGCGTCGAATTCCGCCGGTGTGCTGCTTGCCGCGGTGATGCCGGCTTTTTGCAGCCGCGCGATCATCGCCGGGTCCGCGTACATTTTCACCACCTCGCGCTGCAGTTTGTCGACGATGGCGGCTGGCGTGCCGGCGGGGGCGACCAGTCCTATCCAGGTGGAGATATCCTCCAGGCTCGGCATGTCGGCGGCGACTGAGAGCGGCTTCACCTCGGGCAAGGCGGGGGTCGGGCGGCTGTTGAGCTTCGCCAGGGCGCGCAACTTGCCGCTTTGAATCAGCGGCAGGCTCGCGGCCATGCCGTCGACGATGTAATCGACGCTGCCGGTCAGCAGCCCCTGCACCACATCGGCACTGCCCTTATAGGGTACCAGCACCACCTCGATGCCTGCCATCCGGTTGAACAGATAGCCCGCAAGCCGCGTGGTGATGACACCCGCCCCGTAGTTGAGCTTGCCCGGATTCGCTTTCGCCTTGGCGATCAGCTCCTGCACCGTCCTGGGCCCGTCGGCGCGCACGGTCAGCAGCGAAGTATTGTTCGCTATCAATGTGATCGCCGCGAAATCCTTGAACGGGTCGTAGGTGAGCGGCGCGCTGGCGGTCGCGGGGTTCATCACCAGTGTGGTATCCATGGCGGCGAGCAGCATGTAGCCGTCGGGCGGCGCCTTGGCCACCAGTTGCGCGCCGATGGCGGTATCGGCGCCGGGCCGATTTTCGATCACCACCGGCTGCCCCCAGGACTCGGCAAGCCTTTGCGCGATGACGCGCGACACGATATCGGTGGGCCCGCCCGCCGGGAACGGAACGATGATGCGCACCGTGCGGCTCGGATAATTGCGCGCGGCCGCGTCGGTCTGGGCGGCGGCAATTCCGGATGTCAGCGCGATCAGCAGGGCGATGCAGCGAAAAATGATCTTCACGAGTTCCCTCCTTCTTTGTCTTGCGGCACGGGGGTGCGCCCCGGTTTCGCGGGTGTGTGCCCCTCAGATCTCCTCGAAGCGATAAAGCGCCTGGGGATTATCCACCAGGATGCGCCGGCGCAGCGTTTCATCCGGAATCCATTCGGCCAGGCAATCGAGCAGCTCGGTGGTATTGGGCATCTTTGCCTTGAAATTGACGTGCGGCCAGTCGCTGGCCCAGAGCAGGCGGTCGGGCCGCGCGGCGGCGAGCCCCTGCGCCAGCGGAGCGAGGTCCCGGTACGGCGGCTCGGCCGACAGGCGGTACGCGGCCGAAAGCTTCACCCAGCAATTGCCGCCGCGCATCAATTCGCACAGCAACTGAAAATCGGTTTGCGCGGTACCGTCTTTCGCCAGCAGGTTGGCAAAATGAGCGAACACCAGCGGCACCGGAAAACGTCTGAAGAGCGCTTCGTCGCGGGCCAGCACCGGCACATCGGGCGGCCGCCGCACGTGCAGGTCGATATGCCATCCGAGGGGCGCGAGGCGCTCGGCGAAGCGCAGGATGTCCGCGAGCGGTCGCGCCTTGTCGTGCCCGATCGCGAAGCGCGCCCCGCGCGCGCCCGCCTGATGGAGGCGCTGGAGTTCCTGATCGGAGACATCCGGCGCCACGGCAACGATGGCGCGGGCGCTCGAGCCGATCTCCGCCAGCGCGTCGAGCTGGCGCCGGTTGTCCAGGCCGTAGCCGCTGGGCTGGACCAGCACGGCGCGCTGAATGCCCAGCACCTGGTGCAGATGGCGGGCGGCCGCGGGCAGCGCATCGGGCACCGCGAACTCGCTGGCGGGCGAGGCGGGATAGCGTTGTTGCGGACCGTAAATATGCAGGTGGCAATCCGCCGCGCCCGGGGGACAGACGAGCTTGGGCGGGCGCGGGTTCGGATCGGGCGGCTGGCACAATGCGATCATTACAGTTCTGCTCCTGTTGTTAGGGCAAGGCGTGGCCGGCGAAGCGCTCGCGCACTTTCTTCGGGAGCACGAGCATCATCACCATGGTCACTTTTCGGCCATCTTACACATTTAATTTTCCAGCGCTTTCTATCCCGGTTTCCCGTCGCTATCGGGCCGCTGAATCAGACGCCTTCGCACCGGAAACAGATGCAGGTCGAAGCGCTTGCCAATCAGTCCCCAGATCCCTTCCCGCGCGGTCAGCATCACCGCCACCGCGACGATGCCCAGCAGGATCAGATACCAGCTTCCGTAGTCGGCCAGCATTTCCCGCATGGCGAAATAGATCAACAGGCCGATGATCGGCCCTTCCATGGTGCCGATGCCGCCGATCACCACCATGAAAATCACCACCACGGTCCAGTCGTTGATGCTGAAAGCGGCCTCCGGGGAAATGCGCAGTTTCTGCAGGAAGATGAACCCTCCAAGCAGGCCGGTGCATAGCGCCGTCACCACGTAGATCATCAGCTTGGTGCGGTAAGTGTCCACCCCAAGGCTTTCCGAGGCCGCTTCGGAATCGCGGATCGCCGTGAGCGCGAGACCATGGCGCGAGCGCAGCAGCATGTAGACGAAGGCGATGACCGCAATCGATATGGCTAGCGCCATCCAGTACATCAGCATCTCGCGCCCGGCGCGGTCGGCGGCAACCGAGCGCACGATTTCCGGCGTCAGGCTGTAGCCCGAGCCGCCGCCCAGTTGCGGCACCTGCGCGACAAACAGGTTGAAGATCTCCGCCACCACCCAGGTGCCCACCGCGAAATACGCGCCGCGCAGGCGGAATACGATCAGCGCCATGGGCAAAGAAATGACCGCGGCGGCCACGCCGGAAATCAGAATGGCGAGCAGCGGGTGCACGCCGTACCAGTCGCTCGTGGCGAACAGCACGTAACCGCCAATGCCGACATAGACCTGCTGCCCCACCGAGACCAGGCCCGCGTAACCGGCCAGCAGGTTCCACAACTGCGCCAGCGCGAGGAAATAGGCCATCTCGGCGATCAGGCGCATGGTGCCGGTCTCGCCCCACCAGGGCAGCGAAATGAGCACCGCAAGCCCGAGGCAGGCGATCACCGCGGACACTCGGCTCAACTGCGTGGAGCGCTCGACGTCGAACCGGGTGGTGAATGCCGGGGCGGTGCTCATGCGTTCAGTCCCTGATCCGCGGGAAAAGGCCATCGGGCTTCACGATAAGGATGATGATGAAAACAATGTGCCCCGTGAGAATCTGCCACTGCGCCGAAACCTGGGTGCCGATCAGCATGGAAACTGAAGGCCCGACCACGCTGCCGCCCAGCGACTGGGAAACACCCAGGATGACCCCGCCCAGCAGCGTGCCCCAGAGACTCCCCAGGCCGCCGATGATGACCGCCTCGAAAGCGAAAATGAGATTGATCGGGCCCGCGGCCGGGTCGAAGCTGGTGCGGATGGAGAACAGCACCGCCGCGAGCGCCGTGAATGCGAGTGCGATGCCCATCGCGAGCGAATACAGATGCCGGTTGTCGATGCCCATCAGTTCAGCGGTGTCCGCATCATCCGATGTCGCGCGGAAGGCGCGTCCGAGCCTGGTGCGATACAACAGATATTGCAGCGCGCCCAGCGAGACCAATGCCACGGCGAAGATCACCAGCGGAAAAATCCCCACCGTCACGTCCCCCGGCAATGCGATGCTGGCGGTCTCCATCGCTCCGGCGTTGAGCCGGCGGGTATCGGCGCCGAACACTTCCAGCAGCAGGTTCTGGATGATCACCGAAATTCCGAAAGTCACCAGCAGCGGCGGCAGTATCGACGGGCCCAGCGTGAAATTGAGCAGGCCGCGCTGCAACAGATACCCCAGCACGAACATCAGCGGCACCACCACGGCGATCGACAACAACGGGTGCATGCCGGTCGCGTTCACCACAATCATCGCCAGGTAGGCGCACAGCACGATGAGATCGCCGTGGGCGATATTCACCAGGCGCATGATGCCGAATGCCAGCGACAGGCCGATGGCAAACAGCGCATACAGGCCGCCGATCAGCGTGCCCTGGATAAGCACACTGGCCCAGTCGACCTCAGCGAGCCAGCTCATATGCCGAAATACGCCGCGGTGATTGCCTGCCGGTCGAATCCGCGTGCCGTGCCGGCGAGCGACACGCGGCCCTTCTGGAAGCAGTAGAAGCGATCCGCCGCCGCAAGCGCCCGGTCGATGTCCTGTTCGACGATCACCAGCGTGGTGCCTTCGGCAGCGATGGTGTCGAGGCGTTCGTAGAGTTCGCGGATGATCACCGGCGCGAGCCCCATGCTGATCTCGTCGCATAGCAACAGGCGCGGATTGCTCATGAGTGCGCGGCCGATGGCGCACATCTGCTGCTGGCCGCCCGAAAGAGCGGTGGCAGCTTGCGCGCGCCGCTCGGCAAGAACCGGGAACAGTTCATATACGCGGTTCAGGGTCCAGGGACCTGCGCGGCCGAAATCGCCGCCGATGCGCAGATTTTCCTCGACCGACAGGCTTGGAAACAACTTTCTTCCCTCCGGCACCAGCGCGATCCCCAGGCGCAACACCTGGTGCGCCGGCAGATGCCCGATGGGGTTTCCCTGATAGCTGACCATCGCAGGCGCGCTGTCGAGCGCCCCGGCCAGGGCGCGCAGAAAGGTGCTTTTGCCCGCGCCATTGGAGCCGATAACCGCTACTGTTTCACCCTCTCTTATCTCAAACTCGATATCGAAAAGCGCCTGAAAGTCGCCATAGCAGGCGCTAAGCGCTTTCGTTTTCAGCAAATTCTCGACAGTGCTCACGAAGCCGGGATCCCCATGTAGACCTCCTGCACGCGCGCATCGGCCATCACCGCGCGCGGTTCGCCCTGCGCCAGGATCTGCCCGAAGTCCATGACGATCAGCCTGCTTGCCGCCGACAGCAGGACATGCACGATGTGCTCGATCCATACAATGGTCACGCCGCGCGCGTGGATGGCGCGGACGGTTTCCACCAGCTCGTTGCATTCATGCTCGGTGAGCCCGCCGCCGATCTCATCGAGCAGCAGCAGGCGCGGGCGCATGGCCAGGGCGCGCGCCAGCTCCAGGCGCTTGCGCTGCAGCAGCGTAAGCGAACCGGCGGGCAGGTTGGCCTTGTCGATCAACCCGGCGAGTTCCAGCACCTCGGCGCAATGCGGGTAACTGTCTTTCTCGCCGCGGCCGGCGCCGAAGATTCCGCCCACCAGCAGATTCTCGAACACGGTCATGTTGGCGAACGGGTGCGGGATCTGGTAGGAACGCCCGATGCCGAGGCGGCTGCGCCGGTACGCCGCCATGGCGGTGATATCGGCGCCGGCAAAACTGATGCGCCCCGAATCCGGCGCGACATCGCCGGTGATCAGGTTGAACAGCGTCGACTTTCCCGCGCCATTGGGACCGATCACCCCCAGCGCCTCGCCCTCGTCGACTGCGAGCGTGACGCTGTCCGCAACCTTGAGTGCCCCGTACGACTTGTCGACCCGGTCCAGCGCCAGCAGCGCCGCCATGCTGATTACCCGTGCGCCTGTGTTTCGCGTCGCCGTGTTACGACTTGAGCGGCTCCATCTTGCTGCCCAGCGGAATGTTCTTGGCCGTCAGGTTGTTGACGATGTGAAGGTCGTACTTGAACTGCTTGCCCGGTTTCCACTGCCCGCCCACCAGCGGCGTGAGGCAGACATTCTTCACCGGTCCGGTCTTCCATTGAATCGGACCGACCAGCGACTGATAGTTGGTGGCAACGATGGCGTCGCGGATCGCCGCGGGAGTCAGCGCCTTGGCGCGCTTGAGCACATCGATGGCGACCTCCAGCGTGGCGTGCTTGAAACCCAGGGGCTGGGTCCACTGGCGTTTGGTGGCCTTGGTGTAATCGTCGCAGATCTGGCGCGCGGTCTGGTTGGTGAGTCCCGATTTGAAGGGATGGCTGGGCGACCACCACACCTCGGTGGTCAAGCCGGCGCCGCGCGCGCCCAGCGTCTCGACCGCCGAGGGAAACAGCATCGCCTTGATGGGCGAGGCGACCTTGGGCCGGAACCCCTGCTGCCCGCACTGCGTCCAGAAAGTGGCGAACGCCGGCGGCGTAAACAAGCCCACCACGATCTCGGCATTGGCCTTGCGCAGGGCGCCGATCTGCGCGGAGAAATCGTTGCTGGTCATGGTATAGATGCCCTGATTCGCCACGGTAAAGCCGCGCGACTTGAACGCGCCAGGCAGTCCTTCGTTGGCGGCGATACCGTCCGGGTCGTTGGAAAACAGCGCCCCCACCACCTTGTTGGTGGGCACCGAGTCCCACAAGTTCATCAACACTTCGGCGGCGGTATCAAATCCCCAGAAGAAATGGTAGGTCCACTCGAAGCCCTTCTTCGGGTCGCCTTTGCGGCCGAAGAAATAAGCCTGCCAGGGATTATCCGAGGTGACGCAGGGAACACCCGCCAATTCGCACTGGCTGGCCACCGGGTTCACGGTATCGGAGGTCGAAGTACCGAGAATGATGTCGCACTTGTCGTTGTTGATGAGTTGATTGGTGACCTCCGCCGCCCGGTTGGGATTGGACTGGCTGTCCTTGTAGATGATCTCCACCGGAAACTGCTTGCCGGCGATGGTGATGCCCTTGCCAAGCGCGGCGCGCACGCCATCGAGCACGAATTTGTCGGCCTCGCCGAATGCCGCGATCTGCCCCGTCTGCGGGCTGACAAAACCGATTTTCACGGCGCGCGACTGCGCGTGCGCGGTTTTCAACATCAGTGCCGGCGCGGCGAGCGTGCCAGCGCCCAGCGCCAGGGTCTTGAGCGTGTTGCGGCGGACGCGGTTGCGTTTGTCGATGTTATTCATGCTGTCTCCTTCCTGGTTATCGGTTCAGTGCGCAATATTCTCCGCCATTCGGCGCGGATGCGCTCAAACCGGCGGCATGATTGGCGCGGGCACCTGGCAGTGCCGCGCGGTCAAGACCCGAAACCAGGAAAGCTGCCGGGCAGACAGGACGCCTGCCCGGTGGAAACTTCAGACCGTGGCAGGCTCGCGCTGTTTGGCCGGTGCTGTGACCGGATCTTTCAAGCCGAGAATGCGGCGCGCGTTGTCGTACATGACTTTCTGCTGGTCATCCGCAGACAGATTGGCTTCCTTGAGCACCTTGAGCGCGCCTTCGGGA
>Ga0155956_1199_pt1 | contig 18826 bp, 15 predicted proteins | sample RifCSPlowO2_02_FD_107610 | JGI IMG/M metagenome (GOLD analysis project Ga0155956, IMG submission 107610) | Betaproteobacteria bacterium RIFCSPLOWO2_02_FULL_62_17 | reverse complement strand
CCCATTCCATGAAATCGAGCGGTGAAATCGTCAGCTTCGGCCCGAACCTCAAGTCACTTCGCAATTTTGAGAAAATGGTCCACGAAAAGGGGGTCAAGGCGGCGGCCGAGCAGCGCGACCGGCCCTTCGGCGGCATCGTGGGACGTTATCCGCCGGTGGACGAAGAATAGGGCTGCGCCCGATGAGCGTTGCACATCCGCCGATCCGGGGAATCACCGACATCGAGGCGCTCGAGCGCATTCCGATCGAGCAGCAGAACGATGTCTGGACGGTGCTCGACCTGGTCGCGCGCGGCGCCGCGCTCGACCCCGGCAAGGCGGCGTTCCAATATCTGCCCAGCGGCAGCCTGGACGATACGCCCGAGTCGATCAGCTACCGGCAGCTTATGCAGAGGATCCACCAGGCAGCCAGGCTGTTCCATTCGCTCGACGTGGGCGCAAAGGACGCGGTTGCGATCCTGCTGCCGATCGTGCCGCAGAATTATTACGCGCTGTTCGGCGCCATCACGGCGGGCATCGCTTTTCCCATCAACTGGATGTTCAAGCCCGAGCAGGTGGCCGAGCTGCTGAACGCGACCCGGGCAAAGGTCATGGTGGCGCTGGGACCGACCCCGGGATTCGATATCTGGGAACGCTTGAGCGAACTGCGCGAGCGTGTTCCGAGCCTCGCTCACATCCTGCAGGTCAAGGGGCCGGGCGGTGCGAGCGACGCCGGATGCGATTTCGACGCGCTTTGCGCGCGGCACTCGGGTGAGCGCCCGGAATTCGAGCGGGTCATCGATCCGCGCGAGGTTGCTTTCTACGTTCATACCGGCGGGACCACCGGCATGCCCAAGATCGCGCAGCTCATCCACCAGGCGGTCACGTACAAGGCCTGGGCCTACGCCATCCTGCTCGACCAGCAGGCTTCGCACTGCGGCTTTGCCGCCCACCCGTTGTTCCATATCGGGGGCCTGGTCCACCATACCATGAGCGCTCTGGCGCGCGGGCAGACCAGCGTCATCCTGGGCCCGATGGGTTTTCGCAGCAAGAACGTCATCCGCGATTACTGGAAGCTGGTGGAGCGCTACCGCGTCACCGATCTGGGCGGCGTGCCGACCACCCTGGGGGCCCTCGCCAACGTTCCCCCGGACGCCGATATTTCCACGCTGCGGCCCTACACCATGACCGGGTCTGCCGGCCTGCCGATCCAGGTTTCGAGGTATTTCGCCCAAACGATCGGGGTCAGGATACTCAGCAACTACGGGATGACCGAGAACACCGCCACCATCGCGCTGCCGCCCCGGGACGGCGATCCGAAGTTCGGTTCGAGCGGCTTGCACCTTCCCTTTACCAAGATCCGCACCGTGATCATCGACCCGGCTGGAAAAATAGAGCGCGACTGCCGCACCGATGAAATCGGCGAGATCATCATCAGTGGTCCCGGGGTGATACCGGGCTACCTGGACGATGCCTTGAATGCGAAGCTGTTCCTCCCGGGCGGGTGGTTGAGGACCGGCGACCTCGGACGGCTGGACGCGGACAGCTATGTGTGGGTGACCGGCCGCGCCAAGGACTTGATCATCCGTAGCGGCCACAACATCGATCCCACAGTCATCGAGGAAACGCTCATGGCGCACGAGTCGGTCGCGCTGGTGGCCGCAGTGGGCAAGCCGGACGCGTACGCCGGAGAACTGCCGATCGCGTTTGTGCAGCTCAAGCCGGGCGCAAGCGCGAACGCGCACGATCTTAAGGCGTTCGCGCGGGCGCGAATCCCGGAGCGGGCGGCTGCGCCGGTGGAGGTGTTCCTCGTCGATCCCATGCCGCTCACCGGCGTGGGCAAGATCTTCAAGCCGGAACTGCGCAGCCGCGCGAGCCGGCAAGTCTATTTTGAAATCGTTCAATCGATCGCGGGCGCCGCGTCGGGCCCGGAAGTTGAGATGGTCTCCGACCCGGTTCACGGTACGCTGGTGGTCGTGACCCTGTCGCGCACGGAGGAAATTCGCGATCGGGAGGCGGAGCGCGGCATACGCTGCGCTCTGGATGGATTCACCTGCGCCTACCGGATCGCGTGGCGCAATCAAAGGAGCATGACATGATGCAAGGTGCCGAGAGCAGCTACCAGGAATATCTCGCCAAAGGTGAGTTCAGAATCCAGCGCTGTGATGACTGCAGCAGCCACATTTTCTATCCGCGCTTTCTTTGTCCCGATTGCGGGTCATCGAACTTGTCGTGGATCAAACCTTCGGGCGCGGGCACCGTGTATTCGACCACGGTGATGCGCAGGCGCGCCGAGGCGGGCGGCGACTACAACGTTTGTCTGGTGCAGTTGAACGAGGGACCGCGGCTGATGAGCCGGATCGAAGGCGTTGCGCCGACCGAGGTCCGGATCGGCATGGCGGTAACAGCCAGAGTGGCCCAAAGCGGCGAAGACGGCTTTTTCGTCGTATTCGATGCGGCGGGGAACTGACATGGCGGACACGATCTTGAGAGGACAGGCGGCGGTGGTTGGCGTCGGCTTGTCGGAATTCGGCGAAGTCCCCGGTTGGAGCCACTTTGAATTGATGGCTCAGGCGGTGCAACGGGCGCTGGCCGACGCCGGTCTCAACAAGGCCGATATCGACGGCGTGTTCGCCGTGGTCGATCGCGCCTCGCTTCCGGCGGCGATGACAGCGGAGTACCTGGGCCTTCGACCCAAGGTGATGGAAGGCACCATGCTGGGAGGGTCATCCTTTGTCAACTTCCTGCAGTGGGCGGCGCTGGCGCTGCAGGCGGGGCTGTGCGAAGTGGCGCTGATTGCCTATGGCAGCAACGCGCGCAGCGGCAAGATACGTCCAGGGGGGGCAGTGCCCATCCCCTATGAATCCGCCTACGGCGCGCGCCTGGTGACTTCCTACGCGCTCGCGGCCGCCCGGCACATGCACCAGTTCGGCACCACTCGCGAGCAACTGGCCGAGGTCCCGGTCGCGGCGCGTGCCTGGGCGCGCAAGAATCCCAAGGCGACGATGCGCGGCCCGTTGACGATCGAGGACGTGCTGCGCTCGCGCATGGTAAGCGATCCGCTGACGGTGGCCGATTGTTGTCTCATCAGCGATGGCGCGGGCGCGGTGATCATGACCCGGGCCGAGCGGGCGAAAGATCGCCCCAAGAAGCCCGTCTACCTGCTTGGGGTCGCGGCTGAAACGAGCCACCAGGGCATCGCTCAGATGCACGACCTGACGGTGAGCGCCGCGGCGCAGTCGGGTCCGCGCGCTTTTGCGATGGCGGGCCTCGCGCCCAAGGACGTGGATGTCCTGCAACTCTACGATGCGTTCTCGATCAATACGCTGCTGTTCCTGGAAGACCTGGGTTTTTGCAAGAAGGGCGAGGGCGGCGCATTCGTCTGCGGCGGCGGCATCGCTCCCGGCGGCAGCCTGCCGGTCAACACCAACGGCGGCGGCCTTTCCTGCCTGCATCCGGGAATGTATGGCGTCTTCACCATTATCGAAGCCGTGACCCAGCTTCGCGGCGAGGCCGGAGAACGCCAGGTGCCAGACGCGCAAGTCGGCCTCGCCCACGGCAACGGCGGCAGTCTTTCCACCCAGGTCACGTCGCTGTTCGGGACGGAGGACACTTTATAACCGTGGAGGGATCATGAACAAGCTTGGATGGTAGGGGGCCTCAAAATCCCGAGAATCGTGTGATTCGAAACGGATCTGCCCCGCGAGGACAACGGCAAGATTTACAAACGCCGGATCTTCGATCCCTACTGGCAGGCGGCCGGCCGGCGCATTTGATCGGCAGCCGCTGTTCTTGACCTAAATCAAGGAACGCCCGATCGCTTGGCCCAAACTCGAACGGTCTCTCGCCTGGGGAGTGGGAATGAAGCGCTACGCTGGCAGCATGGAAATCCCGTTCTCCGTCGAGGGGGCGCCATGAAACCGAGAGGTGGGGTTTGCCTTCTTGCGGGTGTCGCCGCATTCGCGGCGTTTCAGGCCCCGGCGCAACCGTACCCGAGCAAGCCGATCAGGGTCATCGTGGCGATCGCGGCCGGCTCCCCCACGGACATCATGATGCGCACCGCCGGCCAGCAACTGCTCGGGCCGCTCGGCCAGTCGCTCGTCATCGAGAACCGCCCAGGCGGAAATCAGGTGATCGGCGCCGAGGCCTGCGCAAGATCGGCCCCGGACGGCTATACCTTCTGCGTGGTCACCAACACCGCCATATCGGTGAACCCGCACATCATCTCGAAGCTCTCCTACGAGCCCGACCGGGATTTCAAGCCGGTCACCGCGCTTTGGTTCTTGATCAACGGGCTCGTCGCCACGGCTTCGCTCCCCGCGAACTCCGTGAAGGAATTGCAGGCGCTCGCGGCAACCAGACCCGGGTCGCTCAATTTCGCAACGCAAGGCAGCGGAACGGGCCCGGACATCTTCCGCCAGTGGCTGAACGAACAGTGGAACACGAACATCGTCGGGATTCCGTACAAGGGCGCGAATCTGATCATGAACGCGCTGATTGCGGGAGAAATCCACTTCAGCCGGATTGCGCCCTTGGGGGATTACGTGGCGGTGCAGATGAAGGCGGGCAAGGTGAAGCTTCTCGCCGTGGGCACATCGAAACGCTTGGCTCAGTTCCCGGACGTGCCGACCTATGCCGAGGCGGGACTGGACGGTTTCCCCGAGAAGACCTGGTGGGGTCTTTTCGCCCCTGCCGGCACCCCCGACGCGATGGTGAGGCGGATCCATTCGGAGTTCGTGCGGCTGTTCCACGAGCCGAAGTTCGCAGCCTACCTGGAAAGCCAGGTCGTCGAGCCAGCGATAACTTCGCCGGAGGAGTTCGCGACCTTTCTCAAAGAGGATCGCGAACGCGCCGGGCAAACGGTGAAGAAATATAACGTCCCGCGCCAATGAGCTGGGACGACGCTGAAAAGGAGAACGAAACATGGCCGATGATTTGAGAGCCTGGTTGGCGAAAGTGGAGGCAAAGGGCGAACTGAAGCGTATCGACGGCGCCGACTGGAACATCGAAATCGGGGCGATCTCCATGCTTCATTCCCGGAGCGAACCCTGTTTTGCGCTTCTTTTCGACAACATCAAGGATTACCCCCGCGGGCACCGGGTTCTGACCTGCTCCGTGACCAATCGCAGGCGCCTGGAACTGGCTTTGAATCTTCCCGAAACGAATTCCAATCTCGAGTTGGTGAAGGCCACGCGCGAGAAGCTTGCTGCCTGGGAAGCGACCATGCACGAGTTTCCCTATGAGGAAGTGACAAGCGGGCCGATACTGGAGAACGTTCGCTCCGGCAAGGACGTGAATCTCTTTGAGCTGCCGATACCGAAGTGGCACGAGGAAGACGGCGGCCGATACATAGGCACCGGAGACGCAATCATCACCCGGGATCCGGAAACGGGTGAAGTCAACCTCGGCACCTACCGCATCATGGCGCACGATGAAAGAACCACTGGCCTTTATATTTCTCCCGGCAAGCATGGCCGCATGCATTACGAGAAATATCACGCGCTTGGCAAGCCGTGTCCGGTGGCGATGTCCTTTGGCCATCATCCGATCATCAATCGCGTGGCGTCGCTGGAAGTGCCGCCGGGCAGCGAATACCAGTTTGCCGGAGCAATGCAGGGCGAACCGGTCAGGGTGATCAAAGAGGAGATCACCGGGTTGCCGATCCCGGCCGACAGCGAGATCGTGGCGGTAGGCTGGTGCCCTCCCGACAAAACGAAAGTCGAGGGCCCCTTTGGGGAATGGACCGGCTATTACGCGAGCAAGGAGCGCGAAGCCCCGATCGTGCAAGTCGAGCGCATCTATTTTCGAAACAACCCCATCATCCTCGGGGCGCCGCCCATGCGGCCGCCATCGGATTCGACCCTCTTCATGATAGCGAAAGGGAGCGCTCTACTGTGGAACGCTCTGGTGAAGAGCAATGTTCCGGATGTGCGCGGCGTGTGGATGAGTGAGGTGGGATATCAGCAATTCGTTGTCGTCTCGATCAAGCAACGCTATCCCGGCCATGCCAGGCAAGCCGCTTTTATCGCCTCGCAAAACCGGCCGGCCGCTTATCATGGCAGATACGTAATGGTGGTCGATGAGGACATCGATCCGACTAACATTGAAGACGTCATGTGGGCTCTGTCGACCCGGTCGGACCCCGAGAAGGACATCGACATCATAAGGCGGGCTTGGAGCACTCCGCTAGACACGATGATCCGCAAGCCCACCAACGCCTACTTCAGCTCCAGGGCCATCATCGATGCGTGCAAGCCGTATGAATGGATCGACGAATTTCCTGCAAGCATCAGGACGAGTGATGAATGGAAGACCAGGGTGAACGACAAATGGGGTGACGTTTTGAGTCTGAAAGGTGGCCGCAGAGTCTGGTGAGGAATAGGAGAAAACCATGACAGAAGTTCTCTTGGAGCACCCCGCACCGCACATCATGAATAGACCAAGCCTGACTGCCGTCCTGCTTGCTTCACTCTTGGCCGTATGCGGCGGACAAGCCGCCGCCCAGCCGAGCGCAGCGTATCCGACCAAACCCGTAAGAATCGTGGTCACTCTGGCCGCCGGCGGCTCCAGCGACATCGTTACGAGACTCTTCGCGCAGAAGCTGTCGGAGCAGCTCAAACAGCCGTTTCTCGTCGAAAACCGGCCTGGAGGAGACAGCATTCCTGGAACGATGTATGTCGCAAAAGCCTCCCCGGATGGGTACACTCTGCTGCTGGCCAACACGAGCATTCTCACTATTCGCGTTAGCCTCTATTCGAAGCTTCCGTACGATCCGCAGCGTGACTTTGCGCCGATATCAATGCTCGTGACGCAGCCGACCGTTCTGGTTATGCATCCGTCCCTGGCGCCGCGCTCGGTCAAGGAACTCATAGCGCTGGCAAAAGTCGAACCGGGCAAGCTCAATTACGCTACTTCCGGAAGCGGCACCCCATTTCACCTGTCGGCTGAACTTTTCAAAGCGCAGACAGGAACGGAATTGGTCCATATCCCCTATAAGGGATTCCAGCCCGCCTCCGTTGACCTGCTTTCCGGGCGCGTGCAACTCATGTTCGCCACTGTCCTGGATGTGTTGCCGCACATCAAGAGCGGCAAGCTCAGGCCGCTGGTTTATACCGGCTTCGAGCGGCACGCTTTACTGCCGGATGTGCCGACGACCGCAGAAGCCGGAATCAAGAACGCGGAATCGTCCTCGTTTTTCGCATTTGTTGCCCCCAGGGGAACGCCCAGGGAAATCATCGGCACGCTCAACGCTGAGATCACCAAGATCAAGGCGCAACCCGATGTGCGGCAGCGCCTCCTTCATGATCTTGGCGTGGAACCCGGCATCGATTCGCTGCAAGAGTTCGAGGCTTTCCTTCGCGACGAGGTCGTAAAGTGGGCCAAAGTCGTCAAAGCCTCCGGCATAAAGATGGACGACTACCATTCCGCTACGAAGAGGTAAAGGCAGATGAGAAGTGACCGGAATCGCCGCGCCGCCGTCCGCATCATTGGAAGCGCGATTGCGGCGGTCGCACTCGGCATGCTCTCTGCGGTCGCGTGGGCGCAGGCTTACCCTGCCAAACGCATACGGCTGATCATCCCTTTCGGCCCCGGCAGCACCGACGTCCTGGGCAGAGCCTACACACTGCGCTCCGCCAGCCGCTCGTGGCCGAGAACGTTCCGGGGGCGAACGGCGTGATAGGCCTGGTGCGGTCGGCAAAATCGGCCCCGGACGGCTACACGATCGCAATCGGGGCATTGAAAATATTTTTATTCTAATGATTGAATACAAAAAACAGCACACAGCGTGCTCAAAATTTGGGCAGACTTATTTTTGTTTGATTGGAGGAGGCAGAAATGAAACGGATGTCATTCCTGGTCAAGCTGGTGCTGTCGTTCCTGACGCTCACCGCGCCGGCAGCGGCGCAACCGTATCCAAGCAAGCCGATACGCATGATCGTGCCGGCGGCCGCAGCAGGGCCCACCGACTTTCTCGCGCGAGTTGCCGCGGAGCATCTGTCCAGGACGTTTGGACAATCGGTCATCGTCGAGAACATGGCCAGCGCAGGCGGTATTACCGGACTGCAGCAAGCGGCCCGATCGCCAGCCGACGGATACACGATATTCATTGCATCGCAGGGCATGATCGCCTTGGGGCCGTTCCTGCAACAAGGGCTGCCGTTCGACTACGACAACGACTTCTCGCCGATCATCATGCTCTCAGCTCCCCCGTTCTTTCTCGTCACCAACCCCAATGTGCCGGCGAACAACCTCGATGAACTCTTGACCCTGCTTCGCTCCAAGCCGGGGCAACTGAATTACGCATCGACCGGAGGGACGGCGAGTACCTCGCACTTGATTGGCGAGCTTTTCAAGAAGGTGGCGAAGGTGGACATCGTGCACGTTCCATACAAGGGAAACGCGCAGGCCGCAACCGATCTGGTAGCGGGTCAGGTGCAATTGACATTCTCCCAGGCAGCGGTAGTCATGCCGCTGGTCAAAAGCGGCAAGCTGCGCGCCCTCGCGATCGGAACCTTGCAACGCTCATCCGTCTTCCCTGACATTCCGACCTTTCAAGAGGGCGGCATGCCTGGTTTCCAGGCGATGAGCTGGTTCGCGCTGCTGACCCGGGCAGGCGTGCCCACGGAAATCATTACGCGACTGAACGAAGAGCTCAATCGTATGCTTCAACTGCCGGAGGTCAGGGCAAAGCTGATAGGCGCCGGACAGGACCCGGCAGGGGGGGCCGTCGGTGAAACAGCGAAGCAGATACTTGCCGAACGGGCCAAATGGAAGCAGGTCATCCAAGACGCAAAGATCTCCTTGAAGTGAATGCAAAGGCCGCCAGGGAAGCGTTGAATTCGCGGAAGGAGTAAGACGGTGCAAGAGGAGAAGTTGGATAACGCCCGTTTCGACGGGATCATCATCGGAGCCGGCCACAACGGCCTCATCGCGGCGGCGTACCTGGCGAAGGCCGGGCTCAAGGTGGCGGTGTTCGAACGCAGACCCAATGTCGGCGGAGCCTTCACCACCGAGGAGGTGACGGCTCCCGGCTTCAAACACAATATTCACGCCGTCTATCTGAAGATCCATGACAGCCCGGTCCACAGCGACCTGCAACTGGATCGCTACGGCGTGTCATACATATTTCCGTACGTCAAACAATCCTTCATCAAGCATGACAGTTATTTCATTTTCTACCAGAACCTGGAAGCGACTTACGAGTCGCTGAAGCGGGTCTCTCGCAAGGACGCGGAGACGTTCAAAAAAGTCGCCAGGCAATGGCGGCAGTGGTATGTCGACTTCCTGCTGCCGCAGATGTACTCGGCTCCCAAGCCGCCGGACCAGTGGGAGGAGGAAGTACTGAAAAAGCCCGGGGGAAGGCAATTCCGGGACGTGACGCTCAACTACAGTCCGGTGGAATACGCCGCGGAGTTGTTCGAATCCGAATACGGCCGCGCCACCGTGACTCGAGGCGCGATTTCAGCCGAGTACGATCCTACCACCAAGGGCATTCCGACGCTGGTGTTCGCGACGATCGTGAACTGGTTTGCCGGCAACACGGCGATCGTGCGCGGCGGGACGCTGCGGCTTCCGCTCGCCCTCGCAAAAATCATCGAGGAGAACGGCGGGAAAGTATTCACCGGGCAAGCGGTTGGCCGCATCATTGTGGAGGGCGGCGTCGCCAAGGGCATCTCGCTCAAAGACGGCAGGGAGATTCGCGCCGATCGCTTCGTCGTGAGCGGACTTGATCCGGTGAACACGTTTCTGTTCATGGTCGGCGAGGACAAGCTCGACCACCAGACGCTGGAGCGGCTCTGCGAATACAAATTCAACGAAACCTCGCTGTTCCGCGTCCATCTTGCCCTGAAAGAGCGCCCGATATTCGAAATCTCCAAGAAGGAGCCCGCGGTCAATGACGCTCTGATGTTCACGGTGGGTTACGAGAATCCGGGTGATCTCGTAAACCTCGTCAAGCAGGCGCGCTCGGGCATGATTCCCGATGTCGTGGGACTGACCGCCGAGAACATCACCTCTCATGATCCAAGCCAGGCACCTCCTGGCTGCCATACGGCGTATCTCGGTCTTGCCGCTCCGTTCGACCTCGCAGGCGGAGGCGGCGCACTATGGGTGGACCGGGCGCACGAGACGGCCGAAAAGCTGCTGGCGAAATATCGCGAGTACGCCCCCAACATCAGCGACGACAAGATCATCGCGCGCTTCAATTACTCACCCAAGGATATCGAGGAGTATCTCCCCGATCTCGTGAGCGGCGACATCTGTCAGGGAAAAATCTGTCCGGAACAACTGGACTACAACCGGCCATGGCCCGGTGCGTCGAGGTTCCGTACGCCGATCGACAGGCTTTACATGTGCGGCGCCTGCACCCATCCGGGAGGGCACGCAACCGGCGGTCCCGGATACAACGCGGCAAATGCCATTGCCGAGGATCTGGGCATCGCGAAATGGTGGCCGCGGTACGATCCGGCGAGGATTTTGCACGCTCAAGGGCACCTTTCTTGGATGTGAGCGGAGAAATCGGCTACGCGCGGCAACGGCTCCGCGAGGCAATAATGCTGCCTTATGGCGCCCGGCGCCCGGATGCGGAGGCCGGTGCGAAAAAGAAAGAGGGACGAAATTGTTTTTTGGGAAAGCTGAAAATTTCGTAGTTATCATGAGCTGATGAAAGGAGGAGGTATGCGTTGCTTCATTGTTTTATCCGCGGGACTGTCCGCGGCGCTGGTTTCCGCCGTCGTCGCACTCGGGTCCGCGGGGGCGCAGGCACAGGCGTTCCCGTCGAAACCCATCAAGATCGTCCAGGGGTTTGGCGCGGGCGGCCAGGCCGACACGCTGGCGCGGATTCTGGGCCAGGGCCTTTCGGAGGAGATCGGGCAAACCGTCATCGTGGAGGGGAGGACAGGCGCGGGCGGCAACATCGCTTCCGAGTCCGTCGTGAAATCACCGCCCGACGGCTATACGCTCATTCTTCAGACCAACGGTCACGCGGTTTCCGCCGCGCTCAACAAGACGCTTCCCTACGATCCGCTGCGCGATTTCAAGTGGCTGTCGCTGACCACCGGGTTCGTGTTTCTGGTCGGCACGAGCCCGGACAGCAGAATCAAAAGTCTCAAGCAGCTGATAGAGACCGCGAGAAGCGAGCCCGGCAAGCTGTCCTTTTCCTCCGTCGGCGTTGGCACGACGCAGCATCTCATCGGCGAGCTGCTGCAATCGACCGCCGGCGTCAAGATGCTGCACATCCCGTACCGTGGCGGTGGCGCCCCGGTGAGCGATGTGATCGCCGGCCGCGTCGACATCCTGTTCGACACGTTCACCGTTGCACGGGCGCAGGTGCAGGGCGGCAAGCTGCGCGCCCTTGCGGTCACTTCCAGCGCCCGCATCCCGCAACTGCCCGAAGTGCCGGCCGCGGCCGAGACGGTGCCCGGATTTGAGGTGACGTCATGGATGGCGGTGGCGGGGCCGGCGGGCCTCTCAGCCGAGACGGTCGACAAATTACACCGCGCGCTGGTAAAAGGCTCTGTCAGGCCTGAGATCCGCAAGCGGCTTGCCGAACTCGGCGGCACGCCAACATTGAGCACGCCTGAGGAGGTCACACAACACGTCGCGGCACAGATAGACAAGTGGAAGCGCGTGGTGGATCAGGCGAACATACCGAGGCAGTGACCGGCAACACGACGAAAGGCGAGAGAAAATGTCCAAGGCAATACGTATCTATGAACCCGGCGATATCGATGCCATGCGCTGGGAAGAATTCGCCGTTGGCGAGCCTGGTCGCGGCGAAGCGAGAGTGCTGCACAAGGCCGTAGGGCTGAACTTCGTGGATGTCTACCAGCGCTCGGGGCTGTATAAGGTTCCCCTGCCTTCGGGCTTGGGCTCCGAAGGCGCCGGCGTGGTGGATGCCGTGGGCCAGGGAGTCACGTTGGTCAAGCCCGGTGATCGGGTCGCTTATTACGGCGGGCCGCTTGGATCTTATAGCGAAGTGCGCAACATGCCGGCGGAACGTCTGATCTTGCTGCCGGACGCCATCTCGTTCGAAACCGGCGCCGCGATGATGTTGAAGGGCTTGACGGTGCGGTCCTTGCTTCGCGCAGTCCATGCGGTTCAGCCGGGAGATACCATATTGTGGCATGCCGCGGCGGGGGGCGTGGGCCTGATTGCGTGCCAGTGGGCGAAGGCGCTGGGCGTAACCGTCATCGGCACCGTGGGTTCCGAAACAAAGGCCGCGCTCGCCAAGGCACACGGCTGCGAGCATGTCATCAATTACGCGCGCGAGAACTTCGTCGAACGGGTAAAAGAGATTACGGGCGGCAAAGGTGTTCCGGTGGTCTATGACTCAGTCGGCAAGGACACCTTCTTAGGGTCGCTCGATTGCCTCAAGCCGCGCGGCTTGATGGTCAGCTTCGGCAACGCCTCGGGCGCCGTGCCGCCATTCGACCTTGCGCTGCTGGTGCAGAGGGGCTCGCTGTACCTGACGCGCCCATCGGCCGCTCACTATGTCGCGCAGCGCCCGGATCTCGAAGTTGCCGCGAAAGAGTTGATAGACATGGTGAGCTCCGGCAAAGTGAAGATTGATATCAATCAGCGCTACCCACTCAAGGACGCGGGCCAGGCGCACCTCGATCTGGTTGCCCGCAAAACGACAGGATCAACGATTCTGATTCCCTGAGCCGGCCCGGGCGAAACCAAACAGCTTGCTTGGTCTTGGCAGCAGCTTTTCCCGACAATTCTGCAAGTTGCAAAAAGCGCAACTTGCAGAATTGTCGGGACGTATACAAACCCGAGTTCTTCGCCAGATTCGTCAATACTTGACTCGTCAGCCGCCAACGAACCAGTCAGGTGTTGAGACGCAAAGTTGTGGCTTTGTATACGTCCCGACATTTTGAAAGTTGCGCCTTTGCAACTTTCGAAATTGACGGGAAGATTGGATGCCAGGACGAAGCGATCTGTTTGGTTCCGGCTGGTCCGGCTTGGGTCTGCCTTGATCCAGATCAAACGAGTGTCCGGCCCCGGGATGCTATAAGAGAACCGGTCCGGGCTTCCGGTCGCCGTTTTACGGCTCGGCGCGGCGCCAACGCCCCCGGAATCCCTGCGTGAATTGCCGGCATCAAAAGGAAACCGACATGAACACCGCCAGCCCCGAATTCGCGACCGGGCAGGACGACCAATGGATTCCTTCCTCCTGCGCCCTGTGCTACGGGACCTGTTCGATACTGGCGCACCGCGTCGACGGGGTGCTCGTCAAGATCGAGGGCAACCCGGACAGCGTCATCGGCAAGGGACGCCTGTGCGGAAAAGGCGTGAGCGGGATCATGTCGCATTACGATCCCAACCGGCTCACCCAGCCGCTGCGGCGCACCAACCCGAACAAAGGTCTCGACGAGGACCCGCGCTGGAAGATCATCAGTTGGGACGAAGCGCTCGATGAAATCGCGACGGTGTTGAAGCGCGTGCGCGCCGACAACCCCTACAAGCTGGTATTCCAGCGCACCACGACCGTCCAGGCCGCGCGCATTCCGTTCCAGGGGTTCGGCGCGGCGTTCGGTTCGCCGAATCAGTCCAACGCGGGCGGCGGTCTGCATTGCGGCAACGGCGCTCACCTGATCTCGGGAATGATGCACGCTTCCTGGGGGATCGTGCCGGATTTCAAATACTGCAACTATGCCATTTATTTCGGCGCCTCCAAGGGGCACAGCGCCGGACACGTGTCTGCCCCGAACATGGGGCTGGTGGCCGATGCCCGGGCACGCGGCATGCGGATGGTGGTGGTGGATCCGATGTGTAATTTTGCCGCGGCCAAGGCGATGGAATGGGTGCCGCTGCGCGTGGGTACCGACGGCGCGCTGGCGCTTTCGATGTGCCATGTGCTGGTGAACGAACTGGGCAGCTACGATGTTCCCTACTTGCAGGCCAAGACCAATGCGCCCTACCTGATCGGACCGGACAAACTCTACGCGCGCGATCCGCAGACCAAGAAACCGCTGGTCTGGGACGCCGCGGCGAAGGCCGCGCGCGCTTACACGGATGCCAGGGCAGCCGACATGGCGCTGGAGGGCGAGTACCAGGTGAATGGCGTGCGCTGCGCGCCGGCATTCCAGAAGCTGAAGGACCATCTCAACAAGCACACGCCCGAATGGGGCGAGCAAATCACCACGGTGCCGGCGGCGAACATCCGCCGCATCGCCGGGGAATTTGCCCGCGAAGCGCGCATCGGCAGCACCATCGTGGTCGACGGCGCGACCCTGCCGTATCGGCCGGCCGCGGCGATCGCGTTCCGCGGCGCGCAGGGGCACTTGAATTCGGTCTACAACTTCTTTGCCGTCGATCTGCTCAACCATCTGGTGGGAGCGGCCGACGTGGTGGGTGGATGCCTGGGGTTCAATCCCGCCAGCAACGGCCATCCCGACACCGGCCGGCCCCGCTATGCGCCCACTGCCGGGCCGGATGGCCTGATGGTGACCGGAACCTGGATGGGGCACCACACCCCCTATCCGATCGGCGAGCCGAAAATGCCGCTGCGCATGGGGCTGCAGGACCTGTTCGTGTTCGGCATGATTTCGCCGTTCCACGACTCCGAGGACCAGGAGGAGATGTGGGAGAAGTTCGAGCTTCCCTATCGGCCGGAAGTGATGTTCAATTTCGGCGCGAACAGCGTGATGAGCGTGGCCAACCGCGAAATCGTGGCCCGTGCGCTTGCGAAGTACAAACTTATTGTTTCGTTTGACCTGTTCCTGACGGAAACCTCGAATTTTGCCGACATCGTGCTGCCTGACTGCAGTTACCTGCAGTCGCTGGACTCGCGCTCCAATTTCCCGTTCATCATCACTCATCCGGCGGGAACAGGAGAATGGTGCTGGCCGATTCGCCAGCCGGTGCTGCCGCCCGAGGGGGAGCAGCGGCCGTACCAGGACGTGCTTCTCGAACTGGCGGATCGCGTCGGGATACGCGCGGGCATGAACACGGCCCTCAGTGCATCCATGAACATCGCACCAGAGTACCGGCTGCAGGAAGACCGGCGCTACAGCTGGGCAGACGTCTGCGATGCCGAGCTGAAGAGCAATTTCGGCGCCGAGCGGGGCCTTGCGTGGTTCAAAGAGCACGGCGTCATCAAATGGCCGAAGAAACCCGAGGAGGTCTACTGGCGCGCGTTCCTCGACGTGCGCGTCCCGATCTACTGGGAGTTCCTGATACCGTTGGGCGAAAAGACCGCCGCGATCGCCGAGCCGCGCGGATTGAAAATTCCCCGCCAGTACTACCAGCCGCTTCCCGATCACCTGCCCTGCGTGTCGCATGCCTGCACCAAGCCCGGCTTCGACTTGTACGCCTTTTACTACCGCGACAGCGTGCATACCAATAGCTACACCATGGAAAATCCCTGGCTCGACGAAGCCGCGCAGCTCGACCCTTACTCCTACACCATTGCCATCAACGCGCAGGCGGGCCGCAGCAAGGGATTGTCCGATGGCCAGATGATCTGGGTGGAGAGCGAAACCGGACGCAAGGTCAAAGGGCGGGTGAGGCTCACCCAGGCGATCCATCCGGAAGGTGTCGGCATCGCGGCCTGCGCCGGTCACTGGGGCGACGGCATGCCGGTCGCCAAGGGCAAGGGGGTGTTCTTTAACGAGCTGCTGGAGCTCGACTGGGAGCACGTCAGCCCGATCAACCTGAACCTCGACCTGTGCGTGCGCGTCAGGGTCACTCCTGTTGAGGCGCGGCCCTGAGGCCGGGCATGGAGATCGATCCGCGGCGCCGGGGAATTTCTTCATCAAGTAACGTGACATTGACCATGCAGGAGGAGATATGAAAGCCGCTCTGTGTTTGGCAGTCTGCGCTATCGCCGCTGGTCTCGCGACATCGGCACAGGCGCAAGTCGATCCCGCGCAGGCCTATCCGGCCAAGCCGATGCGCGTGATAGTCGGATTCGCCGCCGGCGGCGGCACCGACATTCTCGCGAGGCTGCTCAGTCAGAAGATTTCCGAATCGCTGGGCCAGCCCGTGGTGATCGAGAACAGGGCCGGGGCATCCGGAATGATCGCGGCGGAGTACGTGGCGAAGGCCAATTCCGACGGCTACACCTTGCTGGTCTCTCCGAGCACCGTGTTCACGGTCAACCCGGTGATGTTCAAGAAGCTGCCGTACTCGCCGGTTCGGGATTTCGTGCCGATATCGAAGAGCGTGTCCTTTCCGTTTGTCATGGTGGTCAACGCTTCGAGTCCGATCCGCTCGATGAAGGAATTGCTTGACTACGTAAGAGCCAACCCCAGCAAGGCCAACTACAGCGGTTCCTCCGGCCTTTACCAGCTTGCGCTGGAGCTGTTCAAACTGCGCACCGGCACGAAAATCGAATACATCGCTTACAAGGGAAGCAATGAATGCATCAGTGCAGTGATGGCAGGGGATGTGCTGATGACGCTGGTGGATACCGGACCGGTTTCAGGCCCGCTGAAGGGCGGAAAAGTGCGGGCGATCGCAGTGACCTCGGCGGCGCGGGTTGCGTTGTTCCCGGATGTTCCCACCATGGCGGAAGCCGGCCTGCAGGGCATGGAAATAGAAGGCTGGATGGGGATGTTCGCGCCGGCCGGAACGCCCGCGCCGATCGTGAGACGACTCCAGGACGAGGCCAACCGCATCATCAAGCTGCCCGACGTCAGGCAGCGCATGAGTTCGCTGCAATTGACTCCTGCCGGAAGCACCTCCGAAGAGTTCTCACGCAGCATCAGAGCCGACCTGGAACGCTGGAGCGCACTCGCCAAGTCGGCGAACATAGCGCCCGCCGATTGAGCGCGATGCGCAACATCTCTTCCACTCATTCCCTGCTCACTTGACGGGTTCCCGGGTATCGACCGGCGGGTAACGGCCCAGCGTGCCGCCGAATGGATCGTCGCGCCATTTCACCGCGGCACGCAGGCCGCGTTCGCGGGCGATGCGCTTGAACTCCTGATTGGATGGCAGGCGGCCGGCCAGGGTCACGTACTCGCCGCTGGATTTCATCGAGGAGGCGAAACCCATCTGCTCGAACACGCGGTGAATCATGGTTTTCGACAGCGACAGCAGCTGCGAGTCGACGTTCGCGATGCGGCGCGCGATGGCGCGGGTTTCCGTCTCCAGGCGCTCAAGCGGAAAAACATAGTTCGCCATCTGGTAATCCAGCATTTCCCGGGCCGTCAGCGCGTCGCCGGTCAGCACCATCTCCATGGATTTCTTCAATCCTACATGCCAGGCGAAGATGGCGGTCTCTTCGCCCGGCGCGAGCGCGCGCGTGCCCGGATGGCCCAGGCGCGCATCCTCCGAGACCATCATCAGATCGCAGGCCAGCGCCAGCGCCGAAGCACCGCCCAGACATTCGCCATGCACCTGGGCGATCACCGGCTTCCAGCAATTCCAGATTTCGAGCATGTAATCGATATGGCCCTGCACCCGCGCGCGGTTGTCCCACACGCTCACCTGCTCGGTGGGCGTTTCGTTCGTCGCGGTCGCCCGGCCCGTCTGGCGCGGCGGTGTTCCCGCGTTTCGATCGAGGTCGTAGCCGGCGGAAAAACTGGCGCCCGCTCCCTTCAGGATGATGACGCGGACATCCGCGTCGCGCTCCGCCTCCTTGAGCGCGGCGCTGATCTCGGCGGACATCGCCCAGTGGATGGCGTTGCGCCGCTCGGGCCGGTTGAAAGTGATGGTGGCGAGCCGGTCGGCCACTTGGTACTGGATGAACTGATAGCTCATGCGCCTCTCGCTACTTGAAGGTCGCGGATCATTGTACAAGGAAAGCAGCACTGCTCAGACTGAATCCCGGCACCCGGCCAGGTGAACCAGGCCGCGCGCGTTGACAGCCTCGAATCGCGCGCCTACCATGCGCGGCAATCAATTGAGAAGGGGGATCTCACCATGCCGACAGCCCGCAAAAGCAGCGCGGAAAAACGCCTGAGCATGTCCGCCAGGGAATGGACGGCGCGCCAGGAACTCGCCTGCGCCTATCGCCTGTTCGATCATTTCAACTGGCACGGCCTGATATTCAATCACATCACCTTGCGCGTGCCCGGCGAGGACAAGCACTTCCTCATCAACCCGTTTGGATTGATGTATCGCGAAGTCAATGCTTCCAATCTGGTCAAGATAGATTGCGACGGCAACATCATCGGCGACAGCAAATACCCGGTGAACCGCGCCGGTTTCGTGATTCATTCCGCCATCCACATGTCGCGCGACGACGCGCATGCGGTGATGCATACCCACACCACCGACGGCGTGGCCGTTGGGGCGCAGGAGCACGGCTTGCTGCCGCTTTCCATGCCGGCCGTCGGCATGCAAGGGCAGGTGGCCTACCACAACTTCGAAGGCATTTCCCTGGACACCGGCGAGCGCGAGCGCATGATCGCCAATCTGGGCAGCAAGAACATTCTCATCCTGCGCAACCACGGACTGCTCACCTGCGGCAAGAACCTCGCCGATGCCTTCATTCGCATGCGCAGCCTGCAGTCGGCCTGCGAGATTCAGGTGGCGGCGCTTGCCGGCGGCGGCAAGTTGCATATGCCCGACGAGCAGGTCATGGCGCACACCGCAGAGCAGCAGAAGCAGGTCGGGCAGGCCGGTGCGGCCTCCCAGGGCAAACCCACGCAAGGCGGCGAAGCGGTAGGCGCGGCCCAGCTCCTCTGGGAAGCGATGACCCGCTGGATGGTGGACAAGGATCCCAGCTTCCTCAACTGATTTGCCCGAATCTGCTCCGCTCGTTCAAGCGTCGCGCAGGGTTTGGGGTGTAGGTGAGTGGGGTGGCAACGAAAATGCGGAACCAGCACCCCAAACCCGGAGCGACGCGCGTCGCATTCTTCGCAGAGGCTACGTCGCATTCTTCGCAGAGGCTA
>Ga0155956_1204_pt2 | contig 18999 bp, 18 predicted proteins | sample RifCSPlowO2_02_FD_107610 | JGI IMG/M metagenome (GOLD analysis project Ga0155956, IMG submission 107610) | Betaproteobacteria bacterium RIFCSPLOWO2_02_FULL_62_17 | reverse complement strand
GTTTTTCAACATGAGCGCGCTCGAAAACGTCATGGTGGGCCGCCATATGCACGAGCGCTGCGGACTGGCCACGACGTTGCTGCGCTTTCCGCGCCTGGCGCGCGCGGAGCGCGCCTGCCGCGAGGAAGCGGCGGAACTGATGCGCTACGTCGGCCTGCAGGCTTATCTGTCCGCCGCCTCGACGGCGATGCCTTACGGCGCCCTCAAACGGCTGGAAATCGCGCGTGCGCTGGCGACCCAGCCCAGGCTGATCCTGCTCGATGAACCGGCGGCGGGCCTGAACCCGACCGAAGCCCTCGAACTGGATGCACTGATCGGCAGGCTCACCGAGCGCGGCATTACCGTGGTGCTGGTCGAGCACAATATGCGCCTGGTGATGGGGGTGTCGGACCACATTCTGGTGCTTGACTACGGCCGCAAGCTCGCCGAAGGCCCGGCGGCTGCGGTGCGCAATGATCCCAAGGTGATCGAGGCATACTTAGGCAGCACTGCCGCAAGCGGCGGACCGGTAAGCACAGCCCCGCAACGGGCGAGCCTGCAATGATGCTCGACGTCGAGGGTCTCGCCAGCCGCTATGGGCGCATTCCGGCGCTCAAGGGCGTGGACATCCACGTTGGCCAGGGGGAACTGGTCGCGCTGGTCGGCGCAAACGGCGCCGGGAAAACGACGCTGTTGCGCGCGCTGTCCGGGGTGCAGCCGGTAAGCGCCGGGCGCGTGCGGTTCGAGGGCGAGGACATCACCAACGCGGCGCCGGAGAAACGCGTGCGCCTTGGCATCGTCCAGGTCCCCGAGGGGCGGCAGGTTTTCGCGCCGCTCTCGGTGGAGGACAATCTGCGCCTGGGCGCCTACCTGCGCAGCAATGCACAGGCGGCGCGGACCTGCGAGCGGGTCTACGCGATGTTCCCGGTGCTCAAGGACAAGCGCCGTGACGCCGCGGGCATGCTCTCGGGAGGGCAACAGCAGATGCTCGCCATCGGCAGGGCGCTGATGGCCGAACCCAGGCTGCTTTTGCTCGATGAGCCGAGCATGGGGCTCGCCCCCAGGCTGGTGGAGGAGATCTTCGCTTGTATATGCGCGCTCAAGGAGGCCTCAACAACTATATTCCTGGTCGATCAAAATGCGCGCGCGGCCCTGGCCGTGGCCGACCGCGCTTACGTGCTGGAAACCGGTCGTGTGGTGCTCGCCGGCAGCGGCGCGGAACTGATGGAGAACGAGCAGGTGAAAGAAGCCTACCTCGGGCTGTGAGGCGCCTGGTAAACCAAGGGGATGGAACATGGGCAAAGTGAAAGCTAAGAACGACTCCCGCCGGCCGGCGCGTAAAGCAGCGGCGCGCGCCTACAAGTTCGACCCGGCGGCGGAAACCATGCCGCTGGAGAAAATCCGCGCGCTGCAGCTGCGTCGCCTCAGGTCGAGCGTCAAGAACGCCTACGAGAACGTGCCTTTTCACCGCAAGAGCATGAAAGCCATGGGCTTCGAGCCCGGCGACCTGAAGCGGCTGGAGGATCTGGCCGCGCTGCACTTCACGGTGAAGGCCGACATGGCCGCTAATTACCCGTTCGGCCTGCTTGCCCGGCCGCGTACCGAACTGGTGCGGCTGCACGCCTCCTCGGGCACCACCGGCAAGCCGACGGTGGTCGGCTATACCGCGAAAGACATCGCCACCTGGTCCGACCTCATGGCACGCTCGCTGGCCTGTGCGGGGGTGCGGCCCGGCGATGTGGTGCACAACGCTTACGGCTACGGCCTGTTCACCGGTGGCCTGGGCGTGCACTACGGCGCTGAACGGATGGGCGCGACCGTCGTGCCGATGTCCGGCGGCGGCACCGAACGCCAGATCGTGCTGATTCAGGATTGCGGCGCGCGCGTGCTCGCGTGCACCCCGTCCTATGCGCTGGCGATCGCCGAGGTCGCGGAACGGGAAGGCGTGGACCTGCGCAAGTCCAAGCTCGAGATCGGCGCTTTCGGCGCCGAGCCCTGGAGCGAGGCGATGCGGCGCGAAATCCAGGTGCGACTTGGCGTCAAGGCGGTGGACCTCTACGGCCTGTCGGAAATCATGGGGCCGGGCGTCGCCTGCGAGTGCGAGGAAGCCCAGGCGGGGCTGCATGGCTGGGAAGATCACTTCCTGTTCGAGATCATCGACCCGGACAGCGGTAAACCTGTGGCCGAGGGCGAGGCGGGCGAGATGGTCATCACCACGCTCACCAAGGAGGCGCTGCCGATGATCCGCTATCGCACGCGCGACATCACGCGCCTGAGCCGGGAACGCTGCGACTGCGGCCGCACCCACGCCCGCATCATGCGCATCACCGGGCGCAACGACGACATGCTCATCATCCGCGGCGTGAATGTTTACCCCTCGCAGGTCGAGGCGGCGCTGGTGGGGCTTCCCAACGTGGCACCGCATTATCAGCTGGTGGTGCAAAGGCAGGGCACACTCGATCACCTGACCGTCGAGATCGAAGCCCTTCCCAATGCGGCGCCTACCGCGGAGCTGCGCGCCGCCGTCGGCGAATCGGTGCGCCATCACATCAAGTCGACGGTCGGGGTTACCGCCGACGTGGTGGTGAAAGAGCCGGGGGAGATTCCGCGATCCATGGGCAAGGCCGTGCGCGTTCGCGACCTGCGCCCGAAGATCCTGTAGACAGGGATACAAAACGACAGGGGTGATTACCTGCCGCCTGTGCAGAGCGTGGCCGCCCTTGCACACTCGCTGATTGGACCGGGGTATTATTGGCGAGTTGATGATGGTAAGAACTGACCGCCGGAGGACGAAAAGATGGTGACTGCCGCACTCACGCAATGTGACCACCGCCGTCTGCTAAAGCTCGCCGCGAAAGCCGAGCGCACGCCGCAGGCGATGCTCAAGTTTGTACTTCGCGACGGTTTCGACTACTGCGAGTATGTGGTTGAGGCGGTGAACGAGGGCATTGCCGATCGCTCGTCCTCGGACATCGACGAGGTTGAGGCCAGAATCGTCCGCCGAAGGGAGCGCCGTGACCGGGCGGCGGCTTAGGATCAAGCGCCGCGCCGAACTGGACATCGAAACCGTAGAGCACTACTACCTCGGGAAAGCCGGAAAGGCGGTTGCCGATGGCGCCGTGGACGCGATTCTCGCGAGAGTGAGAAAACTGGCTGCACTTGAGGTCGATTACCGCCCGGGAATCCGCGAGGGCACGCGGGAATACGTGATGGACCGATATCCCTACGTACTGGTATATCGTGATCGCGCCGGGACGGTTGAGTTGTTGCGCGTGCTGCATCAGAGGGCTGAATATTTCAACCGGCGAAAACGCTGACAAGTAACGCGACGCTCGGGGCGTCCTGGCGATCTCTACAATGCACCTGACCGCAGCACAGAAATACCATATCGTTTAAGAATAGAATTCCAACGGAACTCGCTACAAATCCAGCCAAGTCCTGAGCGCCGTTTCAAGTTGGGACAACTCGCGTGCGTCGAGTCGGCCAACAGGTGAAGATTTCAGGGCTGATCGCGGCACGGTGACTACCTTATCGGCCATGATCCAGGAATCGCGATCCAAGCCGCTCCGACGCCCGGTCGCGATTACCACCCGCACAAAATGCGCTCCAAGATCAACGCTGGTGACCGGGCAGACCGTGATGCTTTCCATGAGGTCCAGCGTCTCGGTCGCCTGCACCACCACGACCGGGCGCGGCTTGGCTGTGTAAGGTCCCTTTACCGCAACGAAGACTATATCGCCGCGTTGGACTTTCATTCAGGTAAATGGATGAGCTGCTGCCAGCCTGTGTCCCGGCGATCCGCTGCTGCGATCAGCTTACACTGGCGGCGCAGTTCAACGACGAACGCTTTCGACCGGCGGGCCTTCTTCGAGCGCGGTGGCTTGAGTGGCGGCGCCAAGCGACGACGGGTATCAGGTGCGTTCATGGTGGCCTCGGATGCTAATCGACCCTGAAAATATTGTACATCCAAGGCCTGCATCCCTCGAAGGCCCGGATGTCGCACTTCGAACTTTATTTCGCAGAAATGCCGGAAAGCCGCGCCAATGCTTGATCTACTCCGTTTTTTCAAGCTTTAGGCACCGTTGATAGTTTCCATCCCGCTCAAGCCGTTCACGCGGCCAGCCGCATCTCAGCGGCGACAACGTCCCATAGCACCGCTATGCGCCGGTCGCTCTGGCGCTCGATCAGGCCAAGCTCGATCAGGCGCGTCACGTCGCTATGCACGTTCTTGTAGTGCCGCCCCTGGCGCCGCGCCAGTTCGTTGATCGAAAGCGGACCGTCGCGCCGCAAGCGCTCGAGCAGCGTCCAGCGCGCCGGCGTGAGGTTCTTCAGCAGCGTCGGCAAGCTCTCGAAGGTGAGGCGCACTTGCGCGGCCCGCGCACCAGGTTTTTCCGCCAGCCGCCAAGCTTGCTCGAAGCGGTCCAGCGCCTGCGTGACGCTACCCACCTATACCTGAATCTTCTTCATTTTCGCCACCAGATCTTCTCACGTCCGTTTCGAAATCGCGCCTCAGCCTAGCCAAGGATACGAAACAATCCCGACCTTGCCGAGGCCAATATCCACGAGGCCCCGCGCTTGGCCGCCGAAGCGGTACGTGTGTGGGGGTTGCGTCTGGCAGCCTTATGAGATTTCTGATCGACAATGCGCTGGTACCGGCCGTCGTGAAAGGGCCGCGCCAGACACCACGCGGTACCTGTGTCTTGCCGGGCAAAGGTCGCGGGCGGCGCCAAGGTATAATGCGACCATGGTTCTTCGAGGTCCACACCGTGAGCAAAACCCTCCAGAATAAACAGGCGATTCCGGCGCGCGCTAAAACGCTCTGGGACAAGGCGTCGGACTTGATCGGCGCGGACAAATCGCGCTCGTTACCCGCCGATGTGTCAGCGCGATACAAGCGCCTGCTTTATGCCAAGCTATCCGCGAAAACTTCTCGTTGACGCGGGGCCGCTGATCGCGCTCTACAAGAGCACGGACAAATACCACGGGCGAGCAGTCGCGTTCTCAAAGGCGTGTGCCGCGACACTGCATACCACTCTGCCAGTTCTCACGGAGGCGGCGCATTTTCTCGATGATGCCGGCAAACTTGCAATGCTCAAGACGGTGCAGCGCGAGGCAGTGCTGCTGGTCGACCTTTCTCACACCGATTTTGACCGCTTGGCTCGGGTAATCGAAAAGTTCCCTGGGGCGGACCTTGCCGACGCCTCGCTTGTGATCGCTGCGGAACGCCTGGATATCACCGATATTGTCACCGTTGACCGTACCGACTTCGGGCGCTACCGGACCAAGTCGGGGCGAGCCTTCGTCAATCACTTTTGACCGGCCAGGCGCCGGACTTTTACGCCGCGTCGATCACTTAAACCCGAGACGACCGTGTTGGTGTCAAGCACCAGGCGCACTGGCGCTCGGCTCTGTGCCAGGACGCCCGACTCTGGAATGTGCCGAAACGCATCATAATTATCTCTATATTTATTGTAAATTTAGAATCATAATCTCTATCTTATGTACGCCAATACTGGCGATAGCTGAAGCAATTTCACCAATTATGCCTTTTGAAAAGAGCGATGCGACGATGAGTGACGCAAGCAGTATGATCGAGCGCATGAAGCGCTACCTCGCGCGCGATCCCTACCCGGTGAGCCTGGGAATCGAGTGCCTGGACGGCGCGCCGGGGCGCGCGGTGGTGCAAATGCGAGTGGTCGAGCGCCACCTCAACCACAACGGCACCTGCCACGGCGGCGCGATCTTTTCCCTGGCGGACACGGCCTTCGGTCTGGCGTCGAACGCCTACGGCGTGGCGGCCGCCGGAATCGACGTTCACATCACTTACAATGTCGCTGCCAAACTAGGCGACGTGCTGACCGCGACCGCGACCGAGGTCTCGCGCAATCGCAAACTCGGTGTCTATCGGATCGAGGTCACCAATGCGGAAAATGTTCTGATCGCGGGCTTCACCGGAACGGCGTACATCACCAGCCGGCCCAATGACGGCTCAGGCGCTGGCGAATAGTGCCTGCGACCCCGATTCAGCGTTTAACCGCGGGCTTCCAGAGCGGCCACTCGCGCTTCGAGATTGTCCCGCCGCTCGTCTATTACGGGCACGGAATTGAGCAGTACGCCCACATCGGCTTTGAGGCTGGCGATGGTCGCTTCAATGACATTCAATGGATGCGAGTGCTCTGCAAGCGTTTTGCGCGTTTCAATTCTGAACTCGCGCATCTCCTCGCGAAATTCAGTGATCGTCTTCAAAATCAGATCCATGCGCTCTCCTGCGTAAGCGGCATTGTACGGAACTGCCGACCGATCTGGCGGACCGCCCGGTCGACGGGGTTCGCAGTCCGATGAGCGGGGAGGCGGCGCCGGCATCGACGTGACCAATGCGAACGGCGTCCTGATAGCGGGCTTCACCGGAACCGCGTACATCACCAGCCGGTCCAACCATAGCTCGACCGCAAGCGAATAGGAATAAAGGATGATCATTTTCTATTCGCTTTATATGTCATATATATAACTAACTATTTGACATACATAATAAAAACATGTATTTTTCTATTCATTACATATTCATTTAAGTCATTAATTGTGGCCAATTCAGACGCCAGGACGTTTGCAGTAATTCGATTGATTCGGATGCGAGGTGTGATGTCCGCGCGTGAGCTTTGTCAGGCGCTCGGAATCAGCCAAGCGACGCTCTCAAGAATCCTCCGGAGTGCGTCAAATGATGTTGTCGCGGTAGGGCGCGGAAGAAGTACGCGTTACGCAGTCTTGCGGACAATTTCCGGCGTACCGCGGGATATACCAATGTTTGATATCGACGAGAAGGGGGTTGCTCAAAGAACAGGAACGCTGAATGCCCTGTATGGCGGTGCTGTTTGGGTTCAACGAAACGAAAGCGGCGAACTCTACGAAGGAATACCGTTCTTTCTCGATGATATGAGACCACAAGGTTTCTTGGGGCGTGCTTTCGCAAGGAACAACCCTGATCTTGAATTACCCGAGCGAATTACCGACTGGAGCGAGGATCATGTCATTCGCGCATTAACCGCCCGCGGGGACGACACGATTGGCAATGCAATCATCGGTGAAGGTTCATTTCAGCGCTTCCTCGAAACCGCCGCCGCAGCAATCGAGCCGATCCCTATTGGCATTCAAGGCACAAGCTTTGATAACCTGGCTAAGCAAGCTACAGAAGGTCAACCGCCGGGCTCCAGCGCGGGCGGCGAGCGGCCGAAGTTCACTGCGTACGCAGAATTGGCAGGAGGGGGCGCGGCACAGGTTTTAGTGAAGTTCTCGCCTCCTTATGACAGCGACGTCGGGCAACGCTGGTCTGATCTCCTCGTGTGCGAGGCAATTGCCGCGGATGTGCTGAGCGAATCAGCCATACCGGCCGCACGCACCCATATATTGCGAACCGATGAGCGAACTCATTTAATCGTGGAGCGCTTTGACCGCGTGGGCGCACGGGGACGCCGGGCAGTCATATCGCTTGGCGCTTTGGATGACTACTACTTTGGCAATCGTGATAACTACACCCTGGCCGCTGCACGCTTGGAACGTACAGGAAGAGTTTCCGCGCAAAATGCGGCAACGATAAGGCTTATACATTGCTTCGGTTTGCTTATCGGAAATACCGACATGCACTTCGGGAATGTATCTTTCTTTCCGGAAGGGAACGCGCGCTACCGGCTCTCACCCATCTACGATATGCTGCCGATGCTTTACTCCCCGGTGAACGATCAATTGGTGGAACGGGAGTTTATCTGCCCGGCGCTACCCATCCAGGCAATTGAGTCATGGGACAGCGCGTTTTGCCTGGCGATCCTCTGTTGGCAGCGTGTCGCTGCGAATCCAGACATATCCGAAGGATTCAAAGTCCTGGTTAATGCAAACGAGCAAAAGCTCGCTCGGATGCGGGAGTCAAGCGCGAGAAGTGTTGATGTTTCATTGCACAATAGGCCCGCAGCGTCGGCGTAACACTTCAAGGGCACGGGGATTCATGGGTCCGTCTCGGCATACCTGACACCTGCTAACAGCAACGCTGAAAAAATATTTTGCAAAGTTCTAAACCGGCCGCACGATCTCCGGCAAACTCGCGTGTGACCAGATCAGCCTGTCAGGTTCGCACAGCGAAAGCTGCGCGCTGTCGGCCGCGCCGCTCAGCACCGCCACGGCATGCACGCCGGCGGCGCGGCTTGCCTGGATGTCGACTTGCGTGTCGCCGACGTAGACCGCCTGATCGGCGGCGACACCAAGCGTGGCAAGGCATTTCAGCAGGCCTTCGGGATCGGGCTTGCGCCGTGCCACGTCGGCGCCGAGAACCACCGCGTCGAAGCGATCGAGGATACCGTCCTCGCGCAGCAGCTCGAGCACTTCGGCGCGCGCGCCGCTCACGATGCCGAGCAACAGGCCGGCGCGCTTCAGCGCATCGAGCGTCTGCGCAAGTCCCGCGAATACCCTGGCGTGCTCGCGCAACACCCCCGGCCACGCGCGCGCCGCGTGGGCGGACATCTGCTGCATCGCCGCCTCGCGCTCAGGCAGGTCCTGCGGCAGCACTTCGTTCCAGAACCGCAGTCCACCGCCAAGCGATCTTCGCACCTGTTCGGCGCTCACCTCGAAGCCTAGCGGAGCAGCCGCCACGCGCGCCACTTCGAGATACGCTCCGATGGAGTCCACCATGGTGCCGTCGATGTCGAATAGCACCGCCTTGGCTGGGTAGGGCCGGCACAGTTCCACGCCTATGCGGTCGCCCTCCTCCAGCGCCAGGCGGCTGCGCACCGGCACCGCGGCAACCAGTTCGAGCTTGTCAGGAGGATAACCCGGCACTTCGGGCACCAGCACGGCGGCCGGAATGCGCGAGCCGATGCGTACCGGGTAACAGCGCGCGGCGCAGAAAGCCGCGTCTTCGGGCGCGAGCGCATGACCCGGCTCGCCGCACCAGGCGCGCCAGCGCGCCAGGTTCGCCGCATCCTCGATGCGCAGGTTGACCGTGCCGGGATGCGGATCGATGCCCGAACGCTCGAGCAGCTGGCGTCGCACCCAATCGATGCCGGTGAAGTCCGCTGCCTTGCCCAGGCCGGCGACCAGCCTTCCTTCGATCTGTGTCATGGATGCGAGCTTAGCGCTGATTGCATTTTGCCGGGAAGATCTCCTCAAGATTTCCCGCTGTGCACCTGCTCCCGTTGGTCCTCGCGATAACCAATCCGCCGCGACACGCTCACCGCGGTCTCGCGCAGCACCCGTGCCACCGTGCCCTGGGGCGAGGCATCGAAACGGCGTTCATCGCCGATCGCGGTGATGGCCAGCACCACGCGCCCGCGGTGGTCGAACACCGGGACGCTGATGGCGTTGACCCCGGTGAGAAGGTCGCCCGCGACGCGCGCAAGACGCGCTCGCCGCACCTCGGCAAGCATGGCATCCACCTTCGCGCGCGAGTGCAGAGCGCCCGCCCGGGCGCTATGCGCGCTTTGCTTTAACTCCTGCTCGATGAACGGGTTCACCACCTCGGCGGCAAGAAACGCGGCAAAGATGCGTCCGCTGGCCGAGCTCAGCACCGGGACGACTGAACCCACGCGCACGTTGGTGGCCACCGGATGCGGCGCTTCCTCCCAGCGCACGAAGACCGGGCCCTGATTGCCCCACACCGCCAGCACGACGGTCTCGTCCACGCGCCGGCAAAGCTCTTCCAGCGCGCCGCTGGCGACGCGCACGTGGTCCAGCCGCGCCAGGCACGCGAGCGCGAGGTCCAGGGCATACGGACCCAGGTCGTAGCGCCCGCCCGTGCCGTCCTGCTCGACCAGCCCTTCGCGCGCCAGGCTCACCAGGTAACGGTGCGCCTTGGCCGCCGGCATGCGCGCGCCGGCGGCAAGGTCGCGAAGCATCATCGACTTGCCCGCATCCACCAGAACGCGCAGCAGTCCCAGGGCAATCTCCGCGGACTGCACGCCGCGCTGGCTTTTGACCGGCTTTTTTGTTCTTACCACGACTTGCCCCCCGAATTGATCCTGATCAAGAAAACGCTGAATAAACCCTGGTTACGAAATTGACAATACAGTTACGTATATTGTAACTTGCCTTGTCCCGTTCCGGAATTGAAACCGGCGGGCGCCGTCCTGGGGTGTCGTCCTAATAGGAGGAAAAACCGATGTCGAGAAAAGGATTGCTGATCGATTACGACCAGTGCTCCGGATGCTTTAGCTGCGTCGTGGCGTGCAAGCAGGAGCACAAGTATCCCGAGGGCAAGTGGGGCATCAAGGTCGAGGAAAAGGTGTTCGTCGATCCGAGGAGACCGAATAACAGCTTGCGCATCGACTACGTTCCGTTTCCGACGGAATTCTGCGACCTGTGCACGGCGCGCGCGAAGCGGGGCGAGCGGCCCGCCTGCGTGAAGCACTGCCAGGCCTGGTGCATGTACTCCGGCACCCTGAGCGAGCTGACCACACTGATGGAAAAAATGCCGCGCGCAGTGCTGTATTCGCGCTGAGGACGCGCGAGGCTGTACTCACGCTGATTGAGACTGACCGCCGGCCGACCGGCATGCGCGAACGATCGCGCCAATATATGAGGAGCGGATATGGACCAAAAAGTCTCGGGGGACCAAAAAGTTTCGGGTGTGACGGTTCACAAAATGGGCGCCTGGTCGCCGGGGCCCGGTTGCCACGGCGGATGCGGCGTCGAGGTGCACGTCAAGGACGGCAAGGTCGTGAAAGTGGAGGGGATGGACGACCATCCCTGGTACCAGGGCAGGGCCTGCCCGCGCGTGCTCGCCATGACGCAGTACATGTACCACCCGGACCGTCTCAAATGGCCGCAGAAGCGCGTCGGCAAACGCGGCGAGGACAAATGGGAGCGCATCTCCTGGGACGAGGCGTTCGACATCTGCGAAAAGCGCATGAAGGAGATCGCCCAGAAATACGGCCCGGAATCGATCATCTTCACCCAGGGCACCGGTCGCGACGTCGGCGGCATGATCTCGTTCCTCGCCTACGCTTACGGCAGCCCCAACTGGACCATGCTCGGGCTGTCCGGTCACTCCTGCTTCACCCCGCAGCTCGCCAGCGGCTATGTGATGCAGGGCGACTTCACTTTCCCCGACGCGGCGCAGTTTCTGCCCGATCGCTACGACGACCCGGAGTGGAAGGCGCCCGAGATCGCCATCAGCTGGGGTTCGACGCTCAACCGCGGCTGCGTCGATCACTACTGGTCGGGCCACTGGTTCCAGGACCTGATGAAGCGCGGCACCAAACTGATCGTGATCGATCCGCGCTGCACCTGGGAAGCCACCCGCGCCGCGCTGTGGCTGCAGCCCAGGCCGGGCACCGACGGCGCGCTGGCGCTGGCCTTCCTCAACGTGGTGACCACTGAAGGACTGGTCGACAAGGCGTTCATCGACAAATGGTGCTCGGGCTACGACAAGCTCGCCGAGCGCGTCAAGGAGTTCACCCCGGAATGGGCCGAGAAGATCTCCTGGGTGCCCAAGGAAAAGATCATCCAGTGCGCGCGCCTGTACGCCAAGGCGAAGCCCGCCGCGATCGAGATCGGCCGCCCGGTCGAGGGCAATCCCGAGGGCAACCAGGTGATCATGAACATCCACCGACTGATCGCCATCACCGGCAACCTCGACATACCCGGGGGCAACGTGATCTGCCGCTCGGCCTACGGCGTCACCACCTATCCGTACTCGACCGAGGAGGTGATCCAACTCTACGGTGAGCCGCTCTACCGCAAGCTCAGCGAGAAACGCATCGGCGCGGACAAGTATCCGCTGGTCAAGAACTTCCGTGCTTGGGCGCAGGAAGACGTCGCGATCGAGCAGATGGAGACCGGCAAGCCCTATCCGATCAAGGGGCTGTGGATCCAGGCCAACAACTTCCTCGCCAACCAGGCGCAGGACACGCGGCGCCACTACGAGGCGAGCAAGAACATGGATTTCGTCTGCGTGGTGGACACCTTCATGACGCCGACCGCGCAACTGCTCGCCGACATCGTGCTGCCGGCCGCGAGCTTCCCGGAAAAGGATTCCATCTACTGCATCGGCGGTCCGCTCAACGTCATCCACAAGGTGGTGCAGGTGGAGGAGTGCAAGTCCGACTGGGAAATCAACTTCACCCTTGCCAAGCGGCTCAATCCGGCGGCGGTGCCCTGGGGCAGCGTGCGCGAAATGTTGACCGAGCGCATGAAGCCCTCGGGCTACACCTTCGAGCAGATGGTCGACAAGGTTTGGGATCTCGCACCCAAGGGCAACACCTGCGGCAGCCGCCCGTATCGCCGCTACGAGAAGGGAGAACTCCGCAAGGACGGCAAGAAGGGTTTCCGCACACCTACCGGCAAGGTCGAACTCTTCTGCACAAGTTACGAAGACTGGAATCTCGATCCGCTGCCCTATTACAAGGAGATCACCCCGCAAGGGCCGATCACGACGCCGGAACTGTTCAAGCAATATCCGCTCATCATGATGACCGGCCGGCGCTCACCGGTGCTGTTCCACAGCGAGCACCGGCAGATCCCGTGGCTGCGCGAATGCGATCCGGATCCGCTGGTCGAGCTCAATCCCGAAACCGCCAAGGAGCAAGGCATTACCAGCGGCGACTGGGTGTGGATCGAAGGCACCATGGGCCGCTTCAAACGCAAGGCCAAGGTGACCCCGATCATCCATCGCCAGATGATCATGGTGCCGCACGCCTGGTGGCTGCCCGAGACCGAAGGCAAATCGCCCAACAGCTACGGCATCTGGGATCTGAATTGCAACCAGACTATCCCGATGGGACACCAGGACTCGGCCGGTTTCGGCGGCGGTCCGATCTCGGGAATGCTGTGCAAGGTCTATAAAGCCTAGAAACGCAGGGACCGGCGCGTTTTATCGCTGCACCGGTCCCAGCCGCCCGCGTATCTCGGGCGAATCCGCGGCGTAGCGATATGAGCGGAACACCCAGTTCCCCTTGAACGCTCCGCCACCGCCGACATCGAAATGGGGATTGATGTACTCCCAGACGATCTCCATGTCCGGGCTCACTTCGAAGATGCGCCCCCACTGCCCTTCGCAGATCAGCGTATTGCCCGAGGCGAGGCGCTGCTGGCCGCTGATGTGCGGGCTGAAGAATGTCCAGGGCGGCGCGCCCTTGTATTCCCAGACGGTCTTGCCGCTACCCGGATCCAGCTCGATCACGCGTGAATAGGGCGCCAGGCCGGTGTCCAGGCCGTTGGCGAAGAACAGAATATTGCCGTTGGCAAGCATGTCGCAGTCGTGCTGCATGCCCCAGGTGAGATCGGTTTTCTCCCAGCGCGGCTTGCCGCTGGCGCGGTCGACGATCATGATGGTGGAGATGCGCCGGAAACTGAGCATCACGTTGCCGTTTGCCAGCGGACAAACGGCGTTGCAGTGCGCGAACTCCTCGCGGTGTCCCACCATGTTGATGGGGTAGCGCTCGATTTCGAGGTCCTGCGAGTGCCATTCCCAGACGGTCTTGCCGGAAGGGTCGATCTCGCGAATGGTATCGCCGTAGATCACGCCGTCCTTTTCCGACCCGGGCACGCCGCCGACCACGCGCCTGATGTTTTCGGGCCGCATCTTTTCCCACGCGATGTAGACGGTGTTGCCGTTCTCCAGGCGCCGGAAATCGTGATGCTGATTGTCGTCGCGGTATTCCCAGACGAGCTTGCCCTCCCAGTCGAGCTCGCGCAGCCACCCGCCTTTGCCGCCGGTATTGGGCAGATTGCCCTCCTTGGTGCGCCCCGCCCACAGCAGGTTGCCATTTTTGAGAAGGTAGGCGTAATTGCCCGGAACCAGCGGGTGATTGCGCCACTGGTGCACGACATCGCCGCGCAGGCCCAGCAGGTAAGTCTCGTGGCCGAAATTCGGCGAATACAGCGTATATCCGGGTGTCGCACGCTCGCGATCGTATGCCGTCAGGCCGAACTGTTGATAGCGCATAAATGTCCTGCTCCAGGCTGTTGAGAGTTACTGTCCGGCAAAGCTTATCAGCGCCGCCCGAGCACCGTCAGCATTTTTCGGCGAAGTAAAGCATGCCCGGCACGCCGCCACGGATTTCAACTGGCACCCTCCCGCCGATGCGCAAGCTGTTGCGTGACGCCAGATCGAGGACATAGCCGTCCGACTGCGCATATCGCCCCGTCGGCAACAGCCGCCACGGCGCATCGACGCAGGTTTCGACGGAAAATCCGAATTTTCCCGCCTTGCGCAGTACGCGCGCCACCTCGCGGAAAACGCGTTCCAGTTCCCCGATATAGATGAAGACATCGGCGGCAACGACGAGGTCGAATCGGTCACGCGGGGCGCTGACCAGCCATTCGAGAATGTCCGCTTCATGCAAGGCCGAGTAGCGGCCTTTGCGGCGCGCCTCTTCGAGCATCTTCGGTGAAAGGTCAACCCCGACCAGCGATGCGGCGACCGCGCCCAGCGCGTCTCCGACCAAGCCGGTTCCGCAGCCCAGGTCCAGGATGTCGAATCGCCGCCCCTCGCCGCCTTCGTTATCGCCGAGGACCAATGCCGCCAGCCTGCGCGGCACCTCGTAGCGCAGTTCGCCGACCAGGTGCTGCTCGAATCCTGCGGCGAACGCGTCGAACGTTTCCCGCACATACGAAACCGGCGCTCGCGCGCTGCCATGGCCGCTCGCCGCATCCAGGAGGTGGCCAAACAAGCCGGCATCGAGGCCGCGCTCAAGCGCATCGGAGAAAACACGCGCCGCTTCATCGATGCGCCCGAGGGTCTGCAGCAGGCGGCCGAGATTTGCCGCCGGTGCCGCCAGCCCCGGGTTGGTCGCGATCGCGCGCCGGTAATAGTTCTCGGCGCCGGCATTGTCGCCGCGCATCTGCAGGACGGCGCCAAGATTGTTCATCGCCTCGGCATGGGCCGGATCGCGGCGCAGGACCTCCGTGTAGCCCGCCATCGCCGCGTCGAGCGCGCCCGCCTCCTTGCGCAGATTGGCCAGCTTGTAGCGGGCTGCAACATGCGCCGGGTCCTCCGCCAGCAGCGACTCGAACAGCGCAGCGGCGCCGGGATCGTTGCGCTCGTACAGCGCTAACGCCTGCGCATAGCGTTGCGCGCGCGGATCGGGCATCCATTTCCTCCAGTGCCACAGTCAATGCACGGCTTGGGGCGTTGGGGGTAACGGGGGAAGAGGGGACTCCCTCTTCCCCTGTTCCCTTCTTTCCCCCGAAGGGGAAGCGACGCGAGCGTCGCTTCCCCCTGTTCTGAAGCTTTCCCGGTTTACGTCCCTTCGTTGGGATCGTGGTACATCTCGCCGACAATGCCGGTGCTTCCCGGTTTCGAGGTGACGAGGTGATAGCGCCCGTCGCGGTCGCGTCCCAGTTTCCCTTTCTGGCGCAAGGCATCCAGCGCGGCCGCCACTTCGCGGCCATCCTCGCTGCCCAGCGATTCGACCATGGCGGCATAGAACATCGGACCGGTAGCCAGTGCCTCCTCCGCGGTCTTGAATTTGGCCCCCGGCTTGAAGGTCTTGGCCGCGCAACGCGTGAGCGGAATCTGGCCATCCTTGCCAAAGGGACGGGTGCAATCGAAGCCCGACTTCGCGCCGGTGCGACGGCCCTGCAGCGATGGGTCCATGGTCATGCCCATGATGCCCTGCAGAATGACGATGTCCTGGTCGGCCTGGAAACGCGTGCCGAAGGCCCAATGGCATTGCGAGTCGTTATGGATGTCGATGTCCTCGTCATAGACGAACACATGTTTCAGTCGCATGATCCCGCCGATCAGCGCCGCGATCGCCTGGCGCGCTTCGCCCGGCACGCGCTGGCGCATGCGCACACGCAGCGTGTTCGCGCCGCCCGAGGTTTCTATCTGATACACATCGAGAGGCTCCTTCACCGTCTGGCGCAGGATTTTCATGGCTTCGGCTTCGACGCGCATCGAGCTCATGACCGCGCCGTCGGACTGGTCAAGGTCGAACGCAGAGCCATGCAGGAAGGTCTGGTACATCGCATCGCGCCGCATGGTGATCGCGGTGCAATGGAATACCGGATCCATGTGAATGGCGCCGTAATAGCCCATGTACTCGCCGAACGGACCTTCGGGCTCGACATAGCCGTGCTCGTCGAGGTAGCCCTCGAGGATCACTTCGGCATCGGCCGGCACCAGGATCTTATTGGTGATGCTGCGCACCACCGCCACGGTCTCGCCGCGGAACCCCGCGACGAGATTCAGTTCGTCGCCGGGCTTGCGGGAGGTAGCCGCGAACATGTCCAGCGGATGCGCGCCGATGGTGAAGGTGATGGGCAGCTTTTCGCCGCGCGCCACGCAGCCCTGGTAAATACGCTTCAGGTCCGAAGGCGCGGTGACATTGGTGCCGGTTTCAGTCTTGTTCCTGAGCGAAAGCCGGCGGCTGCCGACGTTGGTGCGGCCGCTGACAGGGTCCACCGTGTAGTCGATGCCCGATGACAGGTAGCAGCTGCCGTCGAACTCGTGCTGCGGATGGAAGGGCAACTTGGTGAGATCGATATCCTCGCCGGTCATCACGATTTCATGAACCGGCGCCTCGGCGGAGGGTATCTCCACGACCTGCTGCGGCGTATTGAGCCGCTTGAAGTACTCGTCATGAAGCTTGTCGAGTGTGGTGTCGAAAGCCGCGGCGATGCGTTTGCGGCCCCCCAGCACCTTGGCCGCCACCTCGAGCTGCTCCGGACCGGCTTTCTTGAACAAGAGGCCTTTTTTCGAGGTCTCGATCATTTCGCTCATTTTGACGAGCGGCGTCGGATTATTGACCACTTCCATCTCGCCCATGTCGACCAGCCGCTCGACAAAGCGGCGCAGGCGGAATTTGTCCAGATCGATGTTGGTGCTGCGCGTGACCTTCTTGTCCATGTTGCCTCTCCTTCCCGAATCGCGAATTGCGGATGTTCCCATCTCTGGCCCCGGCTGTCGAGGGCGCGGAGACCTTTCTGCTGGGATTTGTGCGGACTGCCCTATTCCACTTTCAGCCGGCCTTCTTTCTGCAGACGCACGTACAGCGCCCGGTCGCGGGCCAGGAACTGGGCAAATACTTCGGCCGATTCACCGCTGGGGGCAGCGCGCTCCATGCCGTTGGAAAACAGGATCTTGTCTTGAAAGCCCTGGTCCAGGGACACTTTCGAGACAGTGCGATTCCAACGGTCGACGATTTCCCGGGGCGTGCCCGCCTTGGCGAACAGGCCATACCAGTTGCGGATGACAATATCCAGCCCCTGTTCGCGTACCGTGGGCAAATCGGGATAACCTGCCACGCGCTTGTCAGAGACGATGGCGAGAACCTTGGTTTTGCCGGCCCTGGCCTGCGCCACGGCGGCCGCTGCGGCGAAAACAGTGGCCTGCACTTCGCCTGCGACGACCGCCTGCAAGGCCTGGGGATTGCTCTTGTACGGAACGTTGTAGAAATCGACGTTCTGGGTGTGGCGGAACCACTCCGCATAGAGGTTGCTGGTGGTGGGCGTGCCGGCAGTGCCGAAAGTAATCGCACCGGGCTTCGCTTTGGCCAGCGCAATCAGCTCGCGCAGTGAATTTGCCGGCACCGCGGCATTGACCACGAACACGCTGTTGAACTGCGCAATCATCACTACGGGGGCGAAATCCTTCTGCGAGTCGTAGGGAAGGCTTTTTTGCAGCACCGGATTGACGGTGATGGGTCCGGCACTGGCCATCAGGATGTTGTAGCCGTCGCTGGCAGCGCGGATCAGGTTCTGCGCGGCGACGATGCCGTCACCCTGCGGAACGTTTTCGATGATGATCGGCTGGCCGAACTCCTGGCGCAAGGGCTCGGAGAAGCCGCGCATGATGATATCGGGGGGGCCGCCGGCCACGCTCGCGACCATCACCCGCAGCGGTTTTGTCGGATAGGACTGCGCGAAACAGGCACTTGCGAATAGCGCCAGGATGACGGGCGCCACGGCTTGCAATTGCTTCATTATTCTCTCCCTATAAAATCGCATGGTCTCGGATTCTAGCGGTTTTCTGCTCCCTGTTTGCGACGCGGTTCGCGCGCGAACCGCGTCGCAAACAGGGACCTTTATTTAACGGTGCAAGCGCCTCGCTCCGCAATTTCAACTTCGACACTCTGATGTCCGTCGAAGTCGCGCTCAAACTTTCCCTCGCGCCCGCCCCCGCGGTAACAGCGGCTGCCAGGGCGGCATGGCGCCGACCGGCACTTCGATCAGCGCGGGCGCATTCGCGGCAATCGCCTGCGTGACATGCCGGGTCAGCTCGGCGGGCGACCCCGAGCGCAGCCCGAGGATGCCGAAGGACTTTGCCAGTTCCATGAAGTCGGGATTCTTTAGGTCGCTGCCATGGTAGCGCCCGTCGAATTGAAGTTTCTGGGTGCGGCGCACGTTGCCGAAACCGCTGTCGTTGAACACGATGGCGATGCTGTTGATGCCGTGATTCACGGCGCTTGCCATCTCCGGCATGGTGAACATGAAGCCGCCGTCGCCGCAGATCGCCACCACCGGTCTGTCCGGATGCGCCACCTTGACGCCCAGCGAGGTCGCATAGCCGTAACCGAGAGAATCCTGGTAGCCCGGATATATGATGCTGCGCGGACTGTAGCAGGGAAATCCATTCCATCCGTAGAAGCCGATCTGCGTGATGTCGGCCACCACGATGCCATCATCCGGCAAGCCCGCGCGGATCGCATCCGACCACGATTTCTGCGGCTCGAGCACGGCAATCTTGTTCAAAGCCGCCTGCTTCACAGCCTCGAGTTCGGTCCGGCGCGACGCGCGCGCTTGCGAGGGCAGGGCTGCCTTGATGGCCGCGAGCGCCGCGCCCGCGCCCGCGATGAGGGTCAGGTCCGCGCGAGCCGGCCTTTCCGCCTGCATGGCATCGATCTCGACGCGCATGGTCCTCATGCGCTCATCCGATCCCCAGGCATGGCCTTCGAGATAACGCGTGCCCACGGCAAGCACCGCGTCCACTTCGGGCCACAGCAGATTGCCGCCGATCACGGTCTGCGCAAGATAGTGCCGGTCCGACAGCGCGCCGCGCCCGTGGCGGGTCATCATCAGCGGCGCCTGCAGCGCTTC
>Ga0155956_1192_pt1 | contig 19100 bp, 19 predicted proteins | sample RifCSPlowO2_02_FD_107610 | JGI IMG/M metagenome (GOLD analysis project Ga0155956, IMG submission 107610) | Betaproteobacteria bacterium RIFCSPLOWO2_02_FULL_62_17 | reverse complement strand
CGGCATAGATGCGCAGCGCTTCCGCGTAGGGAATCTGCGCAGGCGCGAGACCGTTGCCGCGGCCGTAATTGACCAATTCGGAGGCGAAGTGATGGCCGGCGCGAAACGGCACGCCGGCGTCGCGCTGCAGTACGTCGGCCAATTCGGTGGTGGTCGAATAGTCCGCTTCGATCTCGGCACGCGCGCGCGCCGCATCGAGTTTGAGCGATCGCACCGCGAGATCGAGCATGTCGAAAAACTTTGCCACCGATTGCAGCGCAATCAGCGCTTCATTGCCGCGGTGTTCGAGCAGCCCGGTGCCGATGTTGTGCGCGACGAACAGGCAGGTTTGCGCCTGCCCGAGAACATTGCTTGCCAGGTGCCGCGCGGCCACCAGAACTATCGGGTTGCGCTTCTGCGGCATGATGGTGCTCGATCCGGTCAGCGCGCCTTCCTGAACCACGATCCACGGCGAGCGGTGGCGGTATTGGCTGAGGATGTCGTTGATGAATGCATCGCCGGTCAGTGCGCCCGAAGCGGCGATGCCCGCGACTTCGACGCTCAAATCGCAGGGTGCGACATGGTTCGCGTCCAGCGAATTCTCCACGACGCCATCGAAGCCCAGCAACTGCGCCAGGCGCGGCCGATCGATCGGGAAGCTCGAGGTGCCCAGCGCGCCCGCGCCCAGCGGCGAGAGATTCACACGCGCCCACGCCTCGCGCATGCGCGCCGCTTCGCGCTGCAGCGCCGCGGCGAACGCCGACAGGTAGTGGCCGAAGGTGCTGGGCTGGGCCTGCACATTGTGGGTGTAGGCGGGAATGAGATCGTCGCGGTGACGTTCGGCCAGAGCCAGCATCGCCTCGCGCAGCCGGGCGAGGCTGTCGAAGCTATCCAGGAACTGGTCGCGTATAAAGAGGCGATGAGTGGTGGCGAGCATGTCCTGGCGGCTGCGGCCGGAATGCACGCGCGTCACCTCCGCGCCGCCCGCTGCGACCAGCAGTTTTTCGATGATCATGTAATTGCCGGGACGCTCGGCGCCCGCTGCGGCGCTATCCTCGATGACCCGCGCAATCGCACCGGCGATGGTCCGGCCCAGCGCCGCGGGAACGATCTTCTTTTCAACCACCATCACCGCGGAGGCCTTGTTCATCTCGCCCATCCAGTGAAAAGCATCGTGTCCGGCCGAGGAAATGGTGATGGGCGCAATTTCGGTGCCCATCATGTAGAACTCGCTGCCTTGGGTGGTTTCGTGCATGGCGATTCGCGGCGACCGGCGTTTTAAAGCGCGCCCCTAGGCCGCGGCCTTCACCGCACCGCGCAGCATGGCGATGATCTCGTCGCTTGAGAGCACATCGCCATAGCAGCGCTGGAAGATCTTCAGTTCCGCATCGTGTGCCTCGCGTTGCGCTTCGGCGATGGCATCCTTCGCGATCAGCATGCGGTAGTTGAGTTCGGTGCCGCCGCGAATGGTGGTGGAGACGCAGATGCAGGTGGTCACGCCGCTCATCACGCAGGTGGTGACGCCGACATTGCGCAGGATGGTGTCGAGCTCGGTGTGGTGAAAGCCGCCGAAGCCCTTCTTGATCACGACGTGCTCGTCTTTTTGCGGGGCGAGGTCATCGACAATCCGGGCGCCCCAGCTTCCCTCGACCAGAAAATCATGCTTGGCGGCATGCGTGCCGGTGCGCCAGTAGGGAAAAGCCGCATCCGAATAGTCGGCCTTGAGTACATGCGCGATATAGATCACCGGGCGCCCCGCGCCGCGAAAAGCCTCGGCGAGTTTTCTCGCATTGGGGATGGTGGATGCCAGAAACGGCATGTCGATCTTTTTCTCCGGATTCGCGCGCGCGCGCCGGCCGAAGCCGCCATCGGCATGGAGAAAATCGTTTTGCATGTCGACGATGATGAGCGCTGCGCGGGTGATGTCGGGGCCTGCGGGATTCATGCTGATCTCCATCGGTTCGCTGTCGGCGCAGTGTAACGGCGGGAGAAGCCCGCGCGCAACACGCCGCGGCATTTCCGTTACTCTTGGATTTTCCCTGGAAATCCGCCATGCCATTGCCTACGCATCCGGTCCTACAGGACCCGAAAATCCAGGCCATCCTTGCCCAGGAATACGGGCGCATGTCCGATGCCGAGTTCGCGCGCCGTAAGCGGGTGCTTGGCGAAGTGCTGGCGAAGCACGGCTGTGACGCCGTCCTGCTTTGCGGCGAGCAGCGTGTGGGCAGCGGCGTGCATTGGGTCACCGGCTGGGCCACGACCACCGAAGCGATCGTGCTGTTTCAGCCGGGACGCCAGGAACTCATGTTCGTCGAGCATTACAACCATCTTCCCAACGCCCGCCGCATGGCCATCGGGGTCGAGGTGCGCTGGGCCGAGCGCAAGGGCCCCGCGCGCGCCATCGAGGAACTCAAAAAGCGCGGCGCAAAGCGCGTCGGTTTCATCGGCCTGCTGTCCTGGTCGAAAATGCGCGCGCTGACCGAGGCCGTCAATCTGGTGGACTTGAACGGCGAGTACGCGTGGCTGCGCATTCGCAAATCCGACGAGGAGATCGAATGGATGCGCATCGGCGCGGCGTTATCGGACTTGGGGCTGGAGGCGCTGGCACGCGGGGCGCAACCAGGCATGACCGAGCGCGAACTGGGCGCCCTGGTGGAGGCGGCCTATCAGCCGCTGGGCGGGGCCACCACCATCCACTTTATCGGCATCAATGACATGGCCCGGCCCACGCAATGCGTGCCGCCGCAGTTCCATTCCAGCCGAAAACTCAAGCGCGGCGACATGATGTTCGTCGAATTCACCGCGGCGTTCTGGGACGCCTCGGGCCAGGTGCTGCGCAGCTTTACCGTCGATGCCGACCCCACGCCGCTGTTCCGCGACCTGTACGCCACCGCGGAAAGCGCATTTGCCGCGATGACCGGGGCGCTGCGGGCGGGGGTCCACGTCCAGGAAATCGTCGATGCTTCCGCAGTGATCGAGGCCGCGGGTTTTTCGACCTACGACGACATCCTGCATGGTTTTGGCGGCGGTTATTGGGCGCCGGTGCTCGGCTCGAAAAGCCGGCCCTCCGGCCCGCTGCCCGACATGAAGTTAGAGGCCAATATGACCGTGGTGGTGCAGCCCAACGTAATCACCACCGATGAAAAGGCGGGAGTGCAGTTGGGCGAGATGGTGCGCATCACGCCCGGCGGATTCGAGCGCATGCATCACGCGCCGCGGGGGTTTTTAAGAATCGGCACATAAGGCGATAATTGGCATTACCCACCACTGAAAGTCACACGCATGAAACCCGTCAAGCACACCCTGGTGTTGGCTGCGGCTGCCGCCGCGGTCTCCACCTCGACGGCGGCTTTTTCCCAGGCCTATCCCGCCAAACCGATCCGCACTATCGTCACATTCGCCGGGGTCGGCGAGGCACTATGCCGCATGGTGGCGCAGAAGATGACCGAGAATCTGGGTTCGCCGGTTATTCTCGAGTCGCAGGCCGCCGCGGGCGGCGCAGTCGGGGCCGAGGCGGTGATGAAAGCCGCCCCCGATGGCTACACCGTCCTCGCCACCACGCCCGGCACGCACGTGATGCGCCAGTTCCTCACCAAGCAGATGACTTTCGACCCCATCAGGGATTTCACGCCCATCACGCTCGCCTGGGAAACCGTGGCGGTGATTGCCGTGCATCCCTCGCTGCCGGTGAATTCAATGCGCGAGCTGATCGATTACGCGAAGAAGTTTCCCGGCAAGATTTCCTATGGCACCTCGGGTATCGGCACTTCGCACCACATGGCCTCGGAGATGCTCAAACTTACCGCCGGTGTGAACATGGTGCACGTGCCCTACAAGACCGGCGCGCAGTCGTTTCAGGACGCCATCGCGGGGCAGATTCCAGTGCTCTATGGCGTCTACGCGCAGGTTAACTCCGCGGTTCAGGCAGGCAAGCTAAAGATCATCGCGCTGCAAAATGACCGGCGCTTCCCGCTTGCGCGCGATGTGCCGCCGATCAAGGACATTGTTGCCGGTTTCAACGGCCCGCCGTTCTGGACTTCCTATTACGGTCCGGCGAACCTGCCGCCGGCGCTGGTGCGGCGGCTGAACGCGGAAATCAACAAGGCGGCCGGCGCGCCCGAGGTGAAGGCCAAACTCGACGCGGCCGGATTTCTGGTGGTGGGCACCACCCCCGAGGAACTCTCGGCGATCAACAAGGCCGACATCGAGCGCGCGGGGCGTCTGGTGAAGGCGGCGGGCATACAGCCGGAGTAGTTGCGCGGGCGGCGGCGGCGGCGGCGGCAGGCGTACCATAACGGCAAAAGCAAACCGGAGAAAGTGCCCATGAGCGAATCCAATATTGACATCGAGGCCGCGAAACGCCTGACGGAGGACTTGTCGCGAACCCTCGCGCAGGCCGGCAGCGACAGCGACAAGCTGCGTGAATTGCGCGAGGAGGTCGATTCGCTGCGCGACATCCTCAACGGGCCTAATGCGCAGCATTTCTGGATCACCGACCGATTGCGCGCCATTGAGGCGATCTTCGAGCGCGCCGCGGTCGAGTTGCTCGCCGACGGCATCAAGGCGGGAAACTACGTGGCCGAGATGGGACGGATACTGGGCGTTCGCTGATCGCGCAGTCGAGTCGCATTTCCGCGGCCGCGGCCGGGCAAACTCCCGCTCTAGCCCGGCGTGGTGGCGTACTGCGCGGGCGCGGTAATCTCCAGGAATTCGTGGTCCTCGGAAAAATCCAGGACTTCGTGCTTCATGCCCGGCGGTTGCAGGATGACATCGCCGGCCTCGACTTCGAAGCGGCCCTCGCCCTCGAATTCGACCGTGGCGCGGCCGCGCAGCACATAGATCATCTGGAATTCCAGGGCGTGGCTGTGCCTGCCGGCAGGCTGCACCGAGCCTTTTTTCGCGCGCACCAGTTGGGCGTGAAACCTCCCATCGGTGGCCGCCTTCACCCCCAGATCGTGGTACTCGAAGAATCCGCGCAGGCCGAGAGCCTGATAGTTCGCCTTGTTGGCGAAGCTGATCGTGAGGCGCTGGCCATTGAGCGTGCGCGCCGATACGTATTGCTCCTCGTTGGCCATGCTGGTCTCCCCGTTGTAATTGCTTTAAACGCGCCCCGCCTCAGGCGAGCAGGCCGCGCGCTTCGCTGTTGAGCCGGCGGATGGTGGCGCCGATGGCAGCGGCGCTGCTGCCGCCGGCGATCAGCTCGCGCGACACATTGGGAAGGATGCGGCCTCTGGCGGGCGCCAGGCGCACGCGGCAATCCTCCATGGTCGCGCCCTGCGCGCCGATGCCCGGCGAGAGAATGAAGGAGCGCGGCAGGGCGGCGACCACCGCGCCGGCATCGGTGCAGGTCGCCCCGACCACCGCGCCGATCGGTCCGATCGGACCGGCGGACAAAGCGCGGTTGAAGTCGCTGATCGCAGCGCAGAGGGCTTCCCATACCCTGCGGCCATCGGCCATGCGCGCAGTCTGCAAGGCTTCGCCTTCCGGATTGGAGGAGCGGACCACGACAAAGATGCCGCAAGCATGCTTCGCGGCGAGTTCGAACGACGACTTGAGCGCCGCGACACCCAGGTAAGGAGACAAGGTGATCGCATCGACGCGGATGGGGCTGGAAGGATGAAAGTAGGCGTGCGCGTAGGCATCGGCGGTGGAATCGATATCACCGCGTTTCACATCGAGCAGCAGCGGAACTTCTTTCGCTCGCGCAAGCGCCGCGAGTTCCTCGATGGCCTTCATCCCCGCGCTGCCGAAGCGTTCGAAAAAGGCCGATTGCGGCTTGATCACGGCCAGTTCGTAATCCGCCGATCGCAGGATCAGTTTTCCGAATTCAAGGGCGCCCTCGGCGGAGTCGGGCAGGCCGCATTTGGCCAGCGTCGCGGCCGAGGGGTCGATGCCCGCGCACAGCGGGCCGTAACGGTTCATGCGTTGCGCTAGGCGCGTGGCGAAATCGCTCATTGCGGCGGATTCCCGTGGGAAATTTCTATCGGCGAAAACCTGCGCGCAGTCTATCAGGTGGCGGCGCGCTCACGAGCGCCGCGGCCGGCCTATCGATATTTCGCCGCGGTGATGAACATCGAAAAGGTTTCGCACCAGACCAGCACCGTATTGAACTTTTCCGGGTCTGCGCCGGCGCTCAGCGGCACGATGAAATTGTCAAAGGTCTTGATATCGCCGACCCGCAGCGCGGACGCCTTGAGCTTGAGAAACGCATCCCTGGAATCCACGAACTCGGGCACCAGATACAGTTTGTAGTCCGGGCCGGGGGCGAGCCTTCCCATGTGCGAAATAACCTCTTTGCTCAGCGACACCGTGCCCTCGCCCCAATGCAACAGGTCGCTGCCTTTCAGGTCACGCCGGAATTCGCCCTTGAACCGCGCCTGCCCCTGAAGCGATTGCACTTCGGTGCTCGCGGGGCCCGCGGGGGCGATCAGGATGGGCAGGACGTAGATGCCCGCGGCGAAACCGATCGCGATAGCCGCGGCGTGACTCAGGCATGACAGGACGATTTTCCTCATGGCGATCTCCTCGACATTGCCGGCGCCACGCGCGCCGGCACCCCCACGGGCATCGGGCGGATCAGCGCGCCTCGAAGCGCGTGGAATACACCACCATCTCCTGGTCGGCGCGCAACGCCGGAATGCCGCTGCCGGGCGGGCTGTAGATAAACGTGCCTTCGCTCACTTCGCGCCCGCCGCAGTCGCCTTTGCCTGCGAACACCACCCACATGCGATGGTCCTGCGCCCGGCCTCCAGAAAACGTGGTGCCTGCGCCAACCCGAAGCATCTCGATATCCGGACCGCCGGCGTTAAAGCGGGCCAGCGTTTTCACCATCACGCCGGCATTGTGCTTCGATGGGATCCAGGGAAATCGCTCGGTATGAAACTGGATCGGGACCCGATAGCGCGCCGGCGGGTATTGCGCCGGGCCACCCTGCACTTGTTCCAGCAAGGCTTCGAAGCTGTCCTGTTTGCGCCCGTCGGCCCAGATGAATTGCCCGCTGGCGCGGTCCATTTCGCCGCGGCCCTGCAACTTTTCCCCCGCCACCGCGCATTCGGCGTCGGTGGGAAAGCAGCCCCACGACGGGCCCTGGGTCTGGATGGTGCAGCTGGCGAGCTCTTCGCTGAGTGATTCCGTCGGTCCGTAGAAAACGCCCTCGGGAAAATAGGCGAAGTCGCCGCTTCCCAGGCGCATCGGCCCGTATTTGGTCTTGCCCTCGATGACGAAGCGCAACTGGTCGAAGGTATGGCGGTGCGGCGGCGAGTAGTAGTTGTCCTGCTTGCGGCGGCTGTAGCCGCAGCGGAAGCGCCGGCCGTCGCGCGGGTCCTCGAACTCGGCGGTGCGCAGCACCGTCTGCCGGTGCGCGGTGACCACCGGCTTGATTTCCAGCACATTGACGATTTCGATGGCAGGTACCGCTTGGTCGCCCGGGGAATTCATGGCCGTCGCTCTCCTTGCCTTGGTACGCGGAAATATAACAGAGCGGCGCGGGTTGGCCCAGGCTTGGAAATTCCGCGGCGCGCGTGTAGATTGCTTGTCTGCCGAATTGACTGAGGAGATTCGACCATGCCGACCCGAGCCGGAATCATCATGCCCATAGCGGCTTTCGCAATGGCTGCGCTGCCGCCGGCCGCGTTGCCGCAGTCCTATCCCGTCAGGCACATCACGCTCTTGAGCGGCGCCTCCGTCGGCAGCGCCGGCGACACCGGCATGCGTGTTGTCACCGCGCGCATGTCCGAGACCATCGGCCAGCCGATCGTGGTCGAGGCGCGGCGCGGCGCCGGCGGCCTGGAGGCCTATGCCGCGAACGCCAAGGCCGCGCCCAATGGCTACACACTGATGTTCGCCAATGCCGGTATCGTTACCAACCAGTATCTGCGCAAAGGCTGGCCGATCGATGTGCAGAAGGACTACACCCCGGTGGTGCAGTTGTTCAGCTCACCCTATTTTCTCGCCGCGGCGACCAGCGTGCCGGCCAGCAACATGCAGGAACTGATCGACTACGCCAGGCAGAATCCGGGCAAGCTCACCTATGCCACCACGGGCATCGGCTCGGGCGCGCATCTGCAGGGCGAGTCGATCAACATGTCCGCCGGCACGCAGATGCTGCATGTGCCCTATGCGGGCAATAATTCGATGATGGCGGTGAACGATCTCATTAGCGGGCGTGTCGATTTGTACCTTGCCGATCTGAACAGCTTCCGGCAGCACGCGGCGGCGGGCAAGCTCAAGCTCATCGCCTTTGTCGACAAGACCCGCAGCCGGCTGCGCCCGGATATAGGCACGATCAATGAAGTGTTGCCCGATGCCTACAACCTGGTCGTCTGGTGGGGATTGCTGGGTCCGGCCAATCTGCCGCGGCCGCTGGTCGATCGCATCAATGCGGAGTCCGGCAAGGCGCTTTCCGATCAGGCACTGACCTCGAAGATGAGCACGCTCACCGTGATCACCCCCAGCTCCAGCGCGCCCGAGGATTTCGCGCGCCAGATCAGGAGCGACGTCGAGAGCGTCGGCAAGGTGGTGAACGCGCTGGGATTGAAGCCGGAGTGATTGCGCCTTATATCAATATTGGATAAATTGTTCTGCGTGAGGCACGCAGGCTATTCCCTGCCAGCTATTGTTTTGATTTCAGCAAGCGATGGCACGGTCAGGCCGTAGGCCGGAAGTGCTTCGCGGATGAATCTCAGGAACGGCGACCCGCTGCCAAATGTCGGGCGCCTGCCGAAATGTTGCTGGAAGTGGTTTGCCAGCGTGATGATCGCCAGCGAGGACGCCGGTGATTTTTCGACGGCCCTGTCGGCGCGTTTTTTCTCCGGCAGACAGAACTCCGCAGCCTGTTGCAGGCGTTCCAGGGTTCGCATCGGGCTGCCCAGCGTTTCGCCGCTGACGTGGTCCAGATGCAACCAGGCATCCCTCAGCACCATGGTGGCTGTTTCGCTTGTCTCGGCGGACTTGATCGCCTGAATAAGGCGCGCGGTCAGGCTTCCAACGCGACTTATGGCAAGGTACTCGGCTTTGGGCAGCGCGGGTCGCCGAACGCTGTGCGCCCCTTGAAATTCATGCAGCGTGCGCAGCGCGTCTTTCATGAACTCCGCTTTCCTGTCCTCAGCCAGGCTGCCCAACGCGCGCATCAAGTATGCGGGTGAGGAGTCGTTCATTTCCGGCCCTTCAGTTGAAATTTTTTCAGAGCCCGAGCAGCGAGCGCGCGAGGATGCCGGTCTGGATCTCGGAGGTGCCGCCGAGGATGGTGTAGGCGCGATAGTTGAGGTAACGCGGCATCACCGCGAGCAGTTGTTCCTCGTACGCGGGGAGTTGCAGCGTCTCGTAGAGCGGCCGCGCGGCTATCCAGCGAAGCGCATCGATGCCCAGCGCATCCATGGCGAGTTCCGCGAGCTGCTGGCGGATCTGGCTCCAGCGCAGCTTGAGCAGCGAAGAGAGCGGCCCCGGGTTGGCGCCGGTCTGCAATGCCGAAACCGCCGAAAGTTCGATCATCTCCATCGCATCCACATCGGTGCCGAGTTCGCCGAAGCGCGCGGCGATATCCGCATCGCCAGGGCATTTTTCGCCGATGAGCGTCGCGAGCCTCGCGAACTGGGCGCGCACGCGCCCCGCAACCGGATTTCCGCCGCGCTCAAACTCGAGCAGGTATTTGGCGACCTCCCAGCCCTTGTCCTCCTCGCCGACGCGACCCGCGACCGGCGCGCGGACGTTGTCGAAGAACACCTCGTTGAATTCGTGATCGCCGCCGTTGCCGATGATCGGGCGCACGGTGATGCCGGGCAGATCCATATCCATCAGGAGAAAGCTGATGCCCTCCTGCTTTTTGCCTTCGGTAGAAGTGCGAACCAGCGCAAAGATGCGGTTCGATTTATGCGCATGGGTGGTCCAGATCTTCTGCCCGTTGATGACGTAATGCTCGCCTTCGCGGACGGCGCGCGTCCTCAGCGAGGCCAAATCGGAACCCGAACCGGGCTCGGAATAGCCCTGTGCCCAGCAGTCGTCTCCGGAGGCGATGCGCGGCAGGTATTGTTGCTTCTGCTCCTCGGTGCCGAAATGCATGATCACCGGCCCGACCATGTTCGAGCCCGCGCCGTTGTGGATAGGCGCCCCGGCGCGCGCGCACTCCGCCTCAAAGAGGTATCGCTGCACCGGCGTCCAGCCGCTGCCGCCGTATTTCACGGGCCAGTGCGGCACCGACCAGCCCTTGCGATGCAGCGCGCGGTGAAATCCGATCGCCACTTCCGGATCGTTGATGAAGCCGGTCGTCAGCGCCGCGGCACGGCGCGTCTCCGGGATGAGGTTCTCGTCGAGAAAACGGCGGACTTCGTCGCGGAACTCAAGGTCTGTAGGGCTCAGATGAAGGTCCATGTTTTTATAGTCCTGCCGGGTCGTACAACAGCCCGGGCGCGGCAATGGCGGGGTCCGCAATGATCGCCGCGTAGCGGCGCAGGTGCTCGCGCGTCGTGCCGAACAGCGTCTCGTAGGCGAGCAGCCGCTTGGCATAGGCGCCCAGCGACAATTCGTTGGTGGTGCCGATCGCGCCATGGAGCTGGATGGCCGCCTGATGCACCGAGCGGGCGCAGCGGCCGATTTTCGCCTTGGCGCCCGACACGGCGCGCGCGCGCTGCGCGACCGGGCCGGCGAGGCTCAGCGTGGCAAACAGGCAGGAGGCGCGTGCCTCTTCTTCGCGCACTTTCATGTCGACCATGCGGTGCTGCAGCGCCTGGAACCTGGCGATCGGCTGGCCGAATTGCACGCGCGTCTTGGTGTACTCGACGGTGGTGGCGACCATGGCATTCATCGCCCCCACCGCGTCCGCCGAGAGCGCGGCAATGGCGCTATCGATCACCCGGGCTATCGCACTCGCGGCATCCTCGTTGGCGCCGAGCAAGGCCGATGCGGGCACGACTATATCGCCGAAATCCAAATCCGCTGCGCGTGCGCCATGGACCATCGGGTAAGCCCGGATGGCGAGGCCGGGCGTCGACTTGGGCAGCACGAACACACCGGCGGTGTCTTTGCCCAATGCGGCCGATACCAGCACCTGGTCCGCGCCCGGCGCGCCGAGAACCGCTTTTTTCGCACCCGACAGGACATAGTTCGAGCCGCTGCGCTTTGCCATGACAGGAGCGGTTCCGTCATCGTGGGCAAAAGCGAGCTGCAGGCTGCCTTCGATCAACGGCAGAAGCAGGGACTCGCGCTGATTCTGCGAACCCAGGGCCGAGACCAGTCCGCCGCCCAGGATCACGGTCGCAAGGTAGGGCTCGATGACCAGGGACCTGCCGAACGCTTCCATCAGGATGGCGACCTCGATCGCCCCGCCGCCAAACCCGCCCTGGTCTTCCGCAAACGGCAGTCCGAGCCAGCCAAGCCTGGCGAATTCGGCCCAGATCGCGGCACTCCAGCCCGACTCGCCGCCGCTGATCTTCTGGAAAGTCGAATAGTCGTAGTGCGCCGCGAGAAATTTCCCGGCGCTTTCGCGCAACAGGTTTTGCTCGGTCGTGTATTGCAGGTTCATGCAGCTCGTCCTCGAAGATCCCGTCCGACGCCGGGTATTTCAGGCAGCGGCCACCACATCCAGTTCCATGCTGCCGATTTTGTCGATGGTGCCGTGCAGCCTGTCTCCCGGGGCGAGCCTGGAGACGCCCGCCGGCGTGCCGGTGGTGATGAGATCTCCGGGGCGCAGCGTCAGCACCGAGGTCAAAAAGCGGATGTGCTGGCGCAGGTTGCAGATCATGTCGCCGGTGTGCGCGGTCATCACTTCCTTGCCGTTTTGCCGCACGCGGATGTTGAGATCCTGCGGGTCGGCGATTTCGTCGCGGCTGACGATCCAGGGGCCGAGCGCGGAAAACGAATCAAACCCCTTCCTGATATTGCGCGTGTTGTGCTTGCCGATGCCCCAAGGGTCGCGCTGGCTGATGTCCCAGCAGATGGTGTAGCCGAAAATGATGTCGTGGGCATTGTCTTCGCTGATGTTTTTCGAACGCTTGCCGATCACCGCGCACAGCTCGCATTCGAAATCGACGTGCTTGGATATCTTCGGCAGCACGATCGGGCCGCCGGGACCCACGATCGAGGAGGTGGGTTTGAGGAAGAACTCGGCCATCAGTTCGTCCGGTGACATCTCGGTACGGCTATAGGTGCCCACGCGCCCGATCATCTCCGCCTGGTGCGCTTTGTAGTTGGCCGCCGCCGCCCAAAGCGATGGCGGATTGGTGATCGGCGCCAGCAGCTTCGCTGAAGCCAGCGGCAGCGATGCCCCCGAAGAGGACGCTTCGCGCGCCACCTGCATGGCGGCCGAATTGTTCGCCAAGGCCTCGATCACATCGGCCATGGTGTATCCGGCGCGAACATGGTTGGCTTTCACCAGCGCGTCGCCGATGTTGTAGACCTTGTCGCCGACCACGGCGCCCGCCTGATTGGCGTTGTAATGACAAATCTTCATGCTTGCTCCTCGATTTCGCAGGGGATGGAATCGGACGCGATCTTAACCGATAGCGCCTGACGCAGCCGGCGCATTCTTGCTCTTTGGGTGGCAAGCCGCTAGCCTTGAAAATAGGGGACGTACCACGGTTTCCGTTTCCTAAACCGTGGTACGTCCCCTATTTACTTAAGGAGGAAGGCATCATGGCCACACGCAAGCGTTCGCAATCACGCAATACGGCAAAGGAGGTGCCCATGCAGGCGCACGGCGGCCCCGTGACGCGCCGCTGGATCGAGCAGCGCTGGACCCTGGACAACACCATCCGCGCCGTGGGCATGGACTGGGATCAGCCGCGCTCGATCTACCTTTCCGCGCCGATAGGCATGGAAGCGAACGCCGATTTCGCCGGCATCCGCCAGCGCATCACCAAGCTCGCCGATGCGTCGCCGGTGTTTGAATCGGTGGCCAAGCGCCGCGAAGCCAAGGCGCTGGCCGCCGAGCGCAACGGCGACATGATCACCGCGCGCGACAACTTCTTCATGGCCTCGGTGCACTGGGGCGCGGCGCAATGGCCGATCGACGAGAACGACATGCAGAACCTGTTCTACAACACCAAGAAGCGCGAGTGCTACACGCGCTATGCCAATCTGGCCGGGCGCCGCATCGAAGCGGTGTCCATTGCGGTACCCGGCGGAAAGATACCCGCGTGGTTCCATCTGCCGCCCCACTACCGCGGCGGGCGCATTCCGGTGGTGATCGCGGTGCCGGGGATGGACAGCTTCAAGGAGATCAGCGTTGCACTGAACGGCGACCGCTGGTTGTCGCGCGGCATGGCGGTGCTTGCCATCGACGGTCCGGGGCAGTACGAGAGCGCGGTGCTCGGTGTGCACGTCAGCATGGAAGCCTGGATGGCCACCGGGCGTGCCTGCGTCGAGTGGCTGCTTAAGCGGCGCGAAGTCGACCCGGAGCGCATCGGCATCAACGGACTTTCCTTCGGCACTTTCTTCGCCACCATCGCCGCGGCGCACGAGCCGCGCATTCGCGCCGTGGCCGCGACCTCGGTGTGCCATGAGCCCGGTTTTCATTCGATTTTCGAGGAAGCCTCGCCAACCTTCAAGATGCGCTTCATGTACATGTCGGGCTATACCGACGAGGCCGAGTTCGACGCGTTCCGCCAGACGCTCACCTGGGAAGGGCATGCGCAAAAGATCCGCGCGCCCTACCTGTGCCTCGCCGGCGAGTGGGATGAACTGAGCCCCTTGAAGCACACCGAAGCGCTGATGCGCGCGCTGCGCGGCAAAAAACGCCTGGTCATTTATCAGGAGTCCAGGCACTCGGTGGGCAATGTGCCCGCGGCCAATCTCGGACCGTTTCCGCCGACGCTGGTGGCCGACTGGATGGCGGTGACCTTGAACGGCAAGTCGTTCCAGAGCGAGCGCTGGGTGGTGCAGCCCAATGGCAACATTATCAAGGGGCCGTTCAAATAGACCGGGGCTTCGCCCCTTTTCCCCGCAACACGGGGGAATGCAAAGTCCCTCCAATTGGCAATTTTGGAAGCGACGCTGAACACCCGCATTCCGCCCGTTTATCAAGGGGATGGAGGGGGCGCTGGTCTATAATCAGGGCTTTTCAAAGCCTGGCTGACGCGAATGTCCACGCAGCTTTTTGCCCTCGGCATGAATCACCAGAGCGCGCCGCTCGCGTTGCGCGAGCGCGTGGTGTTTGCCGCCGAGCGCCTGCAGGCGGCGCTGGCGGATCTGGTGCGCGCCAAGCCGGTGACCGAGGCGGCGATCATTTCCACCTGCAATCGCACCGAGATCTATGGCGCCTCGAACCAGCCGGGCGCGGCCCTCGAATGGCTGGCCGACTACCACCAGATGGAGGCGCAGGAGCTCAAGCCCTATGTCTATTCCCTGCCGCAGAACGAGGCCGTGCGGCACGCGTTTCGCGTTGCCTCGGGTCTGGATTCCATGGTGCTGGGCGAGCCGCAGATTCTCGGGCAGATGAAGGATGCGGTGCGTGCCGCGCATTCCGCGGGCACTCTGGGCACCACGCTCAATCGCCTGTTCCAGCACAGTTTCGCCGTGGCCAAGGACGTGCGCAGCAATACCCGCATCGGCGCCAACGTGGTGTCGATGGCCGCCGCCGCGGTGAAGCTCGCGGGGCGGATTTTCTCGAGCATGAATGAGCAGAAGATCCTTTTCATCGGCGCCGGGGAAATGATCGAACTGTGCGCCACGCATTTTGCGGCACAGCATCCGCGCGCGGTGGCGTTCGCCAACCGCACGCTTGAACGCGCCGAGGCGCTGGCGCCGCGCTTCAATGCGCGCGCATTGCTGCTTCGCGAGTTGCCCGAGGTGTTGCCCGACTATGACATCGTGGTGTCCTGCACCGCCTCGTCGCTGCCCATCATCGGCAAGGGCATGATGGAGCGCGCCATCCGCGCGCGCCGCCACCGGCCGGTGTTCATGGTGGACCTGGCGGTGCCGCGCGACATCGAACGCGAGGTGGGGACGATGGATGACGTGTTCCTGTATTGCATCGACGATCTCGCGGAACTGGTGCGCGAGGGAAAGGATGAACGCCAGAGCGCGGTGGTGCAGGCCGAGGCGATCATCGAGACGCAGGTCGATTCCTTCCTTCACTGGATGCGCGGCCGGGAGCGTGTGCCGCTGATCCGGCAATTGCGCGAATCGGGGGAGGCCGCGCGGCGCGCCGAGCTCGACCGCGCCTTGCGCGCGCTCGCGCGCGGCGACGATCCCAAGACGGTGCTCGATCACCTCTCGCACAGCCTCACCAACAAGCTGCTGCATGCGCCCACGCAGGCGCTCAACCTGGGCGACAGGGAGGGCGACGAGGGGGGCGAGGCCCTCAGCCGTGCCGTCGCGCACCTCTACCATCTGCGCGCGGATGATCAATGAAATTGAGTTGATGAAACCGAAACCGAGTTGATGAAACCAAGCATCGCTTTCAAGCTGGAGCAGTTGTCGCGGCGACTCGATGAGCTGGGCGCGCTACTCAGCGCCGAGGGCGCCACGCGCGACATGAATCAGTTTCGGCGCTTGTCGAGGGAACACGCGGAAATCGAGCCGATCGCCGATTTGTACCGCCAGTATCGCAGGACCCAGGCCGACGCGGCCGACGCCGAGGCGATGCTGGGCGACGCCGAAATGAAAACTTACGCGGAGGCCGAGATCCGCGCGGCAAAGGAGCGACTCGCGCAACTGGAGGAGGAAATGCAGAAGCAGCTCCTGCCCCGCGACCCCAACGACGAGCGCAATATATTTCTGGAAATCCGCGCTGGCACCGGCGGGGACGAATCGGCATTGTTCGCCGGGGATTTGTTCCGCATGTACACGCGTTTCGCCGAACGCAACCGCTGGCAGGTCGAGATTGTCTCCGAAAGCCATGGCGAAGTCGGAGGCTACAAGGAGGTGATCGCCCGCATCGTCGGCCAGGGGGCTTATTCAAAGCTCAAGTTTGAATCCGGTGGCCATCGCGTGCAGCGGGTGCCCGACACCGAAACCCAGGGGCGCATTCATACCTCCGCCTGCACCGTGGCGGTGATGCCCGAGGCCGACGAAGTGGGCGAAGTGGTGCTCAACCCGGCCGAGCTCAAGATCGACACCTTCCGCGCCTCCGGTGCCGGCGGCCAGCACATCAACAAGACCGACTCCGCGATCCGCATCACGCATCTGCCCACCGGCATCGTGGTGGAATGCCAGGACGACCGCTCGCAGCACCGCAATCGCGCGCGCGCCATGGCGGTACTGGCCGCGCGCATCAAGGATGCGCAGCATCGCGCGCAGCAGGCGAAGGAAGCCGCCACGCGCAAATTGCTGATCGGCTCGGGCGACCGCTCGGAGCGCATTCGCACCTACAATTTTCCGCAGGGGCGCATCACCGACCACCGCATCAACCTCACTCTCTACAAGATCGCCGACATCATGGACGGCGACCTGAACGACATCACCGGCGCGCTCGCGGCCGAGCACCAGGCCGAGCAACTCGCCCAGCTGGCAGAGGCTGCCTGAGGGTGGTGTGGCCAGCCTTGCCACGATCCTGCAAGCAAGCCGCCTGCCGATGCTGGAGGCGCGCATTCTCGCCGCGCATGCGCTGGGCGTGGAGCGGGTCTGGATCAGCGCGCATGAGAAGGATGAGCCGGGCGCGCGGGAGCTGCGCAACATCGAGGCGCTTTACAGCCGGCGCCGGGCGGGTGAGCCGATTGCCTACCTTACCGGCGAGCGCGAGTTCTATGGACTGTCGCTGGCGATAACTCCCGCGGTTCTCATTCCGCGTCCGGAAACCGAACTGTTGGTTGACCGCGCGCTACCGCTGTTGCGCGAGGGCGCGCGGGTGCTGGATCTGGGCACCGGCAGCGGCGCCATCGCGGTCGCGTTGGCGCTCAATTGCCCGGCCGCCGAGGTCAGCGCCTGCGAGGCCTCCGATGCGGCGCTTGCCGTCGCACACGCCAATGCGGCACGCCATGGCGCGCGCCTGCGCCTCTTGAAAAGCGACTGGTTCGCTGCCTTGCATGGGGAGCGCTTTGATCTGGTGGTCTCCAATCCGCCCTACATCGCGCTGGACGATCCGCATCTGTTCGAGGGCGACCTGCGTTTTGAGCCGCGCGAGGCGCTGGTTGCCGGCCGGGAGGGCGTGGAATGCATCGCTGCCATTGCTGCAGTGGCGCGCGATCATCTGATTGCGGGTGGCTGGTTGCTGCTGGAACACGGTTACGATCAGGCGCAGGCCTGCATGCGCCTGCTCGATCACCTCGGCTACACCAGCGTGAGCGATCATCGCGATCTGGCGGGAAACCCGCGTGTCGTGCAAGCGCAGTTTGACCCTGCATCCGCGAGACGCTAGAATTCCGATTGATTTAGTCGAGTATAGCGACGAGTTTAGCGATCACAGTTTTGGAGCATTCCATGGATACCAAGCAACGCATACACGAGACCGTCACCAGCCATCCGGTGGTGCTGTTCATGAAGGGCACACCGGATTTTCCACAATGCGGATTTTCCGCCAGCGCGGTGCAGATTCTCGATACCTGTGGTGTGAAATCCCTGCACACCGTCAATGTGCTGGAGGACGCCGAAGTGCGCCAGGGCATCAAGGAATACGCCAACTGGCCCACTATTCCGCAGCTCTATGTCAACGGCGAATTCGTCGGCGGCTCGGATATCCTGCGCGAGATGTACCAGTCGGGCGAATTGCAGAAATTATTGGAGAAGGGCGCGTAGCTTAGCTGCGTTGCCAACGCGCCGCTCCGGGTTTAGGCTGAAGTTCCAGTGTTAGGTGGGTGGTTTTTCGTCGAATAATTCCGTGGAGTCAGGAGGTTAGCGAGAATATTGTGGTGCATAATGTAGCCATGTAATTAGCTTGTATTTACTGGATACTGTGCTATTATGTGGCCATGCACATCGACATTGTCCCCAACCGCAATTCACGCCCCGCGTATTTGCTTCGTGAATCGGTGCGCGAAGGCAAGCGCGTTCGCAAGCGCACCCTTGCCAACCTTTCCTCGCTCAGCGATGAGCAGATCTTCGCCATCCGCGCGGTACTGCGCGGTGATCCCATGCAAAACCTCGCCGAACGTTTCGAGGTGATCGCCTCCAGGGCGCATGGCGCAGCGCAGGCGGTGCGTGTAGCCATGCGCCGTCTGGAGCTACCCAAGTTGCTTGGCTCGCGCCCCAGTCCGGAGCGCGATGTGGTGTTGGCGATGGTGGCCTCGCGCATCCTCGCCCCGCACACCAAGCTGGCCACCACGCGTTGGTGGCACACCACCACGGTGGCCCAGGACTTCGGTGTGGCCGATGCTGATGAGGACGATCTGTACGAGGCGATGGATTGGCTGCTTGAGCGCCAGGACGCGATTCAGAAGAAGCTCGCCGCGCGTCATCTGAGCCCCGGTGGCATGGTGCTCTATGACCTGTCATCGAGCTACTTCGAGGGCCATTGTTGCCCGCTGGGTAAGTTTGGCTACAACCGCGATGGCAAGCACGGCCTGCTCCAGGTCAACTACGGCTTACTCACCGATGATCGCGGCTGCCCGGTGGCCGTGTCGGTCTATGAGGGCAATGTCACCGACAGCAAGACTCTGATGCCCCAGATCAAGCGGCTGCGCGAGGACTTTGGCATCGAACAACTGGTGATGGTGGGCGACCGGGGCATGATCTCCAGCAAGGCGATCGAGGAGTTGCGCGAGACCGAGGGCATCGCCTGGATCACCGCCCTTAAGAGCGCCTCGATCCGCGTGCTCATCGAGCAAGGGCAGCTGCAGTTGGGTTTGTTCGATGATCGCAATCTGATCGAGTTGATCTCGCCGGACTATCCGGGGGAGCGACTGGTGGCCTGCCGCAATCCGGAACTCGCGCGCCTTCGCGCCCACAAGCGCGAAGCGTTGCTGTGCGCCACCGAGGGCAACCTGGCAAAGATCAAGACCCAGGTGGAGGCCACCAAACTCAAGGGGCGCGACAAGATCGGCGTGCGGGTGGGCAAGGTCATCGATCAGTACAAGATGGCCAAGCACTTCGAACTGACCATTGATGAGAACGCATTCAGCTTTGTACGCCGGCACGAGTGCATCGCCGCTGAAGCCGCGTTGGATGGCATCTACATCATCCGCACCTCGGTGAGCGCCGCACAGATGGATGCGCCCCAGTGCGTGCGCAACTACAAGTCGCTCTCGAACGTCGAG
>Ga0155956_1190_pt1 | contig 19469 bp, 20 predicted proteins | sample RifCSPlowO2_02_FD_107610 | JGI IMG/M metagenome (GOLD analysis project Ga0155956, IMG submission 107610) | Betaproteobacteria bacterium RIFCSPLOWO2_02_FULL_62_17 | reverse complement strand
CATGTGAGCCAATTTAAACGGAGTCGACCATGATCAAAGTCCTGAGCCCCAAATCCATTCCCGCGCCTTCGGGCAGCTATGTCCACGGCATGGAAGTGCCTGCCAATGCACGCCTGCTGTTCATTGCCGGCCAGACCCCCGGCCGCATGGACGGCAGCATTCCGAGCACTTTCGAGGAGCAGATCGATAGCGTCTGGCAGCGCATCGGCGCCATCCTCGCCGAGGCCGGCATGGGCTACACGGATCTGGTCAAAGTGCAGACCTTTGTCACCAAACCCGAATATCTCCCCAAGACCTCGGTGGCACGCAAGCGCGTGCTCGGCGAGCACCGCCCCACCGCAACGCTGTTGTGCATCACCTCGCTCGCGACGCCCGAGTACATGGTGGAAATCGAAGCCATTGCCGCCAAGGTCTAGGTTTTCCGCAGGCGAGCCAAAAGGGGATCCCATGAATAGCGCACTGAAGGCTTTCACCATCGCGTTGCTTGCCGCTCCGTTCGCGGTGCCGGCGCAGCCCTACCCGGCCAAACCCATCCGCACCATCATGACGCTGGGCGCCGGCGGCAGCGCCGAAGCGGCGGCGCGGGCGATTTCGCACAAGCTCACCGAGTCGATGGGACAAGCCGTGATCATCGAAGCGATGGGCGGCGCCGGCGGTGCGATCGGCGCGAGCGCGGTCGCACGCGCCGCGCCCGACGGCTACACGCTGCTGTTCGGCACCACCAGCGCACTGGTACTGCGCCGCTTCCTGGTGAAAAACATGCCCTACGACACCCTGCGCGATTTCACCCCGATCATTCCAGTGGGCGAAACCATCAGCTGCGTGGTCGCCGGTCCCTCGATACCCGGCAACACCCTTGCCGAGGTCATCGACTACGCCAGGCGCAATCCCGGCAAGGTTTCCTTCGGCAGCTCCGGCATCGGCACCACGCACCACCTTTCGGGCGGCATCATCGAACAGTTGTCGGGCGCAAAGATGGTTCACGTGCCTTACAAGGGCGGATCGCAGGGCGTGCTCGACACGGTCGCCGGGCGCGTGCAGCTCATGTTCGGCACTCTCGGCACCATGACTCCGCAACTGGGCCCCGGAAAATTGCGGCTCCTGGCGATCAACAATGGCAAGCGCTACCCGGGAACGCCTGATGTGCCCACCATTGCCGAAGTATTGCCTGGCTATGACCGTCCGCCGAGCTGGGTAGGCTATCTTGGGCCCGCCGGCATGGCCCCGCCGCTGGTGCAGCGCCTCCATGGCGAACTGAACAAGGCAATTCTTGCCCCCGACACCGTCGCGCTGCTGGCGACTCAGGGCATACTGGCCGACACCACTTCCTCGGCCGAGTTTGCGACATTCATCCGGCGCAATTTCGACGCCGCGGAAAAACTGATGAAGGCGGCGGGCATCGAAGCGGAGTAAGCCGGCGGCGATTCGGACTTTGATGCGCGGCAAGCCAAACGCCTCAATATCAAGATCGACCCGCCGCTGCGCGACCCGCGGAAGAAATCCTGAGCGTCGTTGCAGCCGGGTTTTTCGGGAGTTCATGCTTGATCTGAATCAATCTGCCGGACCGCGGCGCACAGGTATACTCATTTCATTCGCACCATTCACGGATATCGCAGCATGAAAATGGCCCTGGTAGTCTCCAATAGCTTCTTCAACGATCGCGTCATGCAGATCCTGAAGGACAATGGCATTGACTACTTCACCAGCTGGGACAACGTCAAGGGCAAAGGGCACGGTACCGAGCCGCACCTTGGCGCCGGCGCCTACCCCAGCACCAACTCGGTGACGATGATTGCGTTCGCGGACGATGCGCCGCTCGAGGCACTGATCCGCAGCATCCATGAGGCAAATCAGGAAATCCCGCGTGTGGCAGACCATATCCGGCTATTCCAATTGCCGCTTGACCGAATCGTCTAACGGTTCGATTCGGGAGATCTCAAATGAGCAAAGTTTCCATCAAGAACATCCGCACCCTCGCGCTGGTCGGCCAGGCGGGCAGCGGCAAGACCAGCCTGGCCGAGGCGCTGCTGGCCGCCGCCGGCGCGATTCCCGCCGCGGGCAGCGTCGAGCGCGGCACCACGGTGTGCGATTGCCTGCCGCTTGAAAAGCAGTTGCGCCATTCGCTCAAGCTGGCGGTGGCGAGTTTCGAGTCGCAGGACACCCGCATCCACCTCCTGGATACCCCCGGCTATCCCGACTTCGTCGGCCACTCGCTGCCCGCGTTGTGCGCGGTCGAGACGGCTGCGATCGTCATCAACGCCCAGAACGGCATCGAACTCATGACGCAGCGGATGATGCATTGGGCCGAGCGCATGGGCCTGGACCGGATCATCGTGGTCAACCGCATCGATGCCGAGCATGCCGACCTCCCCGCGCTGCTCGATCGCATCCGCGAGACCTTCGGCAAGGAATGCCTGCCCATCAATTTGCCCGCAGGCGGCGCCACGCGCGTCTCGGACTGTTTTTTCGCGCCGGGCGGCGAGTCGGATTTCTCCTCGGTAGCAAAGGCGCACGGCGAACTCGTCGACCAGGTGGTGGAGATCGACGAGAAGCTGATGGCGCTGTACCTGGAGCAGGGAGAGATTGCGCCCGAGCAGTTGCACGAGCCCTTCGAGCGCGCGCTGCGCGAGGGCCACCTGATCCCGGTGGTGTTCACCTCCGCCCTGACCGGCGCCGGCGTTGCCGAACTGCTGCAGGTGATCGTGCGCCTGCTGCCGAATCCGACCGAGGGTAACCCGCCGCGCTACGTGAGCTCGGGCGACGCAAGCACCATGCTCGAGGCGATTCCAGATCCCGGGCGGCACGTGCTCGCGCACGTGTTCAAGGTGGAGATCGATCCCTTCATCGGCCGGGTCGGCGTGTTTCGCGTCCACCAGGGACGGGTCACGCCCAATATGCAACTCTATGCCGGCGACGCCAGGAAGGCATTCAAACCGGGGCATCTCTGGATGCTGCGCGGCAAGCAGCAGCTGGCGATTGACGAAGCGCTGCCAGGGGATATTTGTGCCGTAAGTAAAGTCGAGGAATTGCGCTTTGACCAAGTGCTGCATGACGCTCCCGAAGACGCGCATATTCACGCCCAGCCGTTCGAATTTCCCGCGTCGGTGTTCGGGCTGACGCTGCTTCCCAAAAAACACGGTGACGAGCAGAAGCTCTCCGATGTGCTGCACCGCTTCGTTGCCGAGGACCCGTGCTTTCACGTCGAGCGCGACGCACAGGCGAATGAGACCGTGATCCGCGGCCTGGGCGAACTGCACCTGAAGACCTTGCTTGATCGCATGGCCGCGCAGCACAAGATTGAAGTCGATACGCGTCCGCCCAGCATCCCGTTTCGCGAGACCATAGCCGCCAAGGCGCAGGGCCATTCGCGGCACAAGAAACAAACCGGCGGCGCCGGCCAGTTTGGCGAAGTCTTCCTGCGGGTCGAACCGCTGCCGCGCGGGAGCGGATTCGAGTTCGCCGACGAGGTCCGCGGAGGCGTTATACCCTCGGCCTTCATACCGGCGGTGGAAAAGGGAGTGCGCGGCGTCCTCGAATCGGGCTTCCTCGCCGGTTTTCCGATCCAGGATCTGCGCGTCATCGTCTACGACGGCAAAAGCCATCCGGTCGATTCCAAGGAGGTCGCGTTCGTATCGGCGGGCCGCAAGGCGTTCCTCGACGCGCTTGGCCGGGCGCGCCCGGTGATCCTGGAACCGGTGGTCAATCTCGAAGTGGTGGTTCCCGACCAGCACATTGGCGACGTGGCCGGGGACCTCGGCGCACGCCGCGCGCACTTGCGCGGCACCGAACTGGTACGCCCCGGCGTGAGCCGCATTGCGGCGCAGGTTCCAATGCCGGAGCTGGAGAACTTTCCGGCGCGGCTGAAATCGCTGACCTCAGGCGAAGGCGCCTACACCCTGGAATTCAGCCATTACGAGCCGGCCCCGGCGCCACTGCAGCAGCGGCTCGCGGCCGCGTATAAGCCACAGGAAGAAGTGGAATAAGTGCGAACAGCGTAGGCAAGCACTGGCGATATACAACGTGCGACGCCGCTTACTCAGTACTTCCCTGAATCCGCTTGTGCAACACCCTCCCCTTCATTCGGGCATGACGGGGAACTCCAAAAAAGCGCTAAAGAGTATCTCGTGTCCCGAATAGCGAGGTGACTTGAGTGGAAAGGCTGCCGCCGTTTCCATGGGCGAGGCCGACTAGCGCGTCCTTTACCTGTCGTTCTCCAGCCTCGCCGCGAAGCTGGGTCACGGTCTCGATAATGGTGAACACGCCGTACATTCCCGGATGCATGCAGGAAAGGCCGCCGCCGTTGGTATTGACCGGCAACGCCCCGCCGGGGGCAATGGTGCCGCCGCTGACGAATGCGCCGCCTTCTCCTTTCTTGCAGAAGCCCAGGTCTTCCAGGAACAGAACGGTATTTATGGAAAATGCGTCGTAGAGCGAAAGGACGTCGACGTCCTTGGGCGAGATGCCCGCCATGGCAAAAGCGCGCGGGCCCGATTGCGCCGCCGCCGTGACGGTGAGATCTGCCATCTGCGCAATCCCCAGGTGCGAGGTTTCTGCCGCGACACCGAGCAGGTAGGCAGGCTTTTTTGGCAGATCCTTGGCTCGGTCTGCGCGTGTCATGATCACCGCGCCGGCACCGTCGCTGATGAGGCAACAATCGGCCACGGTAAGAGGATCGCTCACCATTCGTGAACGAAGCACGTCTTCAATGCTCAATGGGCCCCGCTGGGTCGCCTTGGGATTCTTGCGCGCCCAGGCACGAGCGGCCACCGGAACCTCGGCCAGTTGTGCGCGCGTAGTTCCGTACTGGTGCATGTGCCGCGCGGCCGCAAGCGCGTAAGAAGTGACCAGCCGCGCGTCGTACGCAGATTCATAGGGAATGGGCACTGCTCCGCCGGGGCGCCTCCTGCCACTTCGCGAGTTGCTGCCGTAAGTGATGAGCGCCACTTCGCACAGTCCTGCCTGCAACGCGAGCGCCGCCCATTGCAGAAAATTCACGAAAGAAGAACCTCCGATCATTGTGCCTTCCATCACCTTGGGGCGAATACCGAGGTATTCACACACCGACACGGCCGGAAGGTTCGCCGGCTCGAGGGTCGCGAACACGCCATCGATATCTGCTTTCTTGAGGCCGGCATCGGCAAGCGCCCGCTCTACAGCCTGCGCCATGAGCTCGAAGTGGCTAAATCCCGGCACTTCCCCGAATTCTGACAGGCCTACGCCAACCACCGCCGTCTGGCCCCTTAAACTGTTCGCAGCCATGTCAGTTCCCCACCGGATCAAATACAACAAAAAAACCAGCATCGCCGCCACCAGCCACCCGCGCCTTGACTCGCATGCCGATCCCAATCTCGACCGGCGGCAGGCCTTCGACGCGGCTCATGAGACGCGGTCCTTCTTCCAGTTCGACCAGGCAGACGTTGTAGTCCCCACCCGCTTCGGGGCGCCTGCGCATAACGGTAGTCGAATAAACAGTGCCCGCACCCGATGGGACGATCCATTCAAGGCTCGATGAACCGCACTGCGGACAAAGCAGGCGCGGATAGAACACATGGCTGTTGCAGCCACCGCAGCGCTGGATTCGGAATTCGCCCTTGGCGAGATATTCCTGGTAGTTGCTCTCGGGACCTTGCATATACTGACTCCTTCTCTTGCTATCGAAACACTCATTGCATCGGCTGACCGGGTAGATCGCATCCGCTCCGCCAACATCAAATCCGCCCCATGGCAGGGCAGGGTCAATCAAATCGCTAAGCGAAGCTTGCTGAAGCTTCCATGGCAACAGTGTTTTCCGGGGTAATCGCCCAGAGGTCGCAGACCCTCTGCCCGCTCCGTGGCCGGCCTATGATCCGGAATGGACGCCCCGCGAATAGTGGCGCCTTGGCACGCACTTCGAACCCAGTCATCGTCGCGCCCGGATTGTTGTTGCGAGCAAGCTCCAGCAACCAGGTTGCGGTTAGCGGGCCGTGGACGACCAGCCCAGGATAGCCTTCCGCCTCAGTCGCATAGGGGTGATCGTAATGAATCCGATGCGGATTAAAGGTCACCGCGGAAAAGCGAAACAGCATTGTATTGGTCGGATTAACCGTCATTTCCCACACAGCGCCCGCTGGAGCTGGCTGACCAGGTGGCGGTTTTCGCGGACCGGCCTTCGATTCTTCGAGAAACACCAGCTCACGCTCATCCTCGGTGGCGACCCCACTCTGCGTCGAGATGGTATATCGATACGTTACGAAGACAAGTTTCCCTGAACGCCCTTCCTTGGCGTCAATCGATGCAATTTCAGTAATTCGACGTACCTGATCCCCGATGCGCAAAGGCAAGGAGAATTTGCATTTATTTTTCGCGAACATTCTTACGGGAAGTGGATCAGGCATGCCGTTTTCGCTTGCGGGCTCGGTTCCATCTCGACTCAATGATTGTGTCGGCGGAATTCTCGGAAAGAATATCAGGTGCCAACCCGGTGGTACGGGGTCCCCAATCCTGGGCGCTGGTTCATCGCGATCAAGCGTCGCATTCATTCTCTGTACCTGCGACACAGTGATCACATCCTCATGTTCCGTTCTCCAGCCAACGTACTTCTGCAATTCGTCAAAACCAGTCATCTTTAGTACCCGTCACATTAATCACGATGTCCGATCGGTATTGCACAGTAAATTCATCCGGGGTAGTAGCAGTTGCCACTCCCCAATCGGGCGTTTCACAGGATGATTGCTGGAAACACAGAACGAATCCATAGACTACTATCAAATTCTCCCACCTGCGAAGTGCAGCAATAATTTACCCACCAGCATGTGGATATAGCATTGACAAACGTAAAAGGGAATCAATCAATGAGCGCAGAGGACAAAGCGGTAATCTACAGACCCAAGCCTCTTGAACTGGAATTCGTGAAATACCGTGTGCAGGACGGGATCGCCTACATCATGCTGAATAGGCCGGAGAAGCTGAATGCCATCAGCGATCAAGTCATAATCGAAATCCGCCGCGCGTTTCAGTACTTTGATCTGGATCGTGACGCACTGGTGGCGATTTTTCACGGTGCGGGCCGGGCTTTTACCAGTGGTGCCGACGTGCGTCAGCGTCAGCTCCGCCCCCGGGAAGAGTTGGAATCGTTTGGCCCGGCTGCCCCGGAAACACGGCGCCGTGACTTGTTTTTTGACTTTGTCAACTGGAAACCCATCATCTCAGCCGTGCATGGCTATGTGATGGGCATGGGTGTCGGACTTTGTCTTGGTTGCGACCTCGTGGTTGCGGCCGCCTCGACAAAGTTCCAGATCACGGAGGTCAGTCGCGGGCTGAACGGTTCCACGCTCTGGGCACTGTTACGCTTTCGCGGCGATGGCGGATTTGCCGACGAGGTCGGATTGACCGGACGCGTTTTCACCGGTGAAGAGGCCGTCCAACGCGGTGTTATCACTCGTGCCACCCCGGACGGAGAGCATCTTAAGGTAGCCGAAGAATTTGCCCGGCAAATTCTGAAGAACCCTCCCTTGGCGGTGCGAGCGGGTGTACGAACGCGCCGAATGTACATGCTTGAGGCCCAGCGCCTGTCATTCACGCTGGTGGAGCCCAGCCCGGCATTGCACTTGACACACGACTTCCACGAAGCGGCAAAAGCGTTCGTCGAAAAGCGCCCACCGCCAAAGTTCGAGGGACGGTGAGCAAGCGGCAAGCTTGCGACGCGCCCTCCCCCTGTGTGATCCTGCACCGTCGCTTTATCAGACCGGATCCCAGCTGAACACGTCTCTGAGCGTGTCGAGCGGCATGAACGAACTCTTGAGCGCGGGCAGCGCATGTTCCGCAATGGTCTCCGGCGTCCATCCTTCGGATCGATGAATGCTTCGGATCGGGCGTGGCGAACTGAACAGGAAGATTTCGTTATGCAGAGGTGCGAACACCTGCCCGTTCACGTCCTTCGCCGCGTCCGAGGCAAGAAACACCACCATGGGCGCGTTCTTGTCCGGAGTCATCTGCTGCAATTTCTCCATGCGTGCCTGTTGCTGCGGTGTCTTGATGGGAATCGAACTAAGCATGCGCGTCCATCCTGACGGCGCTACACAGTTCGACCGCACGCCGTAGCGCCCCATGTCCAGCGCGATCGCTTTCGACATCGCGACAATTCCCAGTTTCGCCGCGGCATAGTTTGCCTGCGCAACGTTGCCGATCAACCCGGTTGGGCTGGTGATATGCACATAGGCGCCGCTTTCCTGCTGTCGAAAATGATCAGCGGCAGCCCTGCTGGTGTAGAAGCTTCCATTCAAATGAACGTCCACCACCGCCCGCCAGTCCTCCGGTGACATCTTGTGAAAGAGCGCATCGCGAAGAATCCCTGCGTTATTCACCAGCACATCGATGCGGCCAAAATGGTCAAGCGCGGATTGAATAATCTTGCTGGCCGATTCCCAGGATGCGACTGAGTCCGTATTGATCTCTGCGCGCCCTCCCAATTGCTCTATGAGAGTCTTGGTCTCCTGCGCAGGGGCCGTGGAACCGCCTTCGCCACTGAGCGAAACTCCGATGTCATTGATGATGACCTTTGCTCCCGCGGCAGCCATCGCTATTGCAACTGCGCGCCCTATGCCGCCTCCTGCTCCCGTTACCACCGCAACCTTTTCCTCCAGCATTCTTTTTCCGGCCATACCTGTTCCGATCTTCAAGAATTGAGCAATCTACGGCTTGCCTGCAGTGTGTACGGAAAATTCAGGTCTAGTCCGCGGTTGCTCCTGAAAGTTTTGCAGCCCGCCCGAGGCGAATGATCTCACCGGCAATGAAAGTACCGAACTCCGCTGGGCTGGCGCTGGTCATTGTCACCGTACCTTGGCTGGCCAACTTGGCATGCACCTCCGGACTGGTAACGGCCTTGACGAACTCACTTTGCAGCCGTTGCACGACGGCCTGCGCGGTTCCCGCTGGCGCCAGTATGCCGAACCAGCCGTCGAAGTGAATGCCGGGATATCCCAGCTCGACTATGGTCGGAACGTCCGGCGCGATTGCGTTGCGTTTCTCCGAGACCGCCGCAAGGAGGCGGATCTTCCCCGCTTTGTGGTAGGTGGCAACTGACGCGTAACTTCCGATATACGTGTCCACGCGTCCAGACATCAGGTCACCGATTGCCTCGACGGATCCTTTATAGGGAACGTGCACCATGGTCGAACGCACTGCCGCCGCAAGCATATGTCCCGCAAGATGGCCCGTCGTGCCGATTCCCGCGGTCGCGTAGCTCACCTTGTCCGGAGCCTGTTGCGCGATGGCGATCAACTCGCGAAGGTTTCTCGCAGGGCTGCTGGCCGACACTGTCATGAGCGTTGGATTGTTCCAAAGCAGCGTCACAGGTACAAAATGCTTCAATGGGTCATAAGGCAGGTTCGGCATGAGCGTCACATTTACTGCCAGGGAAACATGATTACCAAGTAGCAGCGTGTATCCATCCGGGTTGGCTTGCTTGACGTACATCGCCGAAATTGTGCCGCCGGCGCCGGGGCGGGCCTCCACCAGCACTGATCGGCCCATATACTCCCCCGCCTTTTGCGCGACAAGTCTCGTCGTGATGTCGACTGGACCGCCAGTCGCCTGCGGATGAACAACGGTGATCGGCTTTACCGGAAAAGCCGCGGGTACGCTCTGCGCTCCTGCCGAGGTGGCATATAGCATCGACACAAGGACAAATACCAAAGTCATAAGCTGAGCCATAGAAGACATCCTCTTGTTCGTATTACACACAACCGGGATTCCGTAGATATTGGTTCAGCAGTACGTCTTCATCATCGGCACCGCCAACACCCAACAACTGCCACCGGAGACTCGCGTTCTCAAGGCTTTTCCTGCATCCTCGGGAACTTGTTGCATTGCGCACTGATATCGACAGTGAAAATTCACTTTATCACCCGAAATCGGAAAATGGAATACATTGTTATGCAGAATGAGTCCCAACTTCTTTTAGGATTACTTCCACATAGCGAGCCATGATTTGCCGAAGGAAATGCCTTGCGTATCGCGAGGTCCCTATCGATGCCGTACTTTGTCGCTTCAATCTTGATTTTTCCAGATGGGTACCCAGAAAATGAAATTGCTTGAAAGCGTTCGGGTAGTTGATTTGAGCAGAGTGCTTGCAGGTCCCTATTGCGCGCAATTGCTTGCCGACATGGGCGCGCGGGTTATCAAGGTTGAAAGTCCAGGCGGCGATGAGAACAGGGGATGGCCCCCGACGTTTCGCGGGATAAGCAGCAACTTTGCCTCCGTCAATCGCGGCAAATACAGCATAACTTTGAATCTGAAATCCCCGCAGGCCCCGACGGTACTGCGTCGCCTGGCGGAATGGGGCGATGTCATGCTGCACAATTTCTTGCCGGATACTGCGGAACGGCTGGGTATTTCCTACGAGAATCTGCGGAAAATGAATCCGCGTCTCATTTTCTGCTCGGTCTCTGGCTATGGAGAAAAAGGCGCGTTGCGGGGGCGTCCAGGCTACGACACCACCCTTCAGGCATTTGCCGGGGTGATGGCGTCAACCGGCGAGCGTGACGGCCCCCCGGCCCGCGCAGGCGTGTCATTTTTGGACATGTCCACCGGACTTGCGGCATACGCCGGTGTTGTCAGCGCCTTGCTGTTGCGCGAGCGGACCGGCGAAGGAACCTGGGTACGCGGGTCGCTGCTGGAGACTGCTGTCGCCTGCCAGGGCTTTCACGGCGTTGGCTGGATGCAAACCGGTGCGCTGCCCGGGCGCAACGGCTCGGGCTCATGGCATATCGTTCCTTATCAGGCTTTCGATTGCGCAGACGGTCAGCTCGTCCTTGGCGCGCCGAACGAAGGAGCCTGGAAGCGGCTATGCAATGCTCTGGGAATGCCCGAGTTGGCGGCAGACGAACGATTTCTCACCAATCGTGATCGCGTGAAGAACCGCAGCATACTTTTGCCCATTCTCCAGAACCGTCTAATTGGCCAGACAATGGATTATTGGGCCGACATTTTCTCCAATACGGGAATACCTGCGGCACCGATACAGTCAATCGATCAGGTCATGACACACCCACAGGTATTGGCCAATGACATGGTTGTATACGCCGAGGACACGGATGGCACCAAAGTACCTTATGTCGGCATGCCCTTTAAGATCGAGGATTGCCAGGGTACCGCCACACGCGCCGCACCGCGTCAGAATGCGGACTGCGAATCGGTATTACGCGATGATCTTGAATTTACAGAAACGGAAATCAACGCGCTGCGCGCGGCCGGCGCCGTGTTTCCGAACACATGAGAGACTTCACATAACGCATAAGCAGCCGTCTAAGCCCCGCGACATCCAGACCAGAGCAAGCTTGTTTGCGACGATCCGTCAACGACCTTTGAAACGCGGTTTGCGGCCCTCACGCCAGGCTTCGTGCCCCTCACGCTTGTCTTCTGTCATCGCCAAAGCGCCAAAGCGGTAGCGGTCAGTAAGAGCCGCCCATGGCAGCGGAATCTCGATTCCCTGCGTTAGGGATTCTTTTGTCATCAAAACCGCCAGTGGCGGTAGCGAAGCAATATGGTTCGCTACTTCCATGGCCTTTGCCAGCACCTCCCCGTGCGGCACCAACCATTGCGCAAGTCCCGCTTGATGCGCTTCCCCGGCCTTCAGAGGAAAGCCCATCGCCATGCGCATTGCCAGGCCCTTGCCGACAAACCGCGACAGGCGAACCGCCCCCGCGTCCGCCGGAATGATGCCCAGAGATGCCTGCGGCAAGCGCCACTCGGCGCGTTCCGAGGCCACGATGAGGTCGCAGCAGAAGGTGATGATGGCACCGATACCGACCGCATACCCATTCACTGCAGCGATGATGGGCTTCGAAAACCCCGACAACAATGCAAATGGCGACTCGCGCCGAGTGATTGGAAGCGCTCTCAAAAACTCCCCCATGCCATCGACATTATGCGTTTCCGAGTCCTTCATGTCCGCACCGGCGCAGAAGGCAGAGCCCTGCTCATCCCCCGTCAGAATTATGCAAAGTACGGCGGTGTCGCGCTCCAACTCAGGGAGCAATTCTTTCAATCCTTGGTGGTAATCGCTGCCCCAGGCGTTACGCTTACCCGGTCTGCTCAGAGTCAAAATCGCGACAGGCCCACGTTTCTCACAAAGTAGCGGCATTGGGTTAAAGCCTTTGTTGGTGGCAAATCAGCGAATTCCGAAAACCTCAGTGGGAGATACACTCACTGTCAAGCGCCGGGCGCGGCTCAGTCCACCTGGGGAACCTTCGCCTCTTTGATGATCCTGGCATATTTTGCGATGTCCGCACGGTAGCGCGCGGCGAAGGCTTCGGGGGTTGTGCCGGCTGCTTCTCCACCCCAGCCGGGCACGCGTTCCTTGATATCGGGCATACCGAGCAACCTGATCGTCTCGGCGCTGATCCTGCCCTGGATGTCGCTTGGCGTTCCCGCCGGTGCAAATAAACCGATCCAGCCAGTGAACTCGAAATTGGGCACACCTGCCTCGGCCATGGTCGGCACATCAGGAGAGGTGGAGACGCGCACTTTTCCGGTAACGGCCAGCGCTCGCATGCGGCCGGCCCTGACGTGCTGCAGCACTGCGATCGGGGGGAGGGTAGCGAACTGAATCTGGCCGCTAATCAGCGCGGGCTGCAGCAGCACATCACCTTTGTACGGAACGTGCACGACGTCGATACCGGTTTCCAGTCGCAGCAGTTCGCCGACCAGGTGCGGCGAGGAACCCATGCCGGTGGAGCCGAAGTTCAGTGTCCCGGGTTGCGCTTTGGCCAGCGCGATAAGTTCCTTCACCGTTGCGATGGGCACCTTGGGACTTGCCACCATCATCATATAAGTCGAAATAATCTGGGTCACCGGAGCGAAGTCACTAAGCGCATCGAAGGGCAGCTTGCGGTAAAGGCTGGCGCTGCTCGCCTGACTCGTCGAGTTGATCAGCAGGGTGTAGCCGTCGGGCGCGGACTTGGCCACGATGCCTGCACCGATCGTTCCGCCTGCCCCGCTGCGGTTGTCCACGATGACCAGCTGCTGCCAGGCATCGGTGTATTTCTGCGCGATGGCCCGCGCGATGGTATCGATGCTGCCGCCAGCCGGCGTCGGAACAATCAGCCGGACGGGTTTTGCCGGCCAGGTTTGTGCCATGGCCGCACCGGCGCCTAAGCCCAGCAAAGCAAGCAATCCTGTACCCACCAGGCAATGTAACTTTTTCATCGGTGTCTTCCTCCTCCTTTGAGCCGGTCCCAAACAACCTGAGATTACCCGCGTCTTTGCAGATGCATAGACCATGAGATCCGGGCCTTTTCGAGCGAATGCAATTTCTTGGAAAAACTGGCTGAGGACTCTCATCCTGGTCCTTCCTGTGCGTACAAGAGTACAGGACGAAGTCAGAACGGTCTACCAAAACAGGAAGGAACGGCGTCCGAAAAACCTGGCAAAGCAAACCTTGGCAGACGAGACGTTTTTTCCGCGCTGCTCAAGCGCGAGGTAAAATCGATTGGTCGCTTCGTCAGTGCGATCGGCAGCCCGCCCATCGATTGATGTTTAGGAGCCGCTCATGGAATCCAGACTCGAGTCATCCCTCCGCGGGATCGAGCTGATCGAGGCAATCAAGCGTGCGGGCATTCGATTTGTCGTGGCCCTGCCCGACCGCACCACCAGCGAGTACGTTCTGAAGCCTTTGCTCCGAGACCCTGAGATGCGCGTGATCCAGGTTTGCAAGGAAGACGAAGGCGTTTCGATCTGCGCCGGGCTGTATGCGACAGGACAGCGCGCGCTGCTGCTCATGCAATACACCGGCCTGCTGGATTCCGCCAACGCGTTGTGCCACATCGCAGTCGATGCGAACAATCCGGTGTGCATGATGGTCGGATTGCTCAAGAAGGAGCCGGACATTATCCCAACGCAATCGAAGTTTTACGTGGTCAGGGTGGTCGAGCCGGTTCTGGATGCATTGCAGATCGACCATCATCTGATTGAACACCCTGGTGACGTCGAAAAGATCGTGCCGGCCATCGAGGCTGCCTATCAAAGTTCAAAGCCGGTCGTCATGCTGATCGGAAGGGAGCCGCAACCATGATGAAAAGGGACGAGTGTTTGAAGGTTCTGGCCGGGCACAGGACCAATGAAGTGGTGGTCGCAGTCTATACCGCAGCCCAGGAATGGATTCAGATCTGTCCCAGCGACTTGAACTACACCTTGACCGGCGCGATGGGGCAAGGATCATCGCACGCCCTTGGCATCGCATTGGGGCGCCCTGACCGCAGGGTGGTGGTGCTCGATGGCGACGGAAGCCTGCTGATGAATCTGGGATCGCTGGTCACCATCGCCAACGCCGCCCCGGAGAATCTTGTCCACTGCGTCTGCCATAACGGCAATTATGAGACGAACGGTGATGTGAGCATTCCGAGGCGGGGCAAGCTTAGCTTCGCCAGCTTCGCGCGCGAGGCTGGCTATCGGAACATATTCACCTTCGACAATTTGCCTGAGTGGGAAAAGAGCGTGGCCGGCATCCTGGGGGAGCCCGGCCCGACATTCGTGGATCTCCAAGTTGAGCCGGGCAATCCCTACAAGAAAGATCTCATTCGGTTGTATTCGGTCGAGTACCGCGACCGCTTCCGCCGCGCGCTAGCCGCTGCTTGAACACTTGTGGAGTGACGATCATGAATTTTCTCGCCATCGCAATGGGGTGGGTAGCGATAATCATCGGTGTGGCACTTCCGGTTGCCACTGGCGCGCAAGATTTTCCAAACAGGCGGGTCACGCTCATCGTCTCCAATGCGCCGGGTGCAATGCAGGACATGGCGGCGCGCATGTTTGCACCAAGGCTGCAAGCGATCTGGGGCCAGCCGGTGGTCATCGAATATAAACTCGGTGCCGGCATGGTCGTGGGTACCGATCATGTCGCCAAGTCGGCATCCGACGGTTACACCATCGGCCAGGTGGCAACCCCGCATGTGATCAATCCGAGCGTGCGCCCGAACATGCCTTTCGATACCGTGAGGGACTTGTCGGGCGTCACCATGACCACGATCGGTCATGTTGCCATTATCGCGACACCATCTCTTGAGGCAAACACGCTCGCCGAGTTGATCGCCCTGGCGAAAAGGATGCCCGGCAAACTGAGTTACGCGACAGCCGGCGCGGGCAGTTCGATGCATCTCACTGGAGAGCTGCTGAAGATCATGACGGGAATTGACATGATCCACATCCCGTACAAGGGCAGCGCAGCGGCGTTCCCTGATGTTATCGCCGGACGAATTCAAGTCATGGTCGACTCGCTCGCTTCCGCATTGCCCAGCATCAAATCGGGCAAGTTGAAGCCCATCGCCATAACCAGTCCGAAGCGCTCTTCCATTTTCCCGAATATTCCGACCGTTGCCGAGCTGTTGCCGGGATTCAGCATGTTGAGCATCAACGGCATCGTGGTGCCGAGTGCGACTCCGCGCGCGATTGTCCAGAGGATCAACGCGGCTTACGTCGCCGCGTTGCAGTCGCCGGACGTCAGGGCGAAAATGGCTGAGCTCACCCTGGAGCCGGTAGGCAATACGCCGGAGCAGTTCGACGCTTTTATCAGGACCGAGATTGAAAAATGGGCAAAGGTCGTGAAGGCCGCGGGAATCACAGCCGATTAGCGGGGGGAACGCGCTCTACGCTACCCACCTCCTGCCAGCGCTCCTTGGCTACCGCATTGAACGCCTCCGCAGGGGACAACGAAGCGTCCGAAACAACCCCCTGCCCTTCATTTCGGTATGACGGGCACCAGCAGGTGCGAATCGCAGGACCCTCCCATGCGAAGGATGTGCTTGCCTGCATTGCGAAGCGGACCGTGGCCGATCATCGGGCCTTTCGGGGTGAGTTGGTAAAAATCCCGTCCCTGAACGACCAGCCTCAGGCTCTCGCCCTGGCGAAACAGCGTGCTCGAGGCGAGAATCTCGATGTCCACCGGCACGCACTCACCGGGTTTCAGCCGCAGCTCCCGCTGGTGCAGCAGCCACGGCTGGTACTCCGTGGAGCGAACCGGATCCAGTTCGCGGTGCGAGACCCTCAACCAGCCCAGCGCGACGGGCCCATCTTCATAAACGGCAAAAAAGGCGAAGGGAACCTGCTTGCCCTGGGTGTCCAGCTTGTGGACCGCCACCAACAAGTCCATATCGTCCCCCGCGCTGGTGGCCACCCACAGTCTCAGCTTCATGTGGCCGCTTAACTCGGTATCCGCCGGGAAGCGGTAATCAAAGATCGCCTGGCCCTGTTTTGCGTCGTACTGCAGCGCCGACTGCGCGGCGCCGCTCGCGGTGCTCATGCTGCAGTCTGAGCCATGCAGAAAAAGTTTTGTATAGACGGTCCTGGCGAGAGGCCATTCGGATTCGGCGCGCATGGTACCGACGTAGTGGCGCTCGCGCACCTCGATGTTCACACTAGGCCAGCCAAGTACCTCGTCGCTGCTCCCCTTGAGGAAGTGGTCGAAGAAGGCGCGCTGCTTCTCCACATTGTCGGGCCGCATGAAATACTCCCATTTGTTGCGACCGTGCACCTCCAGCCATTTCTGCTTGGAGGACATCTGCTTGAAGCCTTCGAGCGTGCCGCGCGTGTGCAATCCCTGGTCTCCCCAGCTCGCCACGACGTAGGCGGGCACCTCGATTTTTGACAGATCGGGGGCCTTGCTCTTCCAGTAGGCGTCGAAGAACGGGTGCCGCTCGACCATGGCCAGCACATCTTCCACTTCATTTTTCGAGTAAATCGAGCGGTCGAGCCAGCTTGGGCCGAATAGATTCTCAGGAATCCCGCCGTGACGGGTGCGCTCCCGATACGAGTCGCTGTAGCCCTCCCAGGGGTTGATTGCCGCCAGGTGAGGCGGGTGAAGCGCCGCAACCTGCCACTGCAGGATCGCCAGGTAAGACACGCCGGAGCAGCCGACTTTGCCGTTGCTCCAGGGCTGCGCGGCCACCCATTCGATGAGATCGTAGTAATCCTTCGCCTCATCGGAGGACCAGAACGTGGCCTTGCCCTCCGAGTTCCAGGTGCCGCGCGGATCGACATTGATCACCGCATAGCCGTGGCGCGACCAGTAAAGGGGATCCGGCGCCTCGAAGGCGGCGTGGCGCGACACCCACTCCTGCTTGACGCCGCCGTTGTTATGGAAGCGCGCGTAGGTGCCCCGCGGCGAATGCTTTCCATAAGGTGCCCACGCAATCAGGGCCGGTTGCAGTTGCTTGGCTTGGTCCGGGCGATAAATGTCGACCAGTATGCGGATGCCATCGCGCATCGGGACCGCCACATCGCGCTCGATCAGCATGCCGTCTTCGCGGATCTGCCGGTAGCCGTACTCTATTTTTGATAACGCCTCCGGAGGTTTGACGCGGCGGAAGACATACTCGAATGATTCTTGCGGCATGATCTTATTGCACCTTGATGCCGGCGGCCTTGACCGCGTTGTTCCACTTCGGCCAGTCGACCTTGATCACGCTGCCAAGTTCTTCCGGGGTACTGACGTACGCATCCATGGCGAGCCTGTCCATTGCTTCGATGATTTGCTTGTCCTGCAGGGTTCTCACCATGTCGGCATGCATCCGTCTGGGGATCGCGGCGGGCGTGCGCGGCGGCGCGACAAGGCTGAAGAAGGTCTCGATGACGTAGTTCGGCATGCCGACCTCCAGCGACGTGGGAACATCGGGCAGCTTTTTCATGCGTTTCGGGCTGGTCACGAGCAGAGCCTTCGCCTTGCCCGAAGTGATCAGCGGCCCGAGGATGGAGTAGCCGTCGACCAGCATCTGCACGTCACCGGCAAGAAAGCGCTGCAGCGCATCGACCGAGCCCTTGTAGTTGATACCGAAAATGTTCACGCCGGCCTGGTCCTTGAACATCTCGGCCAGCATGTGCGGCGGGCTGCCGGGAGTCGAAGCGCCGTAGTTGAGCTTGCCGGGCTGCTTTTTCGCGAGGTCGACGAATTCCTTCAGCGTGTTGACCGGCAAGCTGGGGTGCGTGACGAGGATGAACTGCTGTTTCGCGAAGATGCCCACCGGGACGAAACTCAAAGGTTCGTAGGGCGCGCTTGGCAACAGCGCTTTGGCAAGGAACAGCGTGCCGACCGTGCCCAGGGCGAGCGTGTAGCCGTCCGGTTGCGCATTCGCCATGGCTTCCATCGCGATCACGCCGCCCGCTCCCGGGCGGTTCTCAATGACGATCGGCTGGCCGAGGTATTCGCCGAGCTTCGGAGCGATGAGGCGCGTGACGATGTCTGGCGGTCCGCCGGTGGCAAAGCCGATAAGGACGCGGATGGGCTTTTGCGGCCAGGACTGGGCTTGCGCCGGCGCGGTGAGGAACGCGGCCATCGCCGCGAGGCATACGAGAAAGATCCGCAGGAAAGCGCGGATACATGCTGACAACTGCTTCATTGCCGTACTCCTGGTTTGACATGGAGCTTGAATGGTACTGCCTTCCGATGCTTTCCGTCCGCAGCGGAAAATCATTTCATGGGCCGGTTTCAAGCCTGGCAAGTGCAGGTATGCTAGCGTTATGTCAGACAATTCCGATGATCCGCGCATCGCCGCCGCCCTCGCGCGCAACGACCGGTATCAGCGCGAGTTCGTCGAAGCCTTCAGCCTCTGCCCTTACTCGCGGCGCTGCCGCGAGACCGGCAAGCTGCAGCGCACGGTGCTGCTGGACCAAGGCGGCGGCCCCGGAACACAGGACTTCGATGCCGCGGCCGAGGCCATCGTCGCGGCGATTGCGCGCCTCGAAAAATTGCCGCCCGACTCGATCGAGGTAGGCCTGCTTGTGCTGCCCGCCCTGGACCCCGCGCTCGCGTCGGGGCTGGAGGGTGCGCGTAACTTCGAGCAGCTGGTGCGCGTGGCGCGCGAGCGCATGCAGGCCGGGCACGCGCGTGGCGAGGCGCCCTTTCACTGCGTCGCCTTCCATCCCCATTTTCCGGAGGATCTGGCCGATGAGCACCGCGCGGTGCGATTCATCCGCCGCAGCCCGGACCCGACGGTGCAACTGGTGCGCGCGAGCCTGTTGAGCAGGCTGCGCCATGGGGATCCAAGCGGCGCTCACTATGTGGACACCGCGGGGCTGAGCGCCGCCGAACTGATGGCGGTCGATGCGCCCGTGCCGGTGGCGGCTCGCATCGGCCAGGCGAACCTGTGCACGCTGAACCAAGCAAATCCGGACCGCTTGCGCGAATTGCTGGCGGAAATCCGCATGCACGCCAGACCGCCCGACAGGTGATCGGGGGCCTTTGCCACGCAGCCGGACCCACGCGTTCACGGTCCCGCTCATTCAATCGAAAATTACACGGATGACGTCCTTGCAAGGCCAGGGCCGTAGCAGTAGTCTGCCGTTCCGCGGCGGCAAAGCGAAATGCGCGCGAGTTTGAACGCAGGCGTGGGGATAATCATGACGAAGTCGGAATTGATCATGCAGCTCACGGATCGCCACCCGCAACTGGTGGCGAAGGACGCCGAGTATGCCGTGAAGATGATCCTCGATGCGATGACCCA
>Ga0155956_1104_pt7 | contig 19478 bp, 16 predicted proteins | sample RifCSPlowO2_02_FD_107610 | JGI IMG/M metagenome (GOLD analysis project Ga0155956, IMG submission 107610) | Betaproteobacteria bacterium RIFCSPLOWO2_02_FULL_62_17 | reverse complement strand
GTTTTTTTCGAAGCGCCGACATGATGACTGCCCAGCGAATAGACGGGGTGACCTACTACAGGCTCAATGGCCGACTTCGCGACAATATCAATCGCGGCGGCGAAAAGATCGGTTGCGAGGAAGTCGAGCTGTTTGTAAGCCGTTACCCCGCCATCGCGGACGCCAAACTGGTTTCCATGCCGGACGAGTTCTATGGCGAAAAGGCCTGTGTCTTCGTTGTCCTCAGGCCCGGACATCATGCGCCGGCGGTCGGCGAGCTGATGGAGTTTCTCGTCGGCGAGGGCTTGGCAAAATTCAAATGTCCAGAGCGAATCGAGGTCGTCAAGGAGTTTCCGGTTACGGGCGTCGGCAAGGTGAATAAGCCGGCGATGAGACAAATGCTTTTCCAGGACCCGACATCATCCAAACTTGAGTGAGGTACAGACATGGCCGAAGCCCTTATGGCTGTAATGACCCGTATTGCGTTCCTCTGCATTACCGCCGCGGTCTTTGGGAGCTCTGCTCACGCGCAGAATTATCCGGCCAAGCCGATCCGCTTCATCATAGCGACCGCACCCGGCGGGCTGCTGGATGTGCCGGCACGGCTCGCGGCCGAAAATTTCGAGCGGGCGTTCGGACAGAGAGTGTTACTGGAAAACCGTGGCGGAGCAGGCGGCAATGTCGGCGCCGAGGCGGTGGCGAAGGCCGCCCCGGACGGCTACACGCTCGGTGTGCTTCACCAGGGCATCGTGGCGATTAACCCGTTCCTGTACAAAAATCTGCCGTTCGATCCGTTAAATGATTTTGCGCCTGTCGCTGCGTTGACGAGTTCCCCGGTCGTAGTGGTAATCAGCGGCAAGTTGCCGGTGAACAACCTGCAGGAATTCATCGCGCTTGCCAGACGCGATCCGGGAAAGGTCAATTTCGGCACCGCCGGGCAGGGCAGCATTCCGCATCTTGCGGGTGTCATATTCGCGCAGGCGGCGGGGATCCGGCTTACGCACGTCCATTACAAGGGCGCGGGACCCGCGTTCGCCGACCTGCTTGGCGGCCAGGTGCAGGCAATCTTCGTGGGGCTGGGCGTCGTGCGGGGACACATTGCGACAGGTGCTGTCAAGGTCCTGGCCGTGAGCCAGGACAAGCGCCTCGACTCCGCTCCGAACCTGCCCACGTCACGTGAAGCGGGTTTGCCTGGTTTCAATGTGGTCACATGGTTCGGCCTGTTCGCGCCCAAAGGCACGCCCGCTGCGGTTATTGCCGCGCTGGTCAAGCAGGTCCTAGCCATGCAGGACGATCCGGCGGTGCTGAAGCGGCTTGGGGAAGGCGGTCTGGATGTGCTCAAGGAAACGCCGGAGCAGCTGGGGATGCGCGTGCGCAGGGAATACGAGCAGTTTCGCGGCATCGTCAAGGCAGCCGGGATCGAACCGGAGTAGACGGTGATTGAGCGCATCTTCGAGGTGTTGATGCGGTCAATCGAGCGCTTGCTCGCGATTGCATTCGTGTTCGCGGTCTGTCTGAACTTCGTCGATGTCATAGGGCGCTACGTGTTCGGGCGCACTCTGTCGTGGGGCGACGAGGTGCAGGTGTACATCATGATGGCGATGACCTTCCTCGGCGCCGCCATCGTCACCTGGCGCCAACTGCATCTGCGCATGGACATTCTTGTCAGGGGACTGAGGGGACGCGCGCGCATTGCGCTGATGAGCATCGAAATCCTGGTTATCCTGGTGCTTGCCGGGTTCGTGATGGTGCGATCAACGCTCTATGCCCTGCGCATATTCGAGGTGGGGCAAACGAGCGACATCGGCACGCCGATGTGGATACCCCACAGCGCGGTGGCTCTAGGTTTCGGGCTGATCGCCGCGGTTACTCTGTGGCGCGGCATGGAACTCATCCGCGGCAGGCAAAGCGCGCGTGCCGATTCCGGAGACGCCCGGATATGATTTTTGCACTCTGCGTGCTGCCCCTGGTCCTGCTGCTGCTCGGATTTCCTATCTTCATTGTGCTGCTCGCCGCGGTAACCACGGCGCTGGTGTTTTACATGAATCTGCCGCTGGCGGCGTTGCACCAGAACCTCTTCGGCGGGGTGAATGCATTCGCGCTGCTCGCGGTACCGTATTTCATCTATGCCGGCGAATTGATGGGGCGCGGCAGCGTGGCGCAGCGACTGGTCGATTTTGTCCAGGCCGGCAGCGTTTCGCTGCGGGGTAGTCTCGGCGTGACCACGGTCGGCGCCTCGGCAATTTTCGGGGCGATTTCGGGCGCCAGCGCCGCGACCGTAGCCACCATCGGCAAGGTCATGCACCCGGCCATGCGCCGGGCGGGTTATCCCGAGACTTTTTCCGCCGGCTTGGTCACTGCAGTGGGCGCGATCGACATCATCATCCCCCCCAGCATTCCCATGATCGTCTATGGAATGGCAGCGTCGGAGTCCGTGCCGCGCCTGTATGCAGCGGGTATCGTCCCGGGCCTGCTAATCGCATTGCTGCTTGGGCTGTACGTGGTGTGGTTCGCAAAACGGCGCGGGATCGGGGCAGCCGAAAGCTTCCAGCTTGGCGTATTCCTGCGCGCGGCGGGCCGTGGCGTCTGGGCGCTGGGTGCGCCATTCATCATTCTGGGGGGCATCTACGGCGGTGTGTTTTCCCCCACGGAAGCCGCCGCCGTGGCGTGCGTGTACTCTGCCTTCGTCACACGGTTCGTCTACCGTGAACTCGGTTGGCGCGACATCCTCGAGGCAGCGGCAAGTACCGCGCTGTTCACGGGACAGATCCTGATCATCGTTTCCTGCGCCAGCGTGTTTGCCTGGCTGCTCACCGTGAATCAGGTGCCCGCCACCGTGGTGGAGTGGCTGCAGGCGCTCAATGTGCCGACCTGGCTGCTGCTGCTCGCGATCAACATCGGGTTGCTCGCAGTGGGCTGCTTTTTGGATCCGCTATCCGCGATCCTGATGCTCAGCCCATTACTGGTGCCGCTGGTCAAGGCGGCCGGCGTCGACACTGTGCATTTCGGCATCGTGGTCATGGTGAATCTGGCGATCGGGCTGTTTCACCCGCCCTTTGGCATCAACATTTTCGTCGCCCAGTCGGTGCTTAATCTGGAATTGGGCGTCATTTACCGCGGCATCGTTCCTTTCCTGTTGTTGTACCTCTTCGCGCTAGTCCTGATCACATACATACCTTCCATTTCCCTGATCGGCGTGAAGCTATTCCTGGCGTCTTAACCACTTTGGAGGAGAGCAGTGATGAAAAATTTGCATCGAAGCATCGCAGTCGCCGTCATCATGGCATTTGCCGCGGGGAACGCCCTTGCCCAGCAGTTCACCATGAAGGTGTCGACGCCGACCATCAACGACGTTGCACACGAGTGGATGAAGGTGCTCAAGACCAACGTGGAGCAACGTAGCGGGGGGCGTATCAAGGTCGAAGTATATCCGGCCAACCAGCTCGGGCAGTTGCCCGCCACCGTCGAGGCTGTGGTGATGGGCACCATCGAACTCACCGCGCCCGCGGTCGGGTTCCTGATCGGCCTGGAGCCGCGCTTCCAGGTGCTCGACGCGGCAGGACTGTTCGACAGCGTCGAGCACGGGCAGATGGTGCTGACGGATCCGGGAATCCGCAAGCGCCTGTCGTCCTTCGGCGCCGCCAAGGGCGTGGAACCGCTGTTTACGTTTCTCAACGGTCCGCTGATGCTGGTGTCTCACAAGCCGGCGCGCACGCTCGCTGATCTCAAGGGCCAGAAGATCCGCGCACCCGGCGGGGCTCCGCTGCACGTCGAACCGTTTCGCAAGCTGGGGGCATCGCCGCTGTCGATGCCGCTGGGAGAAGTGCTGCCGGCCATGCAGAATCGCACCATTGACGGGGCGATCGCCAATCTGGCTGTATTCGTCTCGTTCAAATATTACGACGTGGCGAAGGGGGTCACCTTCCTGCCGAAGTCGTTCCTGGTCGCCTCGGGACTGGTCAACCGCAATTTCATGAAGTCGCTCGGACCGGACCTTGAGAGGGTGGTGCGCGACGAAGCGCGCAAGGCCGAGAACCTGTTCTCCACCTGGGGCGTGAACGATCTCGAGCGCATCCGCAAGGTCTGGGTAGCCAATGGCGGCGACGTCTTGACGCTCCCGGCCGCCGATTCCAGGAAATACGTCGATGACGTGACCTCGGTCGTGGAACCCATACTTGCGAAGAATCCGCAGCTCAAGGAGGATTACCAGGCGTTCCTGGAGGCGGCGAAGAAATATCGCAAGTGAACCCGGTTTAGAACACGCTGAAGGTTAATCCGAGGGGTTGGGCGGGGGCGCCCAACCCCTTTTTTCAGGGCGTGCAGCGCCTTGCCGGGCGCAATGACCAAGGAACAGTCGTTTGCGATATATTGAGCCGATCCCCCGCCTTTTTTGGAAAGGAAGCCGCCAAAGTGGTCGAGACGGCTTGTCTATTTCAGCAGTGCTGTATTCGGCACAATTCCCTGGTCCAGGCATCCAAGGGAACTACCATCGTCATGCCCGAGCAGCGCGTTTCCTACGTGTATCACCTGCACCAGGGCATTGTCGGATACTTCAGAACATCGGATAAGGGCCGCGAGGTGGTCGATTATTTCATCGTCCCGCCTCATTTCATCGGACTGGCCGGTTTTGCGGGAATGGATCGCAGGGATCCGGTCTTCCACCTCGCTGAGGCTCGTGCAATCACGCCGGTCCTCTACTGCAAGACAAAGCGCGAAGCAGTCTGGGATCTTCTGGACGATCGCAAATCCAGGAGCCAGATCATGGACATGATCTGCGGCACCGTCTATTTCATGACGGCTCCCGCGCCGCTGGTGAGCGATCTCGGGCCTCGGGTCATCGCCATTCTGGACGCTTTGGCCCGAAGCATCGGGGTCACCGACCCGGCCGGCAATATCGCGATTCCCGGCATCACTCATGACGACATTGCGGCGATGTGCAAGGCGACGCGTCCGACCGTCAGTCGCGTACTGGAAAGGCTGGAGCAGCGGGGAATCATCGTGATTGGCAGGCGCAATATCGATGTTATGAAACCTTTGGCTTTGCGGCATAAGCGCTGGTCTTAACCGGCGCAGCTCAGTCATTCCGGGGTTGTCCGTATTTTTCCCTGAGTATTTTCCTCTGCACCTTCCCGGTGGAGGTGAGCGGCAGTGCGTCGACAAACACCACGCTGCGAGGCCGTTTGAAGCCTGAAATCCGGTCCTTGCAGAAGTCGATGATGTCGGCTTCGGTCGCCTGAGCGCCAGGCTTTAGGACTATCACCGCACGCGGGTTCTGTCCCCATTGAGGATCGGGAACTCCGATTACGGAGGCGTCGTCCACGCTGGGGTGGGCGTAGAGCATGTTCTCGACTTCTTCCGGAGAGATGTTCTCACCTCCGCGGATTATCATATCGTCACCGCGGCCCGAGAGAAAGATGTACCCCTCCGGGTCCGTGTAGCCCATGTCTCCAGTGTGCAGCCAGCCATTCGCAGACAGCGTCTTTGCTGTCTTTACGGCGTCCTTCCAGTAGCCACGCATCACGCGCTCGCCCCGCACCATGATCTCGCCCATTTCCCCGGCCGGCAGCGGCTTGCCGTTTTCGTCCCAGATCTGGATCTCGATGTCGGGCATGGGACGGCCGATTGAGCGGGCGAGCCGGTTCCATTTCTTTTCGCGCACTTCTTCGGATTCAGTGCCGGTAAAACGGTGATCTTCGGGCCCCAGCACGGTAATTGTCGACGCGGTCTCCGTCTGGCCGAAAGCATTGATGAACATGACCCACGGGAGCATGCCGATTGCCTTCTTAATTACATCGAACGGCATCGAGGCGGCACCGTAAGTGATTACCTTGAGGCTGGACAAATCCTTCTCATGGAAACTGGGATTGTCGATAACCTGCTTGAGCATTGTCGGTACCAGCATTGCCCGATGGGCTTTTTCCCTTGCTACGGTGTCCATCCACTCATTTACTTCGAACTGGCGCATCAAGGCGACCGTGCGCCCGCCGTAGACTGCGGCCAGCAGGCCATGTATGCCCGCGACATGGTAGAGCGGTACCGAAAGGATATTGGTTTCTTGTGCTTCAGGATCAGCCGGCGTGATGTTTTCGAGCACATATACCGAAAAGGCACCATGGCTAAGGGGGACGCCTTTCGGCAGGCCGGTTGTGCCGGCGGTGTACATCAGTATCGTCGTATCCCGGTCGTCGACTTCGACGAATGCCTGGTCCGATGAATGCTGCGCCAGCATCTGCTCGTATGCGGCCATGCCGTGTGAGTCGCCGTCCATACACACTAGCTGCGGGGCCGACACTAGGTTTTGCTTCATCTCCTGCACCATATCGACATAGCGCTCCCCGACAAACAGCACCCTGCTCTCCGAGTTGTTGAGCATGTGGATCAGTTCGTTCTGCTTGGCTCTGAAATTGAGGGGAACGAAAATGGCGCCAAGCTGCGCAGTGGCGAAATAGGTTTCCACGTATTGGGGGCAGTTCACCTGCAGGACTGCGATCCGGTCTGCTTTTTGTATGCCCGCTGCGATCAGTGCGTTTGCCAGGCGGTTCACGCGTTCCTGGAGTTCGCTGAAGCGCAGGCGCCGCCCTTCGAAAACGATGGCGTTCCGATCCGGGCAGATGCTGCTGGCGATGCTAAGAAATTCAGTTGTATTCATGGCGCGCTCTTCACTACCTCAGGCAATTTGGGCTCGTATCACCCCGAGGAGAATTGTGTCCCATGTCAGGTGCCGGTTCAGTAAAGCGCCGCACGGGGCTGAAGTGAATAGCTGCACTGCCGCTCAGTGCTTTCGAACACCGTGACCGGCCCCAACCCGTGTCAGACTGACGGATATAACCACATCGGGAGCAGCGCGATTGAAGGCCGAGCTGATTCTGACCAATGCTCGAATTGCGAAGACTGATGGCGCCACGGAAATCGCCGTGGGCCGGGGCCGGGTTATCGCGGTGGGACGCGGGTTGATCGGGGGCTGCGAACCGGTGCGGGGCGCACAAATCTTGGACTGCCGCGGCGGCACCGTGATGCCGGGTTTCATTGACGCACACCTGCATTTCATTTCCTTCGCCGACTCCCTGCTTTCGGTCGATCTGCGTCCCAGGACCGGTATCCGATCGATTGAAGGCATACAGGCCGCACTCAGGCGCCAGGCGGAGGCGACACCGCGCGGGGAGTGGCTCAAGGCAAAGGGATACGACGAATTCCGCCTGGTCGAGCGGCGCCATCCTACGCGCTGGGACCTGGACGAAGCCGCGCCGCACCACCCGGTCAGACTCTCGCACCGCTCGCTGCATGCGCATGTCCTGAATAGCCTTGCGCTTAAATTCCTGGGTATCGACCTTGGCACGCCGGACCCGGCGGGAGGGATGATAGAAAGGGATCTCACGACTGGAGAGCCGACCGGGCTCCTGTATGAAATGGGGGATGTACTCGCCAGACGTGTGCCGCGCTGGCCAACGCATACGTTCGAGCGTGCCGTAAAACAGGCGGGTCAGGAACTGGCGGAGTGCGGAATCACGACGTTCCTGGACGCATCGCCCACGATCGATCCGGCCAGGCGCAAGGTCTTGCAAGACTACAAGGCCAGAGGGCTCATACGCCAGCGCGTGTCGATGATGATGGGGCGCGAGGCGCTGCCCGAACTGGGCCCGCGAAGTTCCTTTGCGAGTGAACATGACGGGGTGGCTGTCTGGGGAATAAAAGCGATCCTTGACCGAACCACAGGCACGCCGCGACCTTGCCGGGAGGAACTCATCGAAACCATCCAGACGGCTCACCGCTCAGGATGGCCGGTTGCCATTCATGCCGTGGAAGAGGAGACGCTCGAGGCGGCGCTCGATGCCTTTGAAGCTGTCCTGGGCACCGGGCCAAGTACCGCGGAGCCTGCGCACCGCATCGAGCACGGCTCCGTGTGTCCGCCATACCTTGCGCGACGCATCGCTGCCTTGGGCATTACCGTGGCGACCCAGCCGTCATTCATTCACTACCATGGAAGCCGCTACCTTGCCTCGATACCGGCGGAACAACATCCATACCTGTATCCATTGGCCAGCTGGTTGCGCAGTGGGGTTCATGTCGCGGGAAGTTCCGACTGCCCGCTGGTTCCGCCTTCGCCTCTTATGGGCATTCATGCCGCGGTTAACCGATCCGCCAAAAACGGCGATGTGGTCAGCCCCGGCGAGGAAATTTCCGTCGATGAAGCCATCTCGATGTACACGATTTCGGCCGCGCGGACGCTAGGCCTGCCCTCGGTCAGCGCATCGCTTGCCCCGGGACAAGCGGCCGACCTGGTGGTGCTGAGCCACGATCCGGCTAGCGTAGCTGCAGATGAATTGCAGGACATCAAAGTACGCCTCACCATGATCGGCGGAGAAACAGTGTGGCGAGCGGCAGACCTGTGAGGCAAGTGGCCTCCGGGCCGAACTTGAAACCTGCGAAGAGGCCGGGTCGCGCTCGTGTCTGAGGCAGGCAGGAACGCAGCGAATCTTGCCGTTAGTTAATCCGACGATGGCAAAGGTTTGGGATCCTGCACGCTCATCGGTTTGTCGCAGGAGCTTAGTTCGCCGTATCCCGCCTTGGTGCACAAGACCTCGATGCCGCAGGCTGCGCAGCGGTAGCGTTTCCCAAGCACGCTGCCGGTCTTGCGTTGTGCTTCACCGGGCGGATCCATCTTGAGCCCGGCTTGCTTGAGTTCCAGCGGCTGCCCACAGCACAGCAGTTGTCCTTCGCCGCCGCGCGTGGCGATCAGCTCGGTCGCGCATTTGGTGCAGACGTAGCGTTTACCGATTTGAACGTTCATATATCACCTCTTCTGTTCTTGATTTAGCCGCGCTTGAATTCGTCCCGGTCGACGTTCCGCGCACGTTGGTGGTACAGCAGCCGAGCCAGTTTTCGCTCGAGGTCCAGGCCCTCGCTCAGCGGCAAGTCCAGGCCTCGCGTCGCCGCCTGTTTGGCAAGGCGAACGGCGCGCGCATCGCGGGCAGCGATCTGCTCCGCGATGGCAAATGTCGCGGGGAGCAGCATGGCTCGCGGTACAACGCGATTGACAAGCCCGATACGGCGCGCTTCGCTTGCATCCACCCAGCGGTTGGTCATCAGCATGTCCAGGGCCGCGCCTCTCCCTACAGCGCGCGGCAGCGTTTGCGTGCCGCCGGCGCCGGGAAGAATTCCGAGGCTCGGTTCCGGTAGCCGGAACCGGACATCGTCGGAGGCCAGGCGGATGTCGCAGCACATTGCGATCTCGATGCCGGAGCCGATGACATAGCCATGCAGAGCCGCGATAACGGGCTGGCGAATCTGCAAGAAGAGGCTCCATATATCTCGCTCGTTGCGGGTGAGCCGCGCTTCGTTGGGGGACGCCGCGGTGAGGAACTCGCTCAAATCCGCACCGGCACAAAAAGCCTTTTCGCCTGCTCCATCCACCACCACCGCCCGGATCTCCTGGTCCGTTCTTATCGCCTCCAGCACTTCGAACAACTCGTCGCGCATGCGAATGCTGTACACGTTCATGGCACTTGGACGATTGAGCGTAATGCGCGCGATACTCTCCTGGCGGCGGTAAGCGATGGTGTCGAAGTTGGCCATGACGGCGGGTATTTCAGCGGCCCTCATACTGCGGCCGCGTTTTCCCTTGAAAAGCACTTATGCCTCTGGTGCGATCGTCTGTACACTGCAACAGGAAATACAAATCGGCTTCAAGGCGCAGACCCTGCTCCAGCGACATGTCCATGCCTTTCTGCAATGCTTCCTTTGAATAGCGGACCGCGACGGGCGCCATTTCGCCGATACCGTTTGCCAGCGTCAGGGCGAGTTCCATCGGCCGCTCGGCAATCCGGGTTACGAGGCCCATGGCGCGGGCGGCCTCCGCATCCAGCTGCTCGGGTATGAGAACAAGGCCGAGCGCAGCGCCCCGCCCAACCAGTCGGCCCAGACGTTGAATGCCGCCATCCATGGGAAGATCGTCGGTCTTCAGATGGTCCATGCTGAAGCGCGACGCCGGCGAGCAAACGCGCAGATCACAAGCGAGCGCGAGTTCCAGCCCCGGTCCACGGGCGTCCGCTTCAATCACCGCGATAGTCGGAATATCGAAGCGGGCGAGAACCGCAGCCGGAGTGAGCGGTTCGGGAAGATCCGAGTTGTACAGTTGAACGTAACTTCTTTGCGCCGCATCAGGCGCGGCAAAAACATTCCGGCCGGATACGACGAGGCAGCGAATATCGCGATCCCAGGCAATTTCCTGCCGGAGTTCCTCCAGTTCGGCGGCCCCCCGGGCAAGCGAGGTGCCGTCCGCAAAAAGAGGAGGCAACGCGATGATCGCCACCCGAGCGTCTTTTCGGTACTGGGTTTCCATGGCCAGGGCTCTACGGGGTCGCGGATCGGAATCTGTCATTTGAGCATTATCGTTCAGGCGCGATAGCCTTTCAGTAAACAGGCGTACTCACCGGCAGTCGGGCGAACACGGTCCCAATGTGCCGCAAAGCACTGTGGGGAGTTGGACTCTGGCGGGCGTTTACAGTTTCAGCAAGCGCGTGGCGTTGCCGTTCAATAATTTCACCTTGTCTTCCTTGCAAAGCGGGATGGTCGGTACCCAGCTGGCCGCAGGCTGGTTGGACACCATCGGATAGTCGACCGCGAACAGTATTCGGTCTACGCCCAGTTCCATCACCGAGCACAGGAGCGCGGGATTGGAGAAATTACCGCTGGTAGTGATCCAGAAATGACTGCAGAAAATGTCCCGAAACGAAAACGAGGTGCTGCGATTGCCGGGCCGCGACAAGGACTGGTTGATGCGCCAGAGCGAAAAGGGCAGAGATTCGCCCATGTGGCCGAGAATGATCTTCAGCCCCGGATAGGCATCGAAGACTCCGCTCAGGACGAGCCGTATGGCATGCGTGGCGGTCTCCACGGTGAAACCCCATCCGGATTGGAGCAAGGAAGGGAAGTCCTCAAGGTAATCCTTGAAATAGGCTTCGACCACAGCCTGCATGGGGTTGGCGGGATGAATATAGATCGGCACGTCCAGGGCCTGTGCGCGTTCGAAAATCGGCCAGAAGCGTTTCTGGTCGAGAAATACGCCGTTGGTGGGACCATGCACCATCGCGCCCTTGAATCCCAGGCGGGTCACGCATCGCTCTAGCTCGTCGGCGGCGGCTTTCGGGTCCATAGTCGGCAATGCCGCAAACGCACTCAAGCGGTCCGGATGAACTGCGACGATATCGTGAAGGCGATCGTTTGCCCTGCGGGCAAGCGGCACCATGGTCTCGGCGTCGCCTCTCTGCGTAGAGGGTGCGCCGTGCGAAAGAATCTGGAAGTCGATGCCCGATTCATCCATTTCCTTCAGGCGCAGCTCGCCATAGTCAAACAGCCGCTCCATGAGGCCCGGTCTCGCCTTGTCAATCGCTGCGCCACGGCTAAACGACGCGGCGACCTCCTTGTCCCAGTAATGCTCCTCGATGGCAATAACACGCTGGCCTTCGATGCTCATGTTGTGCTCCTCTGCTTTTTCCTCATGTCCGGAGCGGTTTTAGAAGTTGGAAATCCGGGCGTCGGAGCTTCCCTATAATTCGGGCTTGATTCCGAGTTCCCGGATAATTCGTGCCCAACGTTCTTTTTCTACGCGCAGTATGTCCTTGGTCGCCTGCAGCGATCCGAGTTTGTTAGTGAGAAATCCCAGGGTCTGCAGTTTCTGCACCAAGTCGGGTTCTTTCGCCGCGATCAGGACCTCGCGATTCAGGCGTTGCAATACTGGCTCCGGGGTGCCGGCCGGCGCAACCATGATCAGGAATCCCGTGATGATGAATCCTGGAATCGTCTCGGTGATGACGGGTATATCCGGCAGTTGCGGTGGGCGGCTTTCGGCGCTTGAGGCGATGCCACGAAGTTTCCCGGCCTTGATGAACGGCTCAAGGCCAGCGATGGAGCTGAGGTAAACCTGAGTGCGGCCGGCCATGGTGTCTTGGACGGCTTGGGCGCCCATTTTGTACCCCACCTCGACCATATTGATACCCGCTTGCTTGTTCAGGTAGCGGCCCACCATTGCGGCAACGCCGCTCGACACTTCGACGGCGAAGGAAAGGCTAGACGGCTTCGCTTTCTCCAGCGCGATCAGCTGGGTGAGCGTCCTTGCGGGGAGGTCATTGTTAACCGCTATCAGGAATGAACTGCTGTCGCCGACAAAGGCAATGGGCACGAAATCGCGATCAGGATCGTAGGGGAGCGACTTATAGATAAGCGGGTTGTTCGCCAGCGTGCCGGCGGTCGCGATGAGAAGCGTGTAACCGTCAGGTGCAGCTCTCGCCGCCGCTTGCGCACCGACGATGGTTGCGGCACCCGCGATGTTGTCGACGTAGAACTGCTGGCCAATTTGGCGGGAAAGCTTATCGGCCAGGACGCGGCCCACCAAGTCGGCCGATAGCCCCGGGCCGGTAGGCGAAATAATCCTTACTGGCCTGCTCGGCCAGTTCTGCGCAAAGGCCTGGCTGAATAGAAGCAGCATGCTGACAAATAATGTACGCCTGATGGTTTGGGTCCCCATGGTGCTCCTCCGATGATAGGAAACTGCAGAAGTAATTCCGTTGTTGAGAAGACGGCGAGCATTTACAGTCGATAACCAATGCGAATCAACTTCCGGAAGATTAAGCACTTAAAATTGTTCCGGCCGCTTTGCTATAGGTTGTCTGCGGTACCCTCACGCCGATCGCAGCCTGAGCAAAGATGTGGCGTATCGGGAAAGGACCGTTAGGACGCGCCCAGATCAATAGCTCGTTCAAGTGTACCGGCCAGATTTGGCAAGGTCAGTAAGGCTCCGCACTGGCCTTTGGTGACCAAGCGCACCGATTTATCGTGCTCTCGGGCACGCTTAGAGACATTACCCACATAGCGGTCTTGGAGCATACTTAGCTTGCAATGGATTCGAGAACTGTTCGGTACACCGGCTTCGAAGGCATACACCTTGTGGCCGACGTTTGGGGTGACGAGAATGCCTGGCCGGTGCTCTTCATGCACGGCGGCGGGCAGACACGCCACGCATGGGGCACGACCGCCAGCGCTCTCGCGAGCCGCGGGTGGAAGGCGGTGTCGCTCGATCTTCGCGGTCACGGCGATAGTGAGTGGGCGCTGAACGGCGACTATTCATTCACGTCTTATACCTCCGACTGCATCGCGGTGGCCGACGCGCTTGGGCGCCCGCCGGTGATTGTGGGGGCATCACTGGGCGGAATTACGGCGATCCTTGCCGAAGGTAACAGCGACCGCGTGGTATCGAGCGGGCTGGTGATTGTCGATGTCACCCATCGATCAAATCCGCAGGGGATCGAACGGATTCGCACATTCATGAGATCGGGGCTTGGCGGGTTTGCCTCGCTTGAGGAGGCCGCCGACGCCATTGCAGCCTACACGCCCAATCGTCCTAAACGGGTTAATCCACCGGGGCTGATGAAGGTGCTGCGCCAGCGCACGGATGGACGCTGGTACTGGCATTGGGATCCCAGATTCGTCGAACGCTTAGGTACGGAGGTTCCGGTTGCTGATTTCGACATGCTTTTGGAAGCGGCTTTGCCGAATATCCGCGTTCCGACGCTGCTGGTGCGCGGGAAATTGAGCGACGTCGTCACCGAGGAAGGGGTCCGGGATTTTTTGAAGAAGGTCCCCGGTTCCAAGCTATTCGATGTGGGCGGCGCGGCGCACATGGTTGCGGGAGACCAGAATGATCCCTTCTCGAATGCGGTAATCGAATTTCTGGAGCATGAGGTCCGCCCGATGCTGCCAGGCGCTTCCGCGGACTAGAACCTCGCGTCGCACCTGGTTGTGAAACCCGCCGACATCCTGTCCTGGCAAGTCAAGTAATCAACTGGCTTGGTGCAATACAACATGCAATCCGAGCATCTACGCGGTTCGCGTGGCTCAGGTGCATGCGGCAATCCGCCTGCAATAGCGGCCGCGTGTGGAAGGGCGGTATATTGCGGAGTTGCGACGGGCCAAGGCCCAGCGCGCAGACCTTTCCAATAGCAATATAGGGTTGAAATCATGGGGCATCTGACACACGCCGTCGGCGCATACATCGCGGGAATGAACTACGACACGATTCCCCCCGCCGCCATCGGCGCGGCGAAAAACGCATTGAGCGACTATGCCGCCGTGACGATTCTCGGCAGGGATGCGCCGGTAACGCAGCTGATCGCTTCGTTCGAGACCATCGGCGACCAGGGCGAGGCCTCGGTTCTGTTCTCGGCAAGGCGCGCCGCTGCCCGCAGCGCAGCGCTGGTCAACGGCGTCGCCGGCCATGCCCATGACTATGACGATGTCGGTATTGCCTTTCACCCCGCGCATCCCAGCGTGGCGATGGCGCCGGCGATATTGGCGCAGGCCGAGAGCATGGGCGCATCCGGACGGGACATTCTCACGGCGTTTGTGACGGCGTATGAAGTCTGGAGCGAGCTCGCCTCGCGCGACGCCGAACCGCATCACATCAAGGGTTGGCATCCGACCGGCACGTTCGGCGCGATCGCGGCAGCCGCGGGAGTGGCCAAACTGTTGCGGCTTGATGCGCAAGCTGCAGTCCGCGCCGTCTCCATCGCCGCTTCCCAGGCAGCCGGCCTGGTCGCCAATTTCGGCACCATGACCAAGCCGTTCCATGCCGGGCGCGCCGCCACCGCCGGCCTCATGGCCGCGCGTTATGCGCGGGCGGGCATGAGCGCCTCACCGGACATCTTCGATCACGCCAATGGATTTCTCGCGGCCGTCTCGCCGCACGGAAAGGTCGATTTCGATCGCCCCGCCCATTTCGGCAAGAACTGGCACATTGTCGATCACGGCATCAGCATCAAGCTCTATCCCATGTGTTACGGCGCGCATCGTATTCTCGATGGCCTCCAGCAATACCTCGGCCGGCACGACATCCAGGCGGACAAGGTGACCGAGGCGACATTTCACACCGGACCGTCGCGGGTGGTGTCGCTGGTGCATACCGACCCCCAAAACGCACTGGATGCGAAGTTCAGCGCGGAGTTTGCGGTTGCCGCCTCGATCATCGCCAAGCGGGTGACGCTTGCCGAACTCAACGATAGGTTCGTTGCCCGGGCGGATGTGCGCGCGCTGATGGGCAAGGTGAAGCGCGAACTCGACCCAGCCCGCGATAAAGGCTCGTTCAATCAGCAGCCGGATGACCAGTTGGTCATCAAGATGCGCGACGGGACGCAGCACACGCTGACACTGGCGGCGCCGCGCGACCAGGCGATTTCACTCGACCAGGACACCCTGTGGACCAAGTTTCATGATTGCACGGCAGCCGCCCTGCACGAGCGGGACGCGCGCCGGCTCTATGAAACCCTGCAATCCCTCGAGGCCATGTCCAGTACACGGGAACTCACGGGAGGCGCGGCGCGCGCTGTCGCAATCGGTGGCTGATCGGCGGCCATGTTGATGCGCGGTGCGGGACAATGGGTTTTGCCGGGGTTCCTGTTCGGCGTCCTGGGAATTCTGATCGTGCTGCCGTTTTTGACGTTGATCTACACGTCGTTCATCACGGCGGCGCCATTCTCGGGAAACACCTACACCTGGACGCTGCAAAACTACTATGCCATCTGGACGCCCCAGATGGGCGAAGCCATCGTCAATACGATGATCGTCGCCATCGGTGGCACGGCGATGGCGATGACCATAGGCGGGCTGCTCGCCTGGCTCGCTGCCCGATCGGATATTCCCGGCAAGTGGCTGGTTCACCTGGCGGGGCTGATGCCGCTGTTTCTGTCGTTGATCGTGGCAGCCCTTGCGTGGTCGCTGCTTGGATCGGGCAGGAGCGGCTATCTGAATATCCTGCTCGCCTCGCTGGGGCTGCCGTTCCGGATCGATATGCAATCGGTCGTGGGCATCGCTTTCATTCACGGGCTTTATTACGTTCCGTTCCCGTTTCTTTATATTTACAGCGCGCTGACGCTGATTCATCCCGATCTCGAGGAGGCAGCGGGTATCCACGGCGCCAACCTGATCCGAACCCTGCGCTACATAACGCTTCCGTCGATCAGGCCCGCGGTATTGGGATCCGCGTTGTTGTTGCTGGTCCTGATGGCCGAAGAGTTTCCGGTGCCGCAGATTCTTGGAGGGCCAAAGGGAATCGAGACGCTTTCGATTCATATCTTCAATCTGATGCGGGAGGTTCCCCCGGCCACGAATCAGGCCAGCGCCGTATGCATGGTGTTGACGGCGATCGTGGCGGTCCTTGTCGTCATGCAGCGGCGCCTGCTGGCGGGCCGCGACTACCGCACCGTGACAGGCAAGGGCTTGCAGTCGCGCACTTTGCCGCTGGGAAAGTGGCGCTGGCCGGCTTTCGGGTTTGTGCTGCTCTATGTTTTCGTGGCGATGGGACTGCCGCTGCTTGCCTTGCTGCAGGGGGCGTTTCGCGCCACGCTCTACATCCCCGATTTCGCCTCGATGTTCGATCCCGCGCAATTCAGCACCCGATTCATGCGCGAGATTTTGACCGACCCCGTGGTGTACAAGAGTTTGTTGAACAGTCTGATGGCCGCGGGGGCAACCGCCGTTCTGGGGGGGCTGTTCTATTTCGTCCTCGCCTATGTGGTGCATCGCACCGATCTGCCGGGCCGCAAATGGCTGGAATTTCTGGCGAATGTTCCGCTTGCGCTGCCCGCGCTGGTCATGGGCCTGGGTATTCTCTGGATCTGGGCAAACATTCCCCTGCCGATCTACGGAACCCTCGCGGTCCTCGTTATCGCCTACATGGGGCGTTTTACGCCGCAGGGATTTCGCGCGATTTCAGCGAGCATCGTTCAGATTCATGATGATCTCGAACACGCGGCCTTGGTTGCCGGCGCGACCCGGTTCAAGGCCGTGAGGCGTATCGTCTGGCCGCTCATGCAAAGCGGCGTGGCGGCGGCGGTGATAGTCATATTCGTGCTGGGAATGCGTGAACTGACGGCATCGCTGTTTCTGTACACCACGGATACGCGCGTTCTGTCCATCGTAATTTATGAACAATACGAGAATGGCGGCTGGTCGGCCGTGGCCTCCCTCAGTCTTGTCTATACATTTATCCTGATCGCCCTGACCATAGCCGGAAGGCGCTGGATGCGGGCAAATATTTAAGCGGCCAATGAGAATTCAAAAGGAGGAAAAGATGCGACGTAAAAATTGCGTGACGGTTATTTCATCGGTGATTGCCGCCAGTTGTTTGTGCTTGTTTGGCAGCACCGCCACGGCACAGGCGCTGGTCGTCGATGGCGAGCAGATCGCGGATGCCAAAACCTTTGCGGCAGCGAAAAAAGAAGGCAAGGTGTTGGTCTATGGAACCTGGCCCGAGCGCAACTGGAATCCCGCGGTCAAGGCCAATTTCGAGAAGGACACCGGCATAACGCTCGAATTCGTGCGCATGACCACGCAGGTGCTATTTCAGAGGGTAACCGCCGAAGCGGCGGCCAATAGACTGGCAGCCGATGTCATCGATGTCACCGATGCCATCCTGCTGGGGCAACTGATGCAGCGCAATATTCTCAACAAGCCTCACAAGGTGCCTTCCTTCAATCGCATTCCCGCCGACGCTAAGGACCCGGAGGGCCGGTGGTATGCGTTCATGCGCCTGCCGATCGCCATTGGCATCAACACCGCTGTGATCAAACCCGCGGATGAGCCCAAGCGCTGGATCGATCTGCTCGATCCCAAGTACCGCGGGCAAATTGGAACCTCGTCGCTCGATGTCGGCGGCAGCGCTTTCACGACCTGGCTGTTCCTGCGGGAAAAGATCAATCCCGATTATTGGTCGCGCATCCGGGAAAATAAAATTCGCGTCTATCCCTCGGTAGCGCCGGTGCTGACGGATCTGGTTCGGGGCGAAATCGGCATTGGATTCATGGGTGTCACCAGCTTCCAGGAGCAAGAGAGGGCAGGCGCTCCCATCAAGACGGTATTCCCGGAAGAAGGGTCGTCGCTGCTGTCGATTCAGGGAGGTATCGCCAATAGCGCTACACACCCCAATGCGGCGATTGTCCTGGTCAACTGGCTCACCAGCAAACGCGGCAGTGCCGCCATCGCCCAGCAGAAAGCTTACGGAGCCCATATGGATGTGCCGCCGCCGACACTGCTGGATGGTCGAAAATTCGCGCCGGTCGATACCTTGTGGGACCTGCCCCTGGACCGGTGGGCCAAGATTCGCGAACCAGCCAGCGAGGAATGGCGCAAGCTTTACGGGCGCCGTTGAGCGTGGGTTTCGTTGCAAAGGTCGCGACATGATCCCAGGCAAGAGCCTGCTCCTCGAGGTGCTGCGGCAGGAGGGGGTGGAATACATCTTCGGCAATCCGGGGACCACGGAATTGCCGCTGATGGATGCGCTCGCCGCCGATAAGTCCATCCGCTATGTGCTCGGGCTGCAGGAGGCCACCGTCATGGGCATGGCCGACGGTTATGCCCAGGCATCGGGGCGCTTGTCCGTGGCGAGCCTGCATGCGGCACCGGGCCTGGGCAATGCCATCGGCGCCCTGCACAACGCCGCGAAGGCGGGTGCGCCGGTGCTGGTCACCGCCGGCCAGCAGGACCTCGGCTACAACTTCACCGAACCCAATCTGTGGGGCGATCTGCCGCGTATCGCTGCGCCTTTCGTCAAGTGGTCCTATGAAATACACAAGATTGCGGACCTGCCCCGCGCCATTCATCGCGCGGCAAAAGTCGCCCTGACGCCGCCCACCGGCCCGGTTTTCATTTCCCTGCCTGCCGATCTTCTCAACGAACAAACCGATGTCGGCCCGGGAGTCCCGACACGGGTCGGTGGCGCCCTGCGCGCGGACCAGGACAGCATCGCGACGGCCGCGAGGCTTCTGGCGCGCGCAAAACGCCCCGTCATCGTTGCCGGCGATGCGGTCGCGCAGTCGGCGGCCATTGCGGAACTGGTTGCATTGGCTGAAGCCATCGGGGCGCCGGTGTTTCTCGAAGGCATGCCCAACCGCACCTCATTCCCGCCGGCACATGACCTGTTTCGCGGGCCCTTGGGGCGGGTGGCAAGGGACATCAGGATTGCCATGGAGAAGCACGATCTGCTGGTATCGATCGGAGGCGACCTATTCACGCTCGCGCTCCCCGGGGACACGGATCCCATGCCACCTTGCATGACTATCGTGCACCTCGATACCGATCCCTGGGAGGTAGGCAAAAACTATCCGACGGCTGCAGCCATTCTTGGGGATCCCAAGGTCAGCTTGCCGGAACTGACCGGTTCGGTTCTCCGGGAAATGAACGACAGCGAACGCATTCAGGCTCGAACGCGATGCGCGGCGGAAACCGCGCGCGGGCAGGAGCAAAGGGAAAACCTCGTCGCCCGGGCGGCCAGCCTCGAGTCGCGTGAACCCATTCATCCCCTGGCATTGTCGCAGGCGATCGCGGGCCTGGTGCCGGGCGATGCGGTCATCGTTGATGAAGGGATCACCTCGGGACAGGGACTGCGCCGATTTCTGAAAAGTCAGGATCCCCGCGGCTATTTCGGCGGCCGCGGCGGCGGCATCGGCTGGGGC
>Ga0155956_1179_pt2 | contig 19619 bp, 14 predicted proteins | sample RifCSPlowO2_02_FD_107610 | JGI IMG/M metagenome (GOLD analysis project Ga0155956, IMG submission 107610) | Betaproteobacteria bacterium RIFCSPLOWO2_02_FULL_62_17 | reverse complement strand
CCAGCCGAATGCAGGTGAGAATTGCCTGCGTGAGTCACGCCCCGGATAGATTTTCCGTTGGCGAAGCATCGGTGACGGTTAAGATAGACGAACAGACCTCAAGAGATGCGTTCCTTCGGAATAAAGGAGTCTTGTGCCATGTTCCTCACCCGTCTCGCCGCGATCCTCTTCATGGCCCTGTTCGCCGGCACTATCGCCGCGCAGCGATACCCGGCTCAACCCATCAAGATTTTTGTCACCGCCGTCGGCGCGCCCGACCTCATCTCGCGGGTGCTGGGAGAGAAAATGGGTGAGGCCCTCGGCCAGCCAATCGTGGTCGAGGCGCGCGTCGGCGGCAGTGGCAGTGTCGCCGGCGAAATCGTCGCCAGGGCTGCACCCGATGGCCATACCCTGCTGTTATGCACCGATGCCATGCTGACGATCACCCCGCATGTCATCGCGAAGATGAGTTTCAATCCGAACAAGGATTTCGCGCCGATAGCAACGCTTGCCTCGAGCGAATTGTTTCTGGCGGTCGGTCCCAACCAGCCTTACAAAACCATCCCCGAGTTCATTGAATTTGCGAAGAAGGCCCGACCGCCGCTTGCCTATGGGTCCAACGGCATCGGCGGCCAGCATCACCTGACAATGGAAATGTTCAAAGCGCGCGCCGGAATCGATTTATTGCATGTGCCCTACAAGGGAGCCACTCCGGCCGCCACCGCGGCTATCACGGGTGAGGTGGCGGCGTTATTCTCCGGCGGCGCTGCCGGGCCGCTGATACGCAGCGGCAGGCTGCGCGCGCTGGCTGTAGCGGGGAGTAAGCGGGTGGCTGCATTGCCCGAGGTGCCTACCGTCGGCGAGTTCTTGCCCGGGTTTGCCAACAGCGTCTGGCTGGCACTGTGCGCGCCGCGCCTGACGCCGGAACCGGTGCTGTCGCGCCTGCGGGCCGAAATAAACAAACCGCTGGCGACGCTGGACGTGAAAGAAAAATTCAACCGGGCAGGCGGGCTCGATCCGCTGATCACCACCCCCGCTGAATTCGCCGAGATGATCCGCGAGGGCTACGAAAAATACGGCAAGCTGGTGAAGGAACTCGGGCTCAGGGTCGATTAGCCGCGGCGACCCAGAATATTTTATTCATCGGCGTCCGAGCGTCAGGCGCCTCGTACGCATGCCATGATTCCACCGGCCTGGGACTCATTGATCTTGCGCCCGCGCCAGGCGACATGCCCATCAGGCCTGACCAGCGTCAAAGGGGCGGCGTAGAGCGCGCGCAGGTCCGCGTCCTGGCTCGCCCGCACCGACGCGGGCACGCCAGCCGCATGCGCCGCGCGCAAAAACGCTTCGCGGCTGCGGGCATCGTTGCCCGTATCCACCAGTACCAAGCCGCGACCGTACCAGTCCAGGGTCGAGGTGGTGTCATCAATCCAGAAGTGTGGTGCCCTGGCGCCCGGCCTGGCCGATTGCCGGTAGAGCATGACCTCCCGCGCCGGCAACTCCTGCCAGTCGGGCTTTACTTCGTAGGAAAGCGCCAGGTGCAGGCTCAGCCGCTGCCATTCGCGCAATAGCGAGGCGCTGATGCGCGTGCCGTCGATCAGGTATCCGTCCGGCGCCGCCAGGGCACTGCCGGCCGCGGCCAGTGCGCTCGAGCGTTGCTGCGCGGCGCTGAAGTCTTCGTCCTCCGGGATGACGACGGGCGATGAATCGTAGACATAGCCGAGGTCGATGCCCAGCTTGTACCACTCGCGCAGCATGGTCGCCGAAAATTTCTGGCCGACCTGGTAGCGCAACAGCGCGCCTTCATAGCTTTCAGCAAGCAAACCGGGATTGGCGCCGGGGGACAGCGTGCGTTGCAGATTGCCGCTCGCCTCGCGCACCGCGCGCTGCGCCACCGGCTTGCGCTCGAGCTCGTAGCTGTCAAGCAGCCTGGGTCCGCCCCATCCTCTGATTGCGGCTTCAATTTTCCAGGAGAGGTCCACGGCATCGGCGATGCCGAGATTCATGCCGAAGCCGCCGGTGGGCGAAGTCATGTGCGCCGCGTCACCGGCGAGAAAAACCTGTCCGTCGCGCCATCGGTCCGCGACCAGTTCGCGCCGCACCCAGGGCACTACCGAAATGACTTCATATGCGGCAGGTTTGCCAATGACGCGCTCGATTGCCGCACGCACTTCAGCATCGCCCAGTTCTTTCTTTTCAGCCGAGCCGATGATCGACAGCCGCCAGTTGTCGCGCCCATCGATGGCAACGACGGTGGCCCAGGTGCCTTCCGGGCCGACGAACAAGTGCCGGTAGCCAAGACGCGTGCTGCGGCTTTCACGCAGGGCCGGGCAGCGGAACAGCACGTTCGTGGTGTGGGTCAAAGTGCCCAGGCCGCTCATGCCGATGCCGGATTGCTTGCGCACCTGGCTGGATGCTCCGTCGCAGCCGACCAGGAAGCGGGAGTTGAATCTTAATGTCTTGCCGCTTTGGATATCCTCGACAACGCTTTCGACGCGTCCGTCATGCTGCGAATACTCCGCCAATCGGCACAGGTACTTTGCGTCGACCGTCGGCATGCTGCGCGCGAACTTCTGCAGGATCGGATCGAACAGGTCCTGGGGACAGCGAAAGCGGGTTTCGGGACTCGATCCCAGCCGGCGTTCCTCGCCGCCGCCGGATGGCGTGGCGAATTCCTCTCGGCCAAGTTCATAGCCGTTAAAGGAAGTGAGGTAGACCATGTCCTGCGGGTAGTCCTTGGGGTAGCCGCAGTTGCGAATGTCGCCGGTGATGCCCCAGCGGCGGCAGAACTCCATGGTGCGCACGTTGATGCCGTCCATCTTCGGCTGGCCGATAACGCCGTCGGTGTGCTCGATCAGTACGCAGCCGATGCCGCGCCAACCCAGGTCGCCGGCGAGCGACAGGCCGACCGGGCCGCCGCCGACGATCAGCACATCAGTTTCGATGGCTTGTCCCTGTTGACATCATCAGTTCTGCTGCAGCCCCAGCCGTTTGACCAGTGCCTCATTGCGCACGCGTTCGCTGCCCACCAGTTGCGCGAACGCTTCAGGCATGAGATTGAGCGGTTCCAGTCCAACGCCCGTGACGAATTTGTCGCGCACTTCGGGCATTGCCAGTGCGCGCAGCGTGTCGGCGGCGATTTTCTGCACCACCGCCGGCGGGGTATTCGCCGGCGCGAACCAGCCGAACCAGGAAGCGGTGGCGAATCCTTGCAGGCCTTCCGCGACCGTGGGTACCTCGGGGAGGATGGGGTTCCTGCGTGTGCCGGTCCAGCCGATGGCTTTCATTTTCCCCTGCTTGATGAGCGGTAGCGCCGCGGTCAGGCCGGTCATGGCGAACTGGATGTCGCTCGCCATGATGGAACGCATGATGTCAACACCGCCCTTGTAGGGGATATGCGTAAAGCTCACTCCTGCCTCCATGGCGAAGCGCTCGGTGCCCAGGTGGTTGGCGCTGCCCGGCCCGAAGCTGCCGTAGTTCATCGTGCCAGGCTTGGCGCGCGCCACGGCAATCAGTTCGGGGATGGAATTGAACGGCGCATCCGGCGCGGCGATGACGATGTTCGAGGCCTGCACCAGACCCACTACGGGTATGAAATCTTTGATCGCATCGTAGGGCAGCTTGCGCACCACGTAGGGCGTAATCGTGAGCGGCACGCCATCGGCCATCAGCAGCGAGTAGCCGTCCGGCGCCGCTTTGGCCACGGCTTCCGCGGCGGTGATGCCGCCGGCGCCGGGCCGGTTCTCGACCAGTGCGCCCTGTCCCCACAGGCGGCCCAGTGCCTGCGTCACGCCACGGGCGAGCGTGTCCTGCAAACCGCCGGGAGGCACGGGCAATATCACGCGCACCGGTTTGACCGGAAAGCTTGTGGCGGCAGGACCTTGCGCGGACACGGGGGCGCCGAGCAGCAGTTGCACCAGCAGCGCAGCGCCGGTGGCGCATGCCAGTTTGTTCCACATCGGACGCTTGATTGCCATGGTTCCCTCCGCTTATGAACCTGCTTGAGTACTGCCCAGACGGACTTCGACGTATTCAGGATCATCGGCCGGGCCGCGCCGCGCAACATACCAGACTTCCTATTCGATTTGCGGATCGCGCGCCGCCGCCGCACTGAACAAGGATTTCCACCAGCTAGAATCCAATTGCGTGCGCGTCCGCTGGCTGAAAGGGCGATTGCGAGGTTGGTTTGCGCACGGGCATGCAGCGGGTGCTCGCGCAGCACCGACCGGTATATCTGTTCGGCCTTGAGGTAGCGCAGTTCCTGCAGGGCGGCATCGGCCCGCTTTATCCGCTCCATCAGGGTGCAGGACGAATCCTCGCGTTGCGACAGGCGGGTTCGCAGCCGGTTGATGAGATTCATCAGGAGGCCGGGCATTTGTTCAGTGAAGTTGTTCTGATCCGACATGTTAATCTTTTGTCCGTCTGCGATGAAACCCCTCGGAGAAACCTCGCCGTGCAAAACTGGCTGGTGCTTCGTCTGGAACGCCTGGTCAATGTCCGTCCTGACGAGGTGGCGGCGTTGCTTTGGGCTTTCGCCTATTTCTTCTGCCTGTTGTGCGCCTACTACATTCTTCGTCCCCTGCGCGATGAAATGGGCGTTGCCGCCGGCGTGTCCAATCTGCAGTGGTTGTTTACCGCCACCTTCCTGGTGATGCTTGCGGCGGTGCCGCTGTTTGGCATGCTGGTGTCGCGGCTGCCACGGCGCCGTTTCGTGCCATCGGTGTACTGGTTTTTCATCGCCTGCATCCTCGCGTTTTTCGGCCTGCTGCAGATCGATGCGTGGCGGGTTCCCGTGGCACGCGCTTTCTTTGTCTGGGTCAGCGTGTTCAACTTGTTCGTGGTGACGGTGTTCTGGGGCTTTGTGGCGGACTTGTTCAGTTTCGAGCAGGGCCGCAGGCTGTTCGGATTTGTCGCCGCCGGCGGCACGGCCGGCGCGCTGCTCGGCCCCTCGCTGACGGCGGCGCTGGCGGTGCCGCTGGGTCCGGTCAATCTGCTTCTGATATCGGCCCTGTTTCTGCTGTGCGCTACCCAATGCGTGCAAGGCCTGCTGCGCAGCGCCCAGGCGCAGGCCGGCGAGGCCGCCTCGAAACTGGACGGCGCAGGACCATCCGGAGAAGCCATCGGCGGCGGAATCCTGGCGGGCCTGACAGAAGTGGCACGCTCGCCTTATCTTCTGCTGATCTGCGCGCATGTGCTGTTGCTCGCGCTCACCAACACTTTTCTTTATTTCCAGCAGGCATCCATCGTTGCCGGGGCCTTCGACAATCCGGCTGAGCGCACCCGCGTGTTTGCGCTGATTGACCTTTCGGTGGGCGTGGTGACGCTGGTGGTGCAGTTGACCATTACCGGCCGCATTCTCACGCGCTATGGCGCGGGCCCGGCGCTGGCGCTGCTCGCGCTGGTCACCATGGCAGGCTTCGGCGCGCTGGCGATGCTGCCGGCACTTGCGGCGGTGATCATTTTCCAGGCCGCCAAGCGCGCCACCGAGTTCGCGGTGGCCAATCCCGCGCGGGAAACCCTTTTTACCGTGGTGAGCCGCGAGCAGAAATACAAGGCGAAAAGCTTCATCGATACTGCGGTGTTTCGCGGCGGCGATGCCGCCAGCGGCTGGGTCTACACCGGACTGCGCGCCCTGGGGATGGAACTGGCGCATATTGCCTGGCTGACCGTGCCGATCGCGGCGCTCTGGGCCTTGCTGCTATTGCATTTGGGAAAAATGCAGGTAAGACTCGCGGCTGCGGGAAAACAGGAGGAAAAGCGCACATGAAAAAACATCGCGATTGGGATGCCGAAAAAGGGATGTCGCGCGGGGAGTTCCTGCGTCTTGCCGCCGCGACCGCCGGCGCACTCGCAGCCGGGAGTCTGCTCGGTTCCGCGGGCCTGGCATTGGCGGCGGATCGGCCGGTGCTCAGGCGGCCGATTCCCTCGTCCGGGGAGATGCTGCCCGTCATCGGCGTGGGCACCGCGGTAGTCTATGAAATCGAGACCTCGGATGCGAAGTTTCCGCTGCTGGTGGATTCGATAAAGACTTTTCTTGAAAATGGCGGCAGCCTGATCGACACCTCGCCGACCTATGGCCGCGCGGAGAAGAACCTCGGCGAAATTTTTCGCCGCACCGGATTGCGCAAGCAGGCGTTCCTCGCGACCAAAATCAGCACCAGCGGCGAACAGTCGGGCATCGACCAAGTGACCAACGCGATGCGCGACATGGGCACCGAGCGCTTCGATCTTCTGCAGGTGCACAACATCCGCGACACCGCCACGCACCTGCGCACCATCCGGCGGCTGAAGGACGAGGGCAAGGTGCGCTACGTCGGCATCACCACTTCTTTCGACAATGCCTACGGCGAGTTCGAGCGCGTTATGCAGCGCGAAAAACTCGATTTCATCCAGATCGATTACGCCTTGGACAATCGCAACGCGGAGGAGCGCATTCTGCCGCTGGCGCGCGAGCGCGGCATGGCGGTGCTGATCAATCTTCCCTTCGGCCGCGGCCGTTTGTTCAGCCGTGCACGCGGCAAGCCGCTGCCGCCCTTCGCCGCCGAGATCGATTGCACCAGCTGGGCGCAGTTTTTCCTCAAATTCCTGCTGGCCAATCCCGCGGTCACCGCGGTGATTCCGGGCACCGACCGGCCGGAATTCGCCATCGACAACCTCAACGCGGCGCGCGGCCGGATCCCCGATGCGCGCATGCGCGAGCAGATGATCCGCTACTGGGATCAGCTTTCCTGAAATTCATCAAGGGGGAAGCGTCCCTTGTGCGCTTTCTTCTCATCTCCGATATTTGCGCGGGAAGTGGCTCGCCTTGGGCCAATCGCTTAAACTTGCCGCCTTTGCAACGCGCCCAGCCACGGAGAATTGCATGAAAAGAAGCACCAAGCGAATCCTTACCACGCATGTCGGCAGCCTCATCCGGCCGCCCGAGGTGCTCGAACACCTCCGCGCCAGGCAATCCGGCGGTGCCTACGACGAGGCGGCCTTTGCCGGCACGCTGAAGACCTGTGTCGCCCACGTGGTGAAACAACAGGCGGATGCCGGCATCGATGTGCCGAGCGACGGCGAGTTCGGCAAGGGCATCAGCTGGTCGCAATACGCGCTGGAGCGGCTTTCCGGATTCGAGCGCAGGCCGGTCAGACCGGGCACGCCGGATCCCTTTGCGCGCGGCCTGGATCGCGAGCGCTTTGCCGAGTTTTACGCGGAGATGGATGCGCGCGACGGGCGCGCCACCGGCAGCGACTCGGTGTGCGTGGCACCGATTACCTATACCGGCATGGGCGAATTGCAGCGCGATATCGGCAATTTCAAGGCGGCGCTCGCAGCCGCCGGCATCGAGGAGGGATTCCTGCCGGTGGCGGCGCCCTCGAGCGTCATCCCGGACCGCAAGAACGAGTATTACGCCAATGATGAAGAGTGCCTGCACGCAATCGCCGAGGCGATGCGCGTCGAGTACCGGGCGATCGTCGATGCGGGCCTGATATTGCAGCTCGATGATGCGCGTGCCGCGGTCACCTACGACCGCATGGTGCCGCCGGGGACCTTGAAGGACTTTCGCAAATGGGTGGGGATGCACGCTGAAGTCCTTAATCACGCCCTGGAGGGAATTCCCGCGGACCGCGTGCGCTATCACGTATGTTGGGGAAGCTGGCCGGGGCCCCACGTGAGCGACGTGCCGCTGAAGGACATCGTTGACCTGATCCTGAAAGTGAATGCAGGTGCCTATGTCATCGAAGGCGCCAATCCGCGCCACGAGCACGAGTGGCATGTGTGGCAGGACGCGAAGCTGCCGCAGGACAAGGTGCTGGTGCCCGGGGTCATCAGTCATGTCACCAACGTGGTGGAACATCCCGAGCTCGTGGCCGAGCGCATCACGCGTCTGGCGAAGATTCTCGGGCGCGAGCGCATCATTGCCGGCACCGACTGCGGTTTCGCGCAGGGCCCGTTCCACCGGCGTGTGCATCCGAGCGTGATGTGGGCCAAATTCGAGGCGCTGGCGGAGGGGGCGCGCATCGCCTCCAGGGCCTTGTGGAGCGCGCCGCGCAATGCAACGCGAGCCGCGAAAACCGCGAAGCCCGCGAAAAAAGCGGCCGCGGCGGGTGCGCGCAAAAAGGCCAGGACCGCGAAGAAGGCCGCGCGCTCGAAAAAGCGGACTGGACGCTGACGCGGAATCGGACTGCACAGCCTTAATCCGTTCGGAGACGAACCGCAAATGAGCCGAGAAAATAGTCCGGCGCCGGCATCGGCCGGCCCCGCCGATCCCGCTCTTGTCGAAGATCTGGTCGCCGCCAATCGCGTCCTCGCCGATCAAGGCGTACTTGACGGTTGGGGGCATGTGAGCGTGCGGCACAACGCCGACCCGGAGCGCTTTCTCCTGTCCTGCGCGCGCGCGCCCGAGCTGGTGTGCGCCGCCGATATCATGGAATATGACCTGGAGAGCAATCCGCTCGATGCACGCGGGCGCGATCAATACAGCGAGCGCTTCATTCACGGCGCAATCTACAAGGCGCGGCCGGACGTGTTCGCCGTGGTCCACAATCATGCGCCGCCGCTGATTCCCTACGGCGTGACCGGTGTCGCATTGCGGCCGCTGTATCACCGTGCCGCGTTCATCGCCCAGGGCATCCCGATTTTCGAGATCCGTGATTGCGCCGGCATGACCGATATGCTGATTCGCAACAATCAGCTTGGCCGCTCGCTCGCCGAAGTGCTCGGTAACAAGCCGGCGGCGCTGATGCGCGGACACGGGGCAACCGTGGTGGGCCCTTCCTTGCCGCGCCTGGTGACGCGCAGCATTTTTCTGTCGCTTAACGCCACTCTGCAGAGCCAGGCCATGATTATGGCGCAGGGCGGGGCCATCAATTATCTGGCCCCCGAGGAAGCGCGCCTCATTGAAGCGCGCGAAGGTTACGGCGCGAGCCGTGCCTGGGAGGCTTGGAAGCGACACGCGCTGCAGAAGTAGCATTCGCACGGGGAATGGGCGACAATCTGCCCCGTTTTAGCCGGAGTAAAAGATTTCGGGCAGGACGATGGCGCAGGAATTTCACCTGCGCCATTTTTATTAAAGCAAAGAATCAGGAGATATTGTGAGCGCAGGCAGTTTTCCGGAAAGCCCGCTTGAGATCGGGATGTTCGATTGGGTCGAGGTCACGGGCGCATCGCCCGCGGAAATCTTCGAACACAAGCTGCGGTTGGCGGAGGCGGCGGACAAGGCAGGTTTCTACGCCTGGCAGCTTGCCGAGCACCAGGGCACACCGCTATCCATCGATGCCTCGCCCGCGTTGCTGCTCGCGGCCGCCATACAGCGTACCAAGCGCATCCGCCTTGGCGCGCTCACCTTCTGCCTGCCCTGGTACAACCCCTACCGTTTCTACAGCGAGATGTGCATGCTCGACCAGATGAGCGGCGGGCGGCTGGAACTGGGCGTGGGGCGCGGCGTATCCCCCATCGAATCGGCCTACCTGGGCATTCCGAACATCGAGGAATCGCGCGAGCGCTACCGCGAAATACTCGATATTTTCTTTGCCGCGAGCAAGACCGAGGTACTCAACTTCAGCGGCAAGCACTACCAGTACAAGGATGTGGAACTGCACAACCATCTGGTGCAGAGGCCCTATCCACCGCTGTGGTTTCCGAGCAGCGACAAAAACTCCATCGACTTCACCGCGAAGCACGGTTATCACACGGTTCTCAATACCACCCACGCGGAGACCCGGTTCTTGTACGCGCAATACCGTGAAACCTGGGTGAAGCATCGGAACGATCCCGGCCGCCACAACGCCCATGTTAAGGCGCCGCGCCTGGGCAAGAGCCAATTGATCGTGGTGGCCGATAGCGACGCGGAAGCCGAGAAGCTGGGCATGGATGCCTATTCAGTCTGGGTCTCGCACATCAATCACCTCACCGGCAAGCACGGCAGGCCGCCGTTGTTGCCGCGCCTCGATCCCAAAGCCAAGGACTCGGTCACGCGCCTGGTAGTCGGGTCGCCGAAGACCGTGCTCGACATGCTGCTCGAGTCGGTGCAGGAGACCACCATCAACTACCTGCTGCTGGTGTTTTCCTTCGGCAATTTGCGGCCGGAACATGCGATGCGATCGATGGAGCTGTTCGCGACGAAGGTCATGCCGTCCTTGCGCGCAATGCGCTAGCTTGATGCCGGCGTTCAAATAGAAAAGGAACAGCGATGACGGGCAAAGCCGGAGGCGTCATTAAGCGCATGGACGCGGTGGTCGATGACTTCGTCAACCGTTGCCGATTTTTCAACGAACCGATGACGGTGGGCCGCGCCAGAATGTTCGCGATGCAGCACCGCCTTAACACCCGCCAGCGCAATTCGGTGCTCAAACTCAAGGTGGCGACCAACTGCACCGATTGGGATACACGCATCGGCATCATAAAGTCCTGCAGCCAGGAAGTGATCGCCGACCACGAGCACGGCGGCGGCAGGGCGCACTGGCAGATCCTCGAGGATCTGGGCGTGCGCATCGGCCTGAAGCGCAGCGAACTTCAGCGGGCGCGGCCGCTCGCCTCGACGCAGCTTTGCTGGTCCGCCTGGGAAGGCCTGATGGGCAACAAGCATTGGCTGGAGGGCATCGTCGCCAACACCTGCGCCGAGCGCACCAATGTGCCGGGCTACGGCAAGGGTCTGATCCGCAAGGCCGGCTGGTTCGGGCTGGAGCGCGAGCGCTGGCGCAAGCTGTTCAAGCTTTCAGACCAGGATCTCGATTTCTTCGAGCTGCACACCGAAGCCGACATCGAACACTCCGACATGGGTTGGCGGGCGGTGGAGCGCTTCGCCAAGCTTTACCGCATGGAAGATGCCGTGGTCCTCGCCTGCGCAAGGAACCTCCATGTATGGGAACACTATCTCGATGGCATCGCCGCCGCCGGTGACCGGCTCGGACACATTAAGGTATAAACCCTGCGACGAATAAGGACATACCTTGAGAGCGCGGAGCGGGGGAAGGGGGCGCAATTTCGTTACCGGTCTCCGTGAATTACTGCGCCTCGCGCGTGTAGCCCTGCATGCGAGACCCTGGCCGATGCAGTAAGCTTGTCCGGTTCTTGGGGGAACAAACCATGAGATTGTATTCGTTGCTGGGGGCCTTTGTCATCGCGGCTGCGCCGATACATTGGTTTGACCAGGCCTATCCCATCATGGCAATCGACACACTATGAATATCGTACTGGTTCATCCTTACATCAAAGTCCGGGAAGTCGAAACTTATCTTTCCGAACCGCTTGGTCTCCTTTGCCTGGCAAGCTATGTAGAGGAAACATTCGGGCAGGAGATCAAGATTTCCATTCTTGATCTGTATGCGCTGGGCGCGATGAATCCCAGGAAAGAGGGTGATTTCTATTGCCTGGGCATTAATGACGAGAAAACCATCGCCGCTAAATTGAAGGAACTCGCCCCCGATCTCATAGGCATCACCTGTAATTTCACCGCCTATGCCAAGGACTCCCTGGAGGTGGCCCAGTTGATCAAGCAGAATTTCCCCGCGGTGCCGATTGTCATCGGCGGGGCCCATCCGTCCATCGAGGGCGGGGCCATCTTGAGACAGTCGCCCGCTATCGACTATGTCGTCAAGGGCGAGGGGGAAGTCACCTTTGCCAATCTGATTCGCCACCTCAGGGGAGAAATGGCCAGGGAAGCGGTCAACGGCCTGGCCTATCGCGTCGATGGCAAGGTGGTCTTCAATCCTCCGCAGGAGTTATTGGACGACCTGGATGTGCTGCCGATTCCCGACAGAAAATATATCGATGTGGAGGCCTATAAATACTTCAACAAGGAAACTGTCTGGTATGTCCGCAATGAACCGGTGGCCACCATCATGACCAGCCGGGGCTGTCCTTATGACTGCGTTTTCTGCAGCACCAAAGTCGTCTGGGAGCGCAATTGGCGTCCACGCAGCCTGGAACTGGTATTCAAGGAAATCGAGATACTGGTGGAAAGGTATGGAATCCGGGAAATTGTCATCAACGATGACCAGTTCATGACGCAGAAAAAACGCGTCATGGCGTTCTGCGACTACTTTATCGGGAAACGCTGCCGCTTATCCTTTACCGTGGACGCGGGGATCAGCCCGTGGCTGGTAAACAAGGAAATGCTGAAGAAAATGCGCCAGGCCGGTTTTTACTCGCTGCGCTTCCCCATTGAAAGCGGCAGCGAAAAGACGCTCAAATACGTCAAGAAACCGGTCAAGCTGGATAAAACGAAGGAATTGATTACCGAGGCAAACCGGCTCGGGTTCTGGACCTCCTCCAATATCATTATCGGTTTCCCTTACGAAACACGCGAAGACGCCCTGGAGTCGATTGCCTATGTGTATAACTCCGCGCTGGATTTCACCTCGTTTCTGATCGCCAAACCCAACGCCGGCAGCGACATGTATGACGACTTCAAGAAGAACGGTTTCCTGGAAATAAAAGTGGTTCGCGGATCCGATTTCTACCGGAGCGACTACGACACCATGTACCTTTCCGCCAAGGAACTGAACGATTTGATCAATATGGCATCGGGTAACTGGTTCATGCATAAAGTCCGGTTTTATGCCAACCCGATAAATTTTTATAGAAACCTGCTGCCAAAGATACGCAGCTATGACGATCTTCGCTATTTCATCAAGGTTTTTGGAAACCTCTATAAGCGCAAAGTACAACCCATCCTGCGCGAAAAATTCAGGGGCAGGCCGCCCAAGGTTGCCCTGGCGCCGCGGTGATCCACCAAAGGATCAATACGGCGCATTGATTTCCGCAGGGTTTTTTCAATCGCACAGTCTCGCCAGCGCGGCATCCGGCGCGCCCCGGCTCAGCACCGAAAAACGGCCGCAACCGGGCGTCTCGGCAAAGCCGAGCGCCAGCAGGCGCTTCTTGATTTCGCCGAGCATGTTGCCGCGCCACTGCGCGTAGATATTCAGGCCCGGGTCGAACAGTATCTGTGGCTGCGCGGCCAGCACTGCGACGTAGCGATCCAGTTCGGCGTTGGTATTGATCAGGTTCACCGTCGGCATGCGCGTCGGCGTGTAGCAGTTGCCGGTTGCGTAGATCCATGCGTCGTTATAGGAGAGGATGGCGATATTTCGCCTGCAGGCCTGGCCCAGGCCGCTGTCGTGTGCCAGGCGGCGCGCCGCGAGCGGCTCGGCCGCCTCACGAAGGTGATTTGCCAGCGAAGGCTTGGCGTGCGCATCGCAGGTTTTGCCCGCGACGCAAGCCGAATACCAGGCCGCGCGTGCGCTCTCATAGCCGGTGATGTAATTGGCCAGCAACTCGTTGAATCGGTAGAACGGAAACAGCACGATGAAGAGCACGCCCAACAGCGTCAGGGACAAGCGCGCCGGCTGTCGCGCCCGCGCCGGACCAAGCGCCAGCAAGCGCAGGAATCCCCAGGCGACCAAGACGATGCAGGGCAGCAAAGCCCACCAGGCGGCGTAGTAATGCGTCGCATCGGAGCGCCCGGCCGCATACAACACCCAGGGCGCTGCGCTGATCAGCGTAGCGCCGGCGAACAGATAGCGCCGCGTCAGCCTCAATCCGCGTACCTGGCGCCGGTAGAGCAGTGCTGCGTAAAGAACCACGAGAAGTAATCCTGGCAGGATGATCAGGTCGAACTGCTGCCCGAGGTTGCCGTAGCCAAGCATGACAAGCGTGCCGCCGGCGGCCAGCGCGCCCAATATATCGTTCACGCTGATGCCGGAGATGGCGGTGGCGAGGATCGCGAGGGGCAGCATCAGCCCCGCGAACATCGCCAGCAACGGTCGCCAGGCAGCGTGGCGCGCTTGCGCGCTCGCCTGCCACACGCGGCAGGCGTGGGCGCAGGTGAAACCGGCCACGGCGAACGCGCCGAAGGGGGGATTCCACAGCGCGACCACGCCAAACAAAAAACCCGCCAGCACGCCGCGCGTGTCGCCGTGCAGGCTGGCATACAACAACAACGCCCCCAGGCTGATCTGCAGCGGTGCACGGAAGCTGCTGATGATGGCGGTGGGACCGGTCGCCTCCAGCAGCAGGTACGAGGTACCCAGCAGGGCCACCGCGCGCGATCCGGTGAGTCTGCGCATCAGCGTGAAACCCGCGCCGCCGGCGACCGCGGTGGACACCGCGATCAGCGCGCTAAGACTCAGGGCCGAAAGGCCGAAGCACGCCAGCCATGTCACCAGCACGACCGGCGCCAGCAGGCCATAGCCTGAGTCGTATCCGGAAAAATACGGCCAGACACCATTGCTGATGCCGGTGGCAGCCGACACCAGCGGAAACCAGTGGTCCAGGTCCAACTCGTAGGGGGGCAGCAGCACCGCGGTGAAATACAGGACGATCGCGAACGCCGCCTGCGCCGGATGCAGGCGGGGGAGCGGCTCGCGGCGCGCCGCCATCCAGAGAAACAGGATCGCCAGCGCAACGCTCAGCGCGAGCATCGCGAACAGGGCCAGGCGCAGTTCGGATTTGTCGTAGAAGCCGAGCGTGGAATCCCGCATGTATGCCGGCGCGGGCAGTTGCTCGAATGACGGCGCGGGCCGATCCAGCCAACCCAGGCCAGCGCACAGCGTCACCACAATCAATGCGCAAAGCGCCGCGTACAAGACCAGCGACAGGACAGTGGCCGCGTCCGGCCGCTTGCGGGCGTTACGCGCGCTCAAGCCTGCCCCAGCGCCAGTCCGACCTGTTCGAGAACTTCGTTCATATGCTCCTCCAGCCCCAGCCAAAGGGGCAGCCGCACCAGTCGGTTGGCCGCTTGCACCGTATGCATCATGTCGCCGTGGGCGCGCGCGCAGCGCCGGCCCATGGTTGAATCGTGCAGCGGCACGTAGTGCGACACAGCACCTACGCCGCGTTGCCCGAGGCGCGCGATGAACGCGGCGCGCGCGGTTTCGTTGCGCAACAGCAGGTAATACATGTGCGCATTGTGCCGGCACCCGGAGGGGATCACCGGACGGCGCATTCGGCCGGCCTCCTCCTGCGCCTGCAGCGCCGCGTGGTAGGACTGCCACAGATCAAGACGGCGGCGCGTGATGCCGTCGGCATCGCCCATCTGCGCCCACAGGAACGCGGCGATCAGTTCGCTGGGCAGGTAGGACGAGCCGATGTCCTCCCAGGTGTACTTGTCGATTTCGCCGCGCAGGAAACGGCTGCGATTGGTGCCCTTCTCGCGCACGATTTCGGCGCGCGCGATCAATTCCGGGCGGTTGATGAGGAGCGCCCCGCCTTCGCCGGAGATGACATTCTTGGTTTCGTGAAAACTGATCGCGCCCAGGTGCCCGATGCTGCCCAGCGGCCGGCCACGGTAATCGGACATCAGGCCCTGCGCCGCGTCCTCGATCACCAGCAAGCCATGGCGCCCGGCCAGCGCCATGATGGCGTTCATCTCGCAGGCAACGCCGGCGTAATGCACCACGGTGATGGCGCGGGTGCGCGCGGTGATCGCCGCCTCGATCAGGTTCTCGTCGATGTTGAGGGTATCGGGGCGGATGTCGACGAACACCGGCACGCCGCCGCGCAACACGAATGCGTTCGCGGTCGACACGAAGGTGAAGGAGGGCATGATGATCTCGTCGCCGGGCTGAAAATCGGCGAGGATCGCCGCCATCTCCAGCGCCGCCGTGCACGAATGCGTCAAGAGCGCACGTGCACTGCCGGTGCGCTCCTCCAGCCAGCGGCAGCAGCGCCGCGTGAATTCACCGTCGCCCGCGAGCTGCCGGTTGGCGTGCGCTTGCAGGATGTTGGCGATCTCGCCGCCGGTCATGTAGGGCTTGTTGAAGGGGATGCGCACTGCGGCCTGCTCAATTTCCGTCAGTGATGTTGGGCGCACGAATTTCTCTCATATATGAGCCTTCCGGTGCCAATGCATTCATCGCCGGAATACGGCCAGAATGGAGGTGCCCCACGGGAAGCGGACCTTGTTCACCAGAGATGCTTCAATCGAAAAAATCTTCGTGAGTACCGAGTTTATCGGTTGCGCAGGGATGCGGTGCGAGCGCGCCATGAAGTCGCGAAGCTGTTCGGGCATGGCCGATGCCTTGGGCCGGAAAAGCAGGCGGGCGAGCAGCAGCGCCGGGCTCAGAAAGAACATGAAGTAATCGGTTCGCAACAGTTCAAGGCCGCATTGGCGGGCAAGGTCGCGGAAATCCCGTTTGCAGTAGCGCCTCTGATGCTGCGACAGGTTATCGTTATAGGTCCAGAAAAGCTTCAACGCCGGCACCGTCACGAACAGCAGGCCTCCCGGGCGCAGGCTCTTGCGCACCTGCCGAAGGACTTCCTGATGATCCGGGATATGTTCCAGAACATCCAGAAGAAACACCGTGTCCCACCTCTCGGACCAGGCAAGGTCGAGCAGATCGATCTGGTAGCGCGCGGCGAAAGATCCGACAACGGGCCCGGACAAGGCCAACGCCCGCATCGAGCTGTCCCCCAGGGCGAGTTCCTGGAACAGGTTTGCGTCATGCCGGTGAACGTATTCGAGCCACCCGCCGCATCCCCCGCCCATATCGATCGCCCCGCGGCCGCCTGATTTATCGAATCTCGCCGCGAATTCGTTCCTGAGGACGTTGAGGAGGAGTTTGTGGCGGCCGGAATACCAGAAATGCCCGCGCTGCATCCGGATCAGCTGGTCGAATCCAGCTTCCGCATATTCTTCATCCCGGTGACGGGGGCGGCGGAGCGGAACGAGAATACCGGACTCCAGGCTGAACTGTCCGTCATCCGTCATAGTCGAGGAATCCGCATGCCCATACCGTTGGTCATTATTCGTCCGGCCAGATTTTGAATTTATCCGTGCCCATTGAATCCATCTTTACCAACTATATCCCGGACAATCAAGCTGAAGCGTAAATGCCGGGCGATGCCAGTACGGTGAGGCAACAAAAGCTGCCAGCGGGTCCCATGCCTATGCGATATTCGGAGCCTGATTCAGCCTGAGACTTTCATGCCAATCCCGCAGTCGCCATTGTCGAGGATTTTCTCCAGCCGTACGGGCTGTTGGTTCATGCTGCTGTGTCTGCAATACATCGTCGCTTGTGTCATTTACTTCGATTTCATGTCGGGGCGCAAATACTTTGCGTTCGCCGACGCCGGCAACGACAGCTATTTCCAGTACATTCCCCTCGCAATGCACCTGGCGAATTATCTCGCCACGGAAGGTTTTCCCGGTTGGTCATTTCAGGTGGGCTTGGGAGCCAATCTGGGCATGCTGACCGACCCTTTCCTGCTTGCCTCGACGCTGTTCGGCGCGGAGGCGGTGCCGGGCGGTCGCATCTGGTTTTATCTTCTCAAGATCGCCTGTGGCGGTGCATTCTTCCTCGGCGGTTTGCTGGCTCTCGAACTGCGTCGCGAGGCGGCACTCGCAAGCGCGTTGGCATTCTCGTTCTGTGGCTACATGTTGATTGACGGCCAATGGGATTCGCTTGCCACGGAATACGTGTCCTTCTCGCTGATATTCTGGGCGCTCGCACGCCAGCACAGGCAACACGGGCTTGTCTTTCTCCCGCTGGCGATCGCGGCGGCAGCGGCCTCCTCCAGCGTCTTCATGCCCTTTTTCATCGGGATTTTTCTCGTCTATGTTTTCATCGCCGAGCTGCTGGTCTGCGAGCATCGCAGTGCGTCACTGCGCCGCTGGGCTATGGAAATCGCTCCTCTGGCGCTGATTGGCATGCTGTTGGCGGCGCCGATCATCATTCCGAATGTCATTCAACTGCTGGACAGTCCGCGCGTCAGCGCATCGCAGGCGACGTTTTACGCGCGCCTGGCCGAGCTGTTGTCGGTCAATGACTGGCTGACGATATTCTCCGAGCTTGCCGGCTTCTGGCATAAAAGCCTGCTCGGTGTCGGCAGTGATTACCGTGGCTGGATGAATTATCTGGAGGGCCCGGGTTTTTACGTGGGCGTGTTGCCGCTGTTGCTGATTCCACAGCTCCGGCGGGGTTCCCGTCGCGATCGCGCCTATTTGACGGCGAGCCTCGCGATGCTCGTCTTCTATGTCCTCAGTCCGTTTCTGCGTTTCGCGGCCTTCGGCTTCAGTCTCAATTACTTTCGGGTCTCCACGCTTTGGGTGGCGATGCTGCTCCTGGTCCTCTCGGCGCGGGCGCTTTCCATCATATTGGAACAGGGGATCGATCGAAAACTGCTGGTACGCGCCGGGCTCGTGCCGCTGGCCTTGCTCGGATTCTTGATGGTGTTTGCAGATATCGATGGAAGCCTCAATTTGGGGCATGCGCTCAAAGTGCTTGTCCTGTACGCGGCCGCGTTTACCCTGCTTTATTTTCAGCGCTGGCAGGCCCTGCCTGAGCGGTGCTTCGCTGCGGCGCTGATCGCATTGGTGGCTATCGACGCCATCTCGATCGGTTGGTCCGAAGTGAATCAGAACCGGCCGGCGGTGACGCCGGAAACCTTCGGCTATAACGACGACAGCGTGCCTTTGCTGCGGGCGTTGAAGCGGGCGGACCCGGATTTCTACCGGGTTGAGAAGACCTACGAATCCGTCTCTTTGTGCGATTCCCTGGCCCAGGACTACTTCGGGGTCAAGTCTTATTACTTTCAAGGTTCCGGGGTTGTGGATTTTCATGCCGGCCTCGGTCTGCTCCCGGCCGGAAGGCATGGCATCAACTATACGAACTGGCTGCACGGCCTCGACGATCGTTTCATGCTCCATTCGCTGCTTGGAGTGAAATATGTCATCAGCCGCAAGCCAATTGGCTGGCCGGGCTTTCAGGCGATCGACAGGCAGCGCGAACTGACGGTCTATCGCAACGATTACGCGCTGCCCCTGGGCATCGTGCAGGAGCGCCAGTATCCGCGCGAACGCTTCGCGGCATTGCCGCTCGCGGCCAGGGACCAGGCGCTCCTGGAGGCGGTGATTGTCGATCAGCCCGTCGAGGGGATTCCCCGCTTTGACGACAGCGCGCTCGCAACGGCGCAGGAGGACTGGGTGGCGCGGCGTTACGCAGGACTGGCTGAGCATCATCAGCGCAGCGGCCTGCAACTGGAGAGCTTTTCTCACCAGAGGATCGTTGGCCGCGTGGCGGCAGAACGCGAGGCGGTGCTGGTGTTTTCGATTCCCGCTTCGCCCGGCTGGACAGTGCATATCGACGGCCGGGAAACACCCACGTTTCGCGCCAATCTGGGCATGCTCGCCGTTCGCATCGGCGCTGGCAGGCATGGCGTAGAAATCCGGCACCACCCGCCCGGTGCGGCCGCAGGCATGTGGCTGAGCTTGTTTGCACTTGTCGCGCTTTTTGGGGTGTGGTGGCACCGGCGCTCACGCCGCCGCTGACTTCTCCTTGGCGCGTGCGGGCGTGAATTCCGCACATTCAACGGGGGTGGATTCACTTAAAATGCGCGGGTGAATCAACCGTCTCCCCCGGCCGCCGGTATTGCACCAGCGCCGCCGCCCTCTTCACCGGCGCAGCGCGGCGTGCATATTTCCGTGGTGGTTCCGCTTTTCCGCTGCGAAAAATGTATCGAGGAACTTTATCGCCGGCTGGTCGCCAGTCTCGAAGCGATCACGCCATTGTTCGAGATTGTGCTGGTGAACGACGGCAGCCCCGAGGGGGATTGGGGCGTGATGCGCCAGCTCGCCGCGCGCGACCGGCGCGTCAAGGCGGTCAACCTGTCGCGCAACTTCGGCCAGCATTACGCCATTTCCGCGGGCCTCGATC
>Ga0155956_1068_pt2 | contig 20122 bp, 21 predicted proteins | sample RifCSPlowO2_02_FD_107610 | JGI IMG/M metagenome (GOLD analysis project Ga0155956, IMG submission 107610) | Betaproteobacteria bacterium RIFCSPLOWO2_02_FULL_62_17 | reverse complement strand
CCCGGAGCAGTTCAGGGCGATGTTCGAAGCGGACGTCGCCAAGTTCACCCGGATCGTGAGGGACGCGAAGATTCCGCTGCAGTAGCGGCAAGGGCCAGGGTTGCGGCAGTCTGACATTCCGCCCGAAAAAATCGCGGCTTACCGGAACACCGGGTATCGCTTCGGCCGGGGCGCAGACCTGGTCAGCCTGCGCATCGACACGCGCTCGGAAGCACTGGCGCGGCTCTACGCGTCCTCGGGGCATCGCTGCGGTGTATTCATCACCGCCTGCAATCCGCTGGGCGAGCTGCAAAGCCGCGAGGAAAACGAGGCCGCGCAGGCGCGCCTCGCCGCGGAGCTGCACGCGCTGGCGATCCCGGCAATCGAGGGCGAGGGGGTGGATCCCGCCGGCGCCTGGCCCGCGGAGAAAAGTTTTTTCGCGCTCGGGGTCGCGCTCGACGCGGCCCGCGACCTGGGCCTGCGCCACCGCCAGAATGCCGTCGTCTGGGCGGGCGAGGACGCCATTCCAAAACTGATATTGCTGCGCTAACGGGCCCGCTGCGGCGGCTGAACGCAAGTCATCTGACGCCGGACAGCTACTTGATTATCGACCGGGCCGGAATCCCGTTAAGCGAGCCGCTCCCGAAGTATCATCCAGCCGTGCGTGGCAACAGCAGATTCGCGCGTCTTGCCCGGCAAGCCGCCGTACCGGAAAGTGAAGGATGAACGTGAGCCGCCTTATCGACACCGCCGGCCTGCAAAGCGCCATCGAAGACTTTGCGCGTCCCCGGAGCTGGGACCAGTTTCATTCGCCAAAAAATCTTGCCATGGCCCTGACCGGCGAGGTCGGCGAACTGGTGGAAATCTTTCAGTGGCTCACCGAGGCGCAGTCGCGCGAGGCCATGCAGGACCCGGCCCGGGCCATGCACATCCAGGAAGAACTGGCGGATGTGACGATTTACCTCGTTAGGCTTGCGGGCGTGCTGGGCGTGGACCTGGATGCGGCGGTGAAAGACAAGCTCGCCAAGAACGCGCGCAAGTACCCTGCGCCGTGAGCATGGAACACGAATTCAGAAAAGCAGGCCACTCATGAGATTGTCGGTACTCGACCAGTCGACCGCCTCCAAGGGCAGAAATCAGGATTTGGCGATCCGCGAAACGCTCGCGCTCGCGCGCCATTGCGACGCGCTGGGTTACCACCGTTACTGGGTGTCGGAGCACCACAACTCCGGCAACATCGTCGGCACCGCGCCCGAGGTGCTGATCGCCGCCATCGCCGCCACCACCCCGCGCATCCGCGTGGGCAGCGCGGGCGTGATGCTGCCGCACTATTCGGCGCTCAAAGTCGCCGAGCAGTTCCGCGTGCTCGAAGCCATCGCGCCGGGCCGCATCGACCTGGGCATCGGGCGCGCGCCCGGCTCGGACCCGCTGACCGCGCACGCCCTAAACCCCAACCCGCAGGACGTGCATGACCAGTTTCCCCGCCAGGTGCAGGAACTGCGGCACTGGGTGTCGGGTGTGCCCTTGCCCGAGGGCCACCCCTACCGGACGATCTTCGCCCAGCCGAAGGGTCCCGGCACCCCGGATATGTGGATACTGGGCAGCTCCGACTACGGCGCGCAGCTGGCGGCTTACCTTGGCCTGCCCTACGCGTTCGCGTATTTCTTCAGCGGCGGCGCGGGGGTGGAGCAGGCGCTCGACCTGTACCGGCGCAATTACCGTCCCAGTGAAGGCCATCCCGAACCGATGGCCACCATCTGCGTCTGGGCGCTCGCGGCCGACACCGAAGCAGAGGCATGGCGGCTGTTTAAATCGCGCGAGCGCTCGAGCATCGACCGGGAATTCGGTATCCGCCTGCCGCTGATTTCTCCCGAGGAAGCCGTGGCGCGCCCTTTTTCCGACGCGGAGAGGATGATTGCGGAGAAACTGCGGCGCAAGGCTATCGTGGGGACCGGGGAGCAGGTGGCCGGGAAGCTGAAGGAACTCGCGGCGCGCCTGGAGCTCGACGAGTTGGTTGTCGTCACCTGGACTTACGATCCCGAACCGCGCCACCGGTCGTATGAATTGCTGGCGAAGATGTTTGAGTTACGCAAGCCGGTGGCGGTCGCTGCGGCTTGAGTGTTGCTTTAATCCGTTTCGACTTCCGGCCAGAGGTTCGGAAACAATAATCCAAGCGACGCAAGCGGTATGGCGAAAGTCACCGGCGCTCGTGTCGATTGAGCCGATAACAGGCCGTAATCAAGAAGGCTTGCCAGCACCCTGCGTCCGGTTCGATCTCCCAGACCTGTCATGGCTATGAATCGCGACCGATCGAGGGAACCGGCGATCGCCACATAATGCAGAGCTTCGAGAGCTTCCCGCTTGATAAGCGATTTCTCACTGCCGATTTGCCAGGGCCTTTCCTGCAGAAAATTCAGCAGCGAACGCAATCGATTTTTCATTGATCCCAGATCGAGTTGATCCCGCATGAATCGCGCCTGGTCCAGGCAGGTTTCCAGGAAATACCCGGCAAATGCAATCAAATCCTCCTGGGAAAGCGGCCCGCGTCCATCGTAATCAATGCGCCGCAATCGATCGGCATTATTGAGTTTCGCGTAATACAGTTCCTGTGTGCGGGCCAATCCCCGCATTGGCGACCAGAGGCCCTGCGTCAATCCCATGGAATCAAGCACCAGATGCGAATGCAGCCGGGCAGTCCGGCCATTTCCGTCTATGAACGGGTGTATCCAGGCCAGTCTGTGGTGCGAGCAGGCAACGCCGATCAATAACAATTCGGTTCCGGCCAGACGCTGATAGCGGTCAGCCCATGCCTGCAACAGCCCGGCTACATCCGCGCTCGGTGGTGCAATGTGGAGTCCGGCCTTCACATCCCTTGTTCGGAGTTCGCCCGGGATTATCGGCGCATGCTCTTCGGTAAAGCGGTCTTCCACGGGCAACTTGCCATACAACGCGCCGTGAATGCTGCAAACCAGAGAAGTGTCGAATAGCGCCCTGGGGGCTGTGCCGGTCAATTTCTTTTCGAATTGTTCCTCGGTATCCATATGGGCTATGGCAACCCGCTGTTTTCTGGCGAGGGCGGCGTCGGCATCGAAATCCTTGCGTAACGCGCGCTCGATATCCGCCGGCCGGGTGTGCTGTCCCTCGATCTTGTAGGTGTAATAAGAATTCATGGCGCGCAGTTTGGGATGAAGCGCGTCCTGCACCGACCGGCTTGCCGGGCCGCTGAGGCCGAGGCACTCCTTGACGAGCGCGGAGGCGAGTTCCTGCAACGGGCCAAGAGTGTGTTCCTCAGGGAATAGGGGCTGAAAAACAGAGGGGTCTGCCATGCCTTTCTGGACACTTATATGGACAGAAGTATGGACAGTTTATATGTTATTTATATATATGACAATAAACAATATATTTAAAATTATAGAGAGTAAAAAGGACATATAAATGGGGAATTAATTATAAGCGTTATGCGCCCCCGAATTTGCGCGCGAAAGCGTCGGTCCCACCGCCTGGTGGGAAGCCGGAGATGATGCGGGTCCGGGCGAGGGCGGGTGTCATGGACAGGGCGATAACGGTGAACGTAGTCGGGAAGGTGATGGCGGCTCGAATTATGGTGGTACGTCTCCCAGCGCTTTGACCGCTACGTCCATCTCTTTGACGAGTTCGATAAATTCCGCAATCAGCAGTTCATCAGGTGCCTGGGCGCCCTCGTAAAGGGCCGCGTTCCGTTTTCGATGGCAGTCATCGAGGAATCGCCATCTCGCCGCGGAAAAAGACAAGGTGTGAGGCAGGGCCTGAAAATCAATATATCGGTCTTCGGCGCGGTAGCCATGCCAACGAAGCGCAGCCAGCGCAAGCGAATGCGCCGCATCGTAAGCGAGGCTGAAACGGCTTTCGGGACTCAGCGTTGAATTTTCCGCGTCCCTTAACTTGTTTCCCGCTGAACTGAGCAATCCATTGAATTCCGACTGCGCGGGCGGCTCAGATTTGAGCTTGCCGATCTTGCACAGATTCTCGAGATTTTCCAGCCGGGATGTCATTCTCGCGGCCTATGAGAAAAATTTTTGGCTGATCGAGAACGCGCGTGATGAAAGCATTGTCGTCATGCCGTCTTTTGTTCCACTCTTTCGGCGAGTAAAGCGTAGGGCTGACCTTGCGACCCAGCGATTCCTCTGCCTTGGTCAGCACTTCGTAAATGCCGCTGTAGCTCAAGCCTTCGCCAACCACCATCACATCGATGTCACTGGCCGCCGTGTCCGTGCCCCTGGCCACCGAGCCGTAGATAAATGCATAACGAATGGCGGCGCCGCAGGATGACAACGCTTTACGCAGAACATCCGCGAGGCCGAATGACTTTTGCGTGATCGAGCGGATTTCATTGAAGACGAATGAATCGCGGTTTGCCTGATAATGCTTTTGCCTGCCGATGACCGTCATCGTGATGAGCCCGGCGGCCGTCATCCGCTCCAATTCCCTTTGCAGAGAACCCCGCCCGGTCTTGCCGAGTTTTGCGATTTCATTGGTATAGAAAGAGCGATCCGGCTGCCCGAAGAGGATCCGCAGTACGCGCTGCTGCACTCCTGAGAAGAGGACATCTGAAATCGAAATCGGTTTTCTGTTCCCCATTATAGGGATTATCGGCCCAATATTGGGGATCAGCAAGCGGGCAGTGACGGGGCGTTCCTGGTTCCGATCCCGGGCGTGGAGACGTGTGTCGCTGATCCTGCAACGCCAGCTACGTGTGCGCGTGCCGGCAAGGGGTCGGTCAGGTTTTTTCCGATGTCTTTTGCATCGATACCCCGCGGCAAGCCGCGGGAGTGTTCATTGCGCTTGATTCACTGGCTGTCGGCGCTGAACCCCGAAGCCTTGACGATCGGCCCCCAGCGCTCGTACTCCGCTTTCAGCGAAGCCGCGAGTTCAGCCGGGCTCGCCTCGCGCGTCTCCAGGTCCAGCGCGCGCAGCCGCTCCTGCGTCGTTGGGGTGCGCGATGCCTGGATCACGATGGTGTTGTAGCGGTTGACGATTTCCGCCGGCATGCGCGCCGGGGCGAACAGGCCGAACCAGCCGCTGATCTCCACCGCCGGGTAGCCCAGTTCCTTGAAAGTCGGAATGTTCGGCGCGGCGGTCGAGCGCCTGCCGCCCGAGTGCGCGAGGATGCGCAGCTTGCCCGCGCTGGCCTGCGGCAGCAGTGTGCCGAGGGGCAGGATCACCGCGGGAACCTGGCCCCCGATGACGTCGGTCAGCGCCGGCCCCACGCCGCGATAGGCCACGTGCGTCATGGGAGCGCCGGTCGCCTGGCCGATCACCAGGCCGATGAAATGCAGCGTCGTGCCCGCGCCCGCAGTGCCGTAACTGGCGTTCGCCGCGGAGAGCTTCGCGCGGCCGATGTATTCCTTCAGATCGGCCGCGGGATTGCCCGCGCCCACCGCCAGGCCGATCGGATAACCGCCCAGGTGCGCCACCGCCGTGAAATCCGCGAGTGTGTCGTAGGCGGCCTTGGAAACGGTATGCGGGTACAGCGTGATCATCGAGTCGGGCGCGACCATCAGCGTATTGCCGTCGGGCGCGGCGGCCTTGAGGGCTTGCGCGGAAATCACACCGGCCGCGCCGGTGCGGGTTTCGACTATGACCGGCCGGCCCAGCGCCTCGGTGAAGCGCTCGGCGAAAATGCGCGCGAGGGTGTCGACACCGCCGCCGGGAGGGAAGCCGGAGATGATGCGGGTCTGGGCGAGGGCGGGTGTGAGGCACAACGCCAGTGCGCAGAAGGCGGCGAATTTGATTTTTGCCATGCTTTCGCTCCGGTGGGGTGAGGCAGATCGAAGTATGCGGCAGGACGGCAATCAGGGCCATTGAGGCGCAATAAGCGCCACGGTTCGGTTGTCCAATGGCGCGCTGCGAGAGGTAGAATTGCATTGGTATGAAGCGCATGGAATCGGCAAGCGCGACTTGAAAATCAAGAGATACTTGGACCGCATATGAAAAGACCTGCAAAGCCATTTGCCCTTTGTGTCGACAACACCGATTACAAGGCGTCGCTCATCACGGGCAAGGTCTACCGGATCATCCCAGATGCGCGCGCCGCAAAGGACGACTTGGTGCGCATCGTGGATGAAAGCGGCGAGGACTACCTGTACCACAAGAGCCAGTTCCTGTTTGTCGGCTTTCCGGCGGCGGTGACGAAACGAATCCTGGAGCTGGAACACGCCGGCTGATAACGCCGGCGGAATCCGCCGCGCCGGTAGGGGTGTTCGGGAACGCAACGGCGGCCGCGGCTGTGAGAGTTGTCATGGTCGATAACAAATATGCCAGATAATGCAGGCCAGCCGGGCATCGCTTCGAACTAAAGTTTATCTTTTGCAGCGCGAAGCGGAGCGGATTCCTCGAGGGCGCGGTAACGCCTTGCAGGCATTCGGAAAATAACGTCGAGTATCATTTTGCCGGCGCCGGCAAAATGATCGACCTCGGGTCCGGCAGCGCGCCCATGCTGGCGCAGCTAAGGATTGTTCTGATAAGTGAAGAAGAACGTGCTACCGGTGCTTGAGAAACTCGCGGCTCCCGGGAAATGCCTGCTTCCTTGGATATCCCATCGTGTTTAACGATAGAAAGATCGTAATAATTGCCGGTCCGAATGGCGCCGGAAAGACAACGTTTGCCCAGGAATTTCTCCCCAACGAGGCCAGTTGCCCAATATTTATCAATGCTGATCTGATTGCAGCCACTCTTTCCCCATTACGACCTGAACTTGCGGCGTATCAGGCGGGGCGCATGATGTTGGAAGAGATGGCCCGTTACACGAGGGAGGGAAACAGCTTTGCGTTTGAAACAACCCTGGCCGGATTGACTTACGCCAGAATGATTGACCAATGGAGATCGGACGGTTTCTCCGTAAAGCTGATATTTCTTTCGCTTTCCATGCCTGAGGAAGCGATTGCACGAGTAGCAAACCGGGTTCGCCAGGGCGGCCACGATGTGCCAGTTGAGACTATTCGCCGACGATTTCGAGCAGGACGCCGGAATTTTCAATTGATCTATAAGGGCAGGGTCAATTTTTGGCAATTGTTCGATAATAGCGGTCAGGTGCCTGCGCTCTTGGAGGAAGGGGGCAATACATGAATGAAAGCATGATTTCCAAGCTGCCCGATGCAGATATGCAGGGCGCGCCTGCGGCATTGCTGCGGGCGGCAACGCGCGCGCGCGAGATTGCGCTGAAAACGCACACCGATCTGATAATTTTGCGTAACGGCATAGTAGTCAGAGAAAAGGTCAAAAGTATCAATCAGGACGCAGTTCAGACGCTGCTGCCCTGAAAAAGCGGCGGTATCTGCTTTGCAGCCGCCCGGCTCCCGCTAATCCACCAGCGGTATTCCCGCGTCCTTGACCAGCTTCGCGAACTTGTCGATCTCCGCGCGGTAACGCGGCTCGAACGCCTCCACGCCCATGCCCGCGACCTCGACGCCCCAGGTGGCGAGCATCTTCTGCACGTCGGGGGCGCTTAACATCTTCACCGATTCGGCGCTGATTTTCTGCACGATGTCGCGCGGTGAGCCGCCGGTGGTGAAGAAGCCCACCCAGGTGGACAGGTCATAGCCTGGCACGGCCTCGGCGATGGGGGGCACGTCGGGCAGGTAGGCGGAGCGCGTGGCGCTCGATATGCCCACTGCGCGGATCTTGCCCGATTTCATCAGCGGCATGGCCGCCTGCGCCGGCATGAAAGCCATCTGCACCTCATTGGCCATCAGCGCCGGGGTCATCGCCGCATCGCCTTTGTAAGGAATGTGCACGATGTCGATGATCGCCAGCGACTTGAACAGTTCCGCGGACAGGTGCGGGCCCGAACCCACGCCGTTGGAGGCGTAATTGATCTTGCCCGGTTGCGCCTTTGCCAGCGCCACCAGTTCGCGCACGTTGTGCGCCGGCAATGCGTTCGAGACCGCCAGCACCGAGACGCCGCGCGTGAGCATGACCACCGGCTGCAGCTCCTTGACCGGGTCGTAGCTGAGCTTGCGGTAAAGCGCCGGCGAGATCGCCTGTGCATAGGTGTTGAGCAGCAGCGTGTAGCCGTCCGGCGCCGCCTTGGCCACCACCGACGCGCCCAGGTTGCTGCCCGCGCCGGGGCGGTTGTCCACCACCACCGTCTGCCCCCAGGCTTCGGTGAACTTGCGCGCGTAAAGCCGCGCGTAGGAATCGGTGGCGCCGCCGGCGGCGTAGGGCACCACCAGTCGAATCGGCTTGACCGGGTAGGACTGCGCCGATGCCGCCAGGGGCAGCGTGGCGCCCAGCGCCACGACAAATACTGCGGATAAGCAATGCTTCATGGAGGGCTCCTGCGTCAATGTGGCAAAGCGAAGTCCCGCAGTTTATTCAGTCGGGATGCCGATGTCGCGCATGATTTTTGTCCACTGCGGGATTTCCGCGCGGATGCGCTGCGCAAAGGCCTCCGGCGTGCTTGACATCAACTCGATGCCGGCCGCCCGGAATTTCTCGCGAGTGGCGGGCAGCTTCACCATTTCGGCCGCCTCGCGGCCGAGCCGGTCGATGATAGTGCGCGGCACGCCGGCGCTGGTTATAAGGCCGAACCAGGTGTTGACTTCGTAGCCCGCCACGCCGGATTCCGCGATGGTCGGCAGGTCCGGCATCGCGCCGGTGCGTTTCGCGGCGGTGGTGCCCAGCGCGCGCAGCTTGCCGGAGCGTGCCGGGGGCAGCGACGAGACACCGCCTTCGAACATCATGTTCACCTGGCCGGAGAGCAGGTCGGTGAGCGCCCCTGCGCTGCCCTTGTAGGGCACGTGGGTCAGCTCGACACCGGCCATTTTCATGAATACCGCGGCGCCGATATGGGGCGCGGTGCCGGTGCCGATGGTGGCGAAAGTAAGCTTTCCCGGCTGGGCGCGGGCGAGCTTGATCAGCTCCGCGATGGAATTGGCCGGCACCGTGGGGTGCACCACCAGGTACAGCGGCGACTCGAACAAGAGCGAGATCGGCGCCAGATCGCGCAGCGCGTCGTAGGGGAGCGTTTTGCGCAGCACCGTGGTGGATACGACGCCCGACTGCGTGGCCATGCTCAGTGTGTAGCCGTCCGGGGCCGCCCGGGACTGTGCCTCGAGGGCGATCGCCTGGCTCGCGCCGGGGCGATTCTCCACCACCACGGGCTGGCCCATGCGATCGGACAGATGCTGCGCCACGGTGCGCCCGAAAGTGTCGACCAGCCCGCCCGGGGACAGCGGCACGATCATGCGGATCGGGCGCGACGGATAGTCCGATGCGCCCGCCTGCGCGTAGGTCATGGAAGCGGCAGGCGCCAGGGCGCAAAAAAGAACGGCTGCGAAAAATGGCGGTTTATTCATGATGTTTCCTCCGGATGCAATGAGTATACGTATTCGCGCGGATGAGCGGCTCAGGGCGAGATAATAGTGGGCGTGCGCCGCCCGGTAATGGCGTATTGCATCGCAGCGTGCAGGTTTATTGATCCAGGTCAGATGGCATGCATTTCAGCGCGGATCGGCCTTGACTGGCAATGGCGAAAGGCGTTAACTGGAGATGCTTCGGCGCAATGCCAGGCGTGACTGGAGGGAATGGCTATCGATGACACTTTCTACAGAGCTTATCTGAAGCCGGTGACAACAGGCCGGTAGCCGTCACGGTGCGTGACGCAGCCACTGCGAGTGGCAAAACCATGAAGCCCTGCGATGTATTGCGGGGCTTCGCGTTTGTGGCGGGCATACGCGCATCGATTCGACAGCGCGGCGGTCACGAGGAATAACCGTCCGCGGCATCGCCGCGCGCAAAGGGGTAAGCTGCCGCGCATTGCCGCGGCAATGGTGAACGGAAAGGAGACCTCGCTTGACTGACAAATTACCCGGTGCGGCCCGCGCGGCCATTGGCGCGCGCCTCAAGGCGTTCGAGCAGGCCGAGACCGAGCGCATCCTGTCCTCCTGCACCCGATGCGGAAAATGTTTCGAGGTCTGCCCGATGACCGGCTATTCCAAGGCACCCGCGGCCGCCGCGGCCGCCAGAGACGTGGTCGGCGGCGTGCTCACGGTGCTGCGCGGGGTGCAGGGTTCACCCGAGGCGCTGGGCTGGATCGCAGTCTGCTGCCGCAGCGGCATCTGCGTGCCGGCCTGCCCCGAGAAGGTCGATCCGCAGATGATGATGCGCCTGGCGCGCATGACGGCGCTGGGCGGACGCGGCGGCGCGAAACAGATTGCGATGCGCGAGGACCCGGATTTCTTCGACCGGGTGCGCGCGTTCGCGAAGCTGCAACTGAGCGATGAAGAACTCAAGCACTGGACCTGAGGCAGCGCAGATTTAACCGTAATCACCTGACCTGACCCCATCAATTCAAGACCTGACCCCGAAATGACGCCCATCACTTTCTGGTACGGATGCAACGTGCTGCGCCACGGCGACATCATCCACGCCTGCCTGGACATCCTGCGCGCGCTGGATTTCGATGCGCTGCCGGTGGGCGGCCCGGACTACTGCTGCGGCACCGTGAAAGATGCCAACCAGACCGCGGCGGGCGGCATGGCCACGCGCACCGTCGGCCGCTTCAATGCGCTGCAGCGCGAGCGCGTGGTCGCATGGTGCCCGTCATGCCACTCGCACATGCAAGAGTTCATGGGCCGCGCGAACGACATGCGGTTCGCGATGACTTATCTGGTGGATCTGCTTTACGCCAATCGCGCCAGACTGGCGCCGCTGCTGGTACATCCGGTGCCGATGCGGGTGCTGCTGCACCGGCACCTGGGCTTCAACGAGCACAGCCCGGTAAACCGCGTCGTCCCGGAGCTGCTGCGCATGATCCCCGGCGTCGAGGTGGTGGAGGACGACTATCGGGTGCCGGGCTATATGTGCGCATCGCTGCAGGCGGTGCCCGGGGCCATCGACGACATGATCGCGGCCACGCTGCGCGCGGCGAAGGCGAGCGGTGCCGACGCGGTGGTATCGATTTTCCACCAGTGCTACAGGGAATTATGCGGGCTGGAGGCGCAAGGCGCGATTCCGGTCTACAACTACATCCACCTGCTGGCGCGCTCCATGGGCCTGGCCTATGAGGACGAGTACAAGGCGTGGAAGAAGGCCGGCGATGGCGCGGCGCTACTAATAGGCACCGAGCGCATTGCCAGAGTCGGCGTGGAGTTCTTCGAGCGCGCGCTGCTGCCGGAGCTCAAAAAGCGTCCGCTGATTCCGAAGCTTTGATGAGCGCTTGCCTGAGCCGCCGGCCGGGCTGCTGTCAGGGCTCCAGGGATATCACCACCTTGCCGCGTGCGTGGCCGCCCTCGACGTGTTCGTGAGCCCCGGCGACTTCCGCGAACGGATAGGTCCGGTCGATATTGACGCGCAGCACGCCGGCGTCGAAAAGCCTGCCGATCTGCGCCAGTTGCGCCCCGTTCGGCCGGACCGTCATGAACTTTCCATGCGCGGCGTATTTCGCGGGCTCGTCCTCGCCGAGCCCGCCGCTGATGGCGACCAGCCAGCCGCCTTTTCGGACCACTGACCAGCTGCGCGGCCGGTGCTCGGCGCCAATGGTATGAAAAACCACGTCAACCGGTTCCATGCAATCCTCAAAACGGGATGTGGAGTAATCGATGAACTGGTCCGCGCCGAGGGACACGACGAAATCTGCGTTGCGGGCGGAGGCGGTGGCGACGACCCTGGCGAGCACGTTTTTCGCGAGCTGAACCGCAAGGTGACCCACGCCGCCCGCGGCGGCATGGATCAGTACCGACTGCCCGGCCGACAATGCGGCCGTGTCGAACAGGGCCTGCCAGGCGGTCAGCGCGGCAAGCGGCACCGCTGCGGCATGCGCGTGATCGAGCGAACGCGGCTTGGGGGCCAGGTCCTGCGCGGAAACGCAGGCGTATTCGGCGTAGGCGCTGGCCACCGCCGGAAAGCGGGAGAGCGCGAACACTTCATCGCCCGGCCGGTATTGCGGCGCGCGCGACTCGACCACTACGCCTGAGATGTCCCAGCCCAGAATCAGCGGAAAACGGTTTTCCTTCCAGGCACGGTTTATCCCGGTTCCCAGGCGCGTCTTGTAATCGATAGGGTTGATACCGGCGGCATGCACCTTCACCAGAACCTCGCCCTCGCCCGGTTCGGGGCGGGGCACGCTGTCGATCGTCAAAACCGAGGGTCCGCCGAATTCCCGGATTACCGCCGCTTTCATGCTGCCGCTCATCGAAATCTCCAATCTGACGAAAAATCCGGGATGAAAAATCTGCAATGGGTGCCGAATCGATTCAGCTTATCAAGATACCAGCGAACCGGGTCTGCCTGTTCCCGGCGGTCCGGGAATAAGGCCGGGCGGCATGACTGGAAAAGACCGCATAATACGGCGCGGAAAACCACCGATTACGGGGGCGGGCCCGGCATGATCCTCGACAGTATTCGCGTGTTGCCATGCGTCTGCTTCTGATCGACGACAACCCCGATTTCCGCATGCTGCTCGGGCAACTGCTGCGGGTGGCGATCCCCGGCGTCGAAGTGATCGAATGGGAAACGGAATTGCGCGGCCAGCCCGGCGCCGACCTCGATTGGTCGATGTTTTCGGCGGTGCTGCTCGACCACAGGCTCGGCAATGAAGATGGCGCCGACTGGCTGCAGGAGTTCCGCGAGCGCGGCATGGATCTTCCGCCGCTGCTGTTTCTGGCGGGAAGCGACGCGGTGGCGTCGGCGGTGCGCGCGATGAAACTCGGCGCCCTGGAGGTGCTCATGCGCGGCGACCTGAACCCGGTGCGGCTGGCCGCCGCGATCGGCGCGGCGCTGCGCGAGCAGGAAGCGCGCCGCGAACTCAGGCGGCAGGAGGAGGCCGGCGAGCGTTCGCATCCCCGCATGCTGCAGGCGCAGGCGATCGGAACCGAGGCCGCCGAAGGTATTGCGCCGATCCGCGGCTATCGCATCCAGCGCTGCATCGGCGAAGGGGCGACTGCCAAGGTTTACCTCGCCGAGCGCGACGAGGGCGGCGGCCATGTCGTGCTCAAGGTGCTCGAGCCCTCGCTGTGCGCCGATGCGGAATTCATGAAGCGCTTCGCACAGGAGTTCAAACTCATTTCCAGGGTGAAAAGCGAGCACGTCTCGCGCATCTACGCCCAGGGGCTGGAGGGCGGGCGCGCCTACATCGCCATGGAATATTTCGGCGCCGGGGACCTTCGCGAGCGCATCGGCGAAGGCATGGAACCGATGCAGTCATTGAAGGTGCTGGCGCAACTGGCCAAGGGGCTTGATGCGATCCACCAGCAGGGGATCGTGCACCGCGATCTGAAGCCGCACAACGTCATGTTCCGCGATCCGCACCAGGCGGCGATCGTCGATTTCGGGGCGGCCAAGGACCTGAACGAAAATCTTGAGCTGACGCGCGTGGGCGACATCCTCGGCACACCCTATTACATGAGTCCGGAGCAGGTTCGCGGCGAAAAGCTCGATGCGCGCAGCGACCTCTACAGCCTGGGCGTGATCTTCTTCCAGATGATCACCGGCAAACACATGTTCGAGGGCACCACCGCGGCGGGCATCGCGGCACAGCATCTCACCACGCCGCCGCCGCCGCTTCCCGAAGCCTTCGAGGGGTTGCAGCGGCTGTATTCACGGCTGATTGCCAAGGATCGAGACGCCCGTTTCCGGTCCGCCCGCGAGCTCTACGGCTATATCGCCGTCTGAGCGGCCCGGCGCGCAAGCCGCGCCTGCGGTGCAGAGGCGGCGAGTCTAGCCACCGCGCGCGCGGCGCGGATACGGTGCTGCGGCCACGTTGGCGCTGCTATAGCGCCGGATTCCCCACCAGCCGATTGGCTTCATCCGATTGCCGGGAAGCGCTTCATCGATACCCCAGATCGCCTGGTAGCAGTCGATCGCCTGGCCCTGGTGCTGCAACACGATGAACACCGCCGCGCAAACCAGCCACCACAGCAGCAGCGCCACCCACATCCAGTTGAGCGCGTCGGCGGCGAGGAGGCCCGTCACCAGCGTCAGCGCCGACACTGCCAGCAGGCCGTAGCCGCACACTTTGTGCAGGACTTCGAATACCACGCGCGTGCGCAACATGTTGTAATGATCCCCGGGCCAGTCGATGCGCGGTCCGGAGCCGTCCGCGGCGCGCGGCACCTGGCTCCACTGCCAGTTGCGCAGCGGCACCGGGGTACCCGGTTGCGTCGGCCCGCCCATGGCGCCGCGCAGATGCGATGAGAGCAATTGCAGCCAGCCGGCGATCACCACGCACCAGCCGATGCCGGCATGAAAGCTGCGCCACGGCGGCCGCGGATCTTCGAGCACGATCACCACCACGGCGGCGAGCATCAGCACACCCGCGCCGTATGCGAATGCCCGGTGGCTGTTGAACCAGAACGGGTTGTTGAGCACCCGCGGCCAGTCCTGCCCGGGCGTGACCTTGTAGAAGCGCGACAGAAGAATGCCCACCGGCACCAGGAATCCCCAGGCGAGCACCATCAGACGCCCGTGTAGATAGGTGCCCGAGGACGGGTCATGGTCGGTGGCGCCGCTGATCGGGCTTAGCAACCACTCGAGTGCGCGTGTCAGGGGAGCGCCGTCATTCTCGATTGACGCGCCCCAGGCGAGCGCGGAAAACAAGCAGGCGACGAGCATCCCTACCCGAAGCATCGCACTCACCATGGAAACTGGCCCGTATGGAATCGGTCGAGGATGCATTGGCATCCGGATCGTGGATTGATGTACATCAAATTCGTTCGCTTTGCGCGTCGGACGATTTGTCGGTGGCTGCCGCACGGCTTGAACGGATAGGAAAGAAATTGCGAAGGAAACTAAATCCAGGGCATGATGAGCGAAGGGAGAAGGGTAAACCCAGAAACTGGCGAACGCCCACTCCATCTCAAGCCGGTTATTTGACCGAATCGTGCCAGCCGCGGCGCGCGGCCACCACCGCTGCCTCCACGCGGTTGCGCACCTGCAGCTTTTCCAGAATGTTGGTGATGTAATGCTTGATGGTTTTCTCGGAGAGGTGGAGGCGGTCGCCGATTTCGCGATTGGTCAGGCCCTGCCCGACCAAGGTGAGGATTTCCGATTCCCGCCCGGTCAACTCTTCCAGCGGGTCGGCGGGGCGGCCGCGGGTGAGCGCCACCAGTATCCCCGCGGCGAGCGACGGCGACACATAGACTTCGCCGCCCGCCGCGCCGCGCACCACGCACGCCAGTTCGCGTGCGGACACGCCTTTGAGCACGTAGCCGCGGGCACCTGCCTTGAACGCCGCCAGCAGCTTGTCTTGGTCCTCGAACACCGTCAGCATCACAATCTTGCTCGCGGGGCAGGCGGTCGTGATTTTTTCAGCGCTCACCAATCCACCCCATCCGGGCATTCCGATGTCAAGCAACACGACGTCGGGTAGCAGGTCGCGCGCCAGGCGCAGCGCTTCTTCGCCGCTCGTGGCCTGGCCGACCACGGCGAAATCTAGTTCCGACGCAAGCGAGTGCACGACGCCCTCCCGGAACAGTGGATGATCGTCCGCGACCAGGATGCGGATCGGGTCAGTCATGGTCTTCCGCCAACGGCGCGAGCGGCAAGCTAGCGCGCACCACGGTGCCCCTGCTCTGAGCGCTCTGCACGCTGAAGGTGCCGCCGAGAATCTCTACGCGCTCGCGCATTCCGGCCAGCCCGAGATGGCCGCCAGCGATCACCGCCAGAGGGTCGAATCCCCTGCCGCTGTCGGTGACTTCGACCACGAGTTGACCGTCGGATCGCGTCAGTTCCACCCGCTGATTCGGCGCGCCGCCGTGCCGGAATCCGTTGGCGAGCGATTCCTGTAGCAGGCGAAACAAGGTGATCTTGACCGGCAATAGCGCCGCTTCGGGGACGCCATTAACCGTGAGTGTTACAGCAAGCCCCGCTTTTCGCTCGTAGTCGCGCACTGCGCGCCGCGCCGTATCGGCGAGCGAGAGCTGCTCGATCTCCGGCAGATGTAACCCGCCGGCGATGGCGCGCAGGTCGTCGAGCGCGAACTGGAGGGCGGAATGGAGGGTGCGGAATTCGTCGCCCACGCTGCGGTCCTTGCCGATACTCGAGGCGCAGTTGCCGCACACGTCGGCCAATGATTCCATGCGCATCAGCGCCAGCGCCACGGCCTGACCCGGACCGTCGTGAAGGTCGGCCGAGATGCGGTGCAGAAACCGCTCATTGAGCGCTGTGGTGCGTGCGGCGGCGCGCCGCACCCGCTCGTGAAGCTGCTCGTTCTGGGCAAGCAGCGTGGTGAGTTGCGACACCTTTTCCCGCAACTCGCCTTGCTGTGTGACGATGGTGTTGCTCGCGCGCTTCACCAAAGCGGCGAGCAGCAGAAAAATCACCAGCGTTGTCGCGCTCACCATGAGCCAGCTGCGCAGCCGCGCGGCAAGTACTTGCCGCTCCAGATCGTCGGTTGTCTGATAGAACTCCGAGACCGCGATGATGGTTCCGATGTTCCGGGCGCGCAACGGTGCGTAGGTTTCGATGAGGCGGGACGAGCGCTCGCGCTCGAACTCGTTGTCCGGGTCCTGGAGGTCGGTTATTTCGGAATGTATCTTGTTGGCGAATGCGGAGGCAAGCGCCGGCTTCACCTCAAACTTTCGTCCGATAAGGGCCGGATTTCTGCTGTAGAGAACGCTGCCATCGGACGCCCAAAGCTTGAATGCCACGACTTGCCGGCCGAGCGGTGTTCCGGAAAGCAACCCGTCGAGCGCAATCCGGTCTACCTCGCTCAACTGTCCATTGCCAGGCAAGGATTGAACGTGCGGAGAGACGAAACTTTCCATGTAGAGGCTGGTGAGAAACCCCAGGTGATCGATGTACCCGCTTTCGAGTTCCTTGCTGATCCAGGTGCCCACGACCAACATCCCGGCCAGCAAAATGACCGCTCCGCCCGAGAGCAGCAGGCGCAGGAGACCGTACCGTGCAAAAGGATTCATGGTGGCAAAATTATTGTAGCAGGCGAGGTCTGACGCGCCTATCGACTAACGGCGGACGTTCAGGGGCCGAACGTCCTAACCGATTCGCGCCCATCGGCAGTTGTTCCGCCGCCTTGTTTTTTACACAATTGATTCGCTGGAAAGGTTCATTGATCTGACCAGAAGGATAGAGCATGTCCAACTTTTCACTCAGAGCGCTTGGCTGCATTGCCTTGCTGCCGGCCGTCGCGTCGGCTTTCCAGCCGCGGGTGAGCGACGATTTTCTTGTTGTTCATTGTTCAACATGGAGGATGAAGATGTTACGAGTTATTTTGGCGTTATTTCTGGTTGCTGGTGTTTCGGTTGCGTCGTGGGCGCAAGATATCACTTATCGCAAACACATCAAGCCGCTGTGGGAGCAAAAATGCGCGGCTTGTCATAATGCGAGCGCCCCCTATCTTGGCGACTTCGACGAGAACAAGAAGAAATACGAGGCCCAGATGAAAGGGCCGAGAATGGACACGTACGCCGACCTGATTTCTTTCGTCGGCTGGCCCGATACCGGCGCCATCATGAGAAGGCTCGATGACGGGAAAAGCGCGAGTGACGGCAAGCCGGGCAACATGTATCAAAACCTGGGCGGAACGGAGGGAGAGCGCCAGAAAAACCTGAGCCTGTTCAAGGAGTGGGTTGGGAAGGATGCCTGGAAACTCAACCGCTGGGAAGCGCGGGGCAAAGTGCCTGCCATCACCAAGCAAGACTTGGACAAGATCAAAGTGAAGTACTAGTAGCAGATTCTGTTTCCGGGCTACTGGTTTTCCGTTACATCGGGACCGCGGTGAAGGTTCGGGGAAAGGGCCGCGCGGGCGCGGCCCTTTTTGCTGCCGCGCGTGAGCGGTCAGGCGTTTGCTCTGGTCCGGGATGAGATTCTTATTGATCGTTGCGGTACTGCGAGCGTGATCATGCCTACCAAGATCCGGTGTCACCTGTATGGCCTCATGCTATTCATCTTGCTCGCCCCGGACGCTCCGGCTGCGGACGCTCCGGCTGCGGACGCTCCGGCTGCGGACGCTCCGGCTGCGGTCGCCCCCGACTGGAACGCCGACACGCTGACGGGCGACTGGGGCGGCGTCCGCACCAATCTGAGCGAACGGGGCGTCATTCTGGAAGTGGTTCTCAAGGCGGATGTCCTGTCGAACCTGTCGGGCGGCGTCAAGCGCGGCACCAAGTACATGGACAACTGGGACTTCAAGCTCAAGGCGGATGCGGACAAGTTATGGGGCTGGGACAACACCACGGCCTTTCTCCAGATCATCAGCAACCATGGCGGCAAGCTCAACGGCACCCATGTGGGCAGCTTCATGGGGGTGGACAACATCGAGGTGAGTGCCAATACCACGCAGTTATTTCACGCCTGGCTGGAACGAAGTTTTTTTGACGAGAAATTCTCGGTCCTGGCGGGGCTGTATCCGGTGGATTCGCAGTTCTATGTGACCGATGCGACCGGGGTATTCCTGCATCCCACCGGCGGAATGGCCGCCGAGGTAGCCCAGACCGGCGCCAACGGACCCTCCATCTTCCCCACCAGTTCTTTCGGTTTGCGCGCCACGTGGCAACCGACGGCGAAATACTATTTTCAGGCGGCGCTGGTGGACGGGGTACCCGGTAATCCCAATAAGCCGCACGGCACCCACGTCCGCTTCGACCGGGGCGACGGCACGCTGGCGATCATGGAAACCGGTATACGTCCCGCTGAAGAAATCAGCAAGTACGCCGTTGGTTACTGGCGCTACACCCCGCGCTTCGACGATCTCGTGGACATCGATGGTTTGGGCAATCCCGTGCGGCGGCTCAACCGTGGCGCTTACTTTCTCGCTGAGCAAACCGTGTTCCGGGAGAAAGATAACTCATCGCAAGGCCTGACGCTGTTCTTTCGCTACGGTGTCGCGAACGGCGACGTGAATACTCTCGATTATTCGTCCAGCCTGGGGCTGCGCTACAAGGGACTCCTGCCCGGGCGGGATGAGGATGAGTTCGGCATCCTGCTCACGCGCGGCCATGCCGGCGCCAAGTTCAGGCAAGCCGCCGCGACACCGCTGGCAGCCAATGAAACCGCGCTGGAAATCACCTATCGTGTCAAGGTCACTCCCTGGCTCGCGATTCAGCCCACTGTGCAACGTATCGTCAATCCTGGGCACGATCCCGCTCTGGGCGATGCGTGGATTGCGGGGGCGCGATTTGAAATTGCGTTCTAAGGCGATCTTAAGGGAGGAGAATCATGAAAATTGCGTTCACCCTGGCGTTATGCGCGCCATTGCTGGCGGCGTGCGCCGCCCCATCAGAACAGCAAGGCGCCTCGGCGGTGGCAGGACTTAGCGCGAAAGGCGGCAGCCAGGTCCGTGGCGAGATCAAATTCACCCAGGTCGGCAGCCGCGTGCGCATCGAGGGGGAGGTCACGGGCCTCGCGCCCGGCGCGAAAGGAATGCACATCCATGAAAAAGGCGACTGCAGCGCGGCGGATGCCACCAGCGCCGGCGGTCATTTCGATCCTCGCGAGCCGAAGAACTGGAGCACCAGGCATGGCGGCCCGCACACCACCGAGCGTCACGCCGGCGATCTCGGCAACATTGTGTTCGACCAATCCGGCAAAGCCATGGTCAACATGACGGTAGGCGGCATCGCGGTCGATCGGGGCCCGATCGGCATCCTTGGGCGCGCGCTGGTGGTGCATTTCCAGACCGACGACCTGAAAACCGACCCCACCGGCAATGCCGGAGCGCGTGCCGCCTGCGGCGTGATCGAACGCTGACGGCCGCAACAAGCGCGGCTTCCCATGGCGTCAATGGCAAAGCCACGTAGAGATCGCGCCCGCCATTGAACTGCTTGCCGCCCTTGCCGGGCAGCCGCAGACTCTGTCCATCCGTAGTCCCATTCGCGCGGTTCGAAGTTCTCGCTTACGCCCAGCCGAAATAGGTTCCTGGTTGCCGGTGTTTCGGTTGCGTCGTGGGCGGAAGATATCACTTATCGCAAGAATATCCGCCCGCTGTGGGAGCAGAAATGCGCTGCTTGTCATGGCGTGGGTTCCCCTTGCATGGCCGAGTTCATTGCTCAATTCCGGCGCCATATACAACATCGGCACTTTTGCGTTACCTTCCACCTTAGGGGTCGCCGTGTTCATCTTCTGGTCTCCTTCTTTGGTTGAGAAAGCCGCCAGAGGTTAATTCGACCGCGGCCGTTCTGACTGCTTCCTGACCCGCGAAAATACTTTA
>Ga0155956_1218_pt2 | contig 20431 bp, 15 predicted proteins | sample RifCSPlowO2_02_FD_107610 | JGI IMG/M metagenome (GOLD analysis project Ga0155956, IMG submission 107610) | Betaproteobacteria bacterium RIFCSPLOWO2_02_FULL_62_17 | reverse complement strand
GCCGACTGGCGACATGCCGGAGATCGCGGCGGCGATGAAGCCGCGCAGCGTCATGGCGAGGCCCGACTGGAAGTCGACGGCGATGAGCGGTATCAGAAGGATGCCGGCGAGGGCGCCGAGCAGTCCGCCGATCGCGTAAGCGGTGAGACGCGCGCGCTCGACGTTCACGCCCAGGAGCTCGGCGGCGAACGGGTTTTCCGCTGCCGCGAGAAGCTGCTTGCCCGGGCGCGTCGCCGCCAGATAAACGCCCACGGCGGTCGAGACGCCGAAGCCCAGCAGCACGAGGGCGATCCCCTGCAGCGGAATGACGCCGCCGGCGATGCGCAGCGGCGCGCCGGCGAAGAGAGCCGGGAACGATACGGGATCGGTGCCGGCGGCGAGGATCAGCAACCCACGTACGACGAAGGCCGCGCCGAGCGTGATGAGAATCAACGTGCCGGCCGGCCACTCGGCTCGCGGCCGCAGCACGAAGCGATGCAAGCAGAGCGCGAAGGCGAGGGCGACCAGCACCGCCAGGGCGAGCGACACCGCGAGGGGCAGGCCCGCCTTGGTGGCGAGCAGCGCCGCCACGACACCGGTGATGGCGAAGGTCTCGCCGTGCGCGAGGTTGAGGATGCGCGACGTGCGATAGACCAGCACCAGCCCGATGCCGAGGAAGGTGTAGACGGCACCGATCATCAGGCCGCTGATCACCGCCTGAGTGAAGAGGTTCACGCTTCTATTTCTATTTGATCGGGTCCGCCTTCACCCAGGTGTCGTCCTTCAGCTCGACAATGATCACCTTCGACGCATCGAGGCCGACGTGGTTGGTCGGCGAGAAGCGCTGGTTCTGGATGCTCGGGATCATCGGCGCGCTCTCCAGGTACTTCTTCACCGCCGGGAAGTTGCTCGGGTCCTTCGCGTTGCGCAGCGCCGCTTCCGCCACGTCGACCGCGGCTTTGCCGAGCAGGTTGATCATGTCCGCACGCTCCTGATAGCGCTTCGCGTAGGCGATGAGGAAGGACTTGGCCCGATTGCGCTCCCCCTCGTCCTTGATCTCGTCGGGCACGAGCGCGACGACGCTGGTGCCGAGCAGGCGCGCCGGCCGCACGTCCTTGATAAGCGCGACGAAGGCCTCGCTCATGTTTCCGTAGCTCACCATGAGCGGCTGCGGCAGGCCGAGGATCTTGAAGCTCTTCACCACCGTCACGGCGCCGCCGCCGGTATAGGACGAGTAGACCAGCTTGATGTCCTCGCCGGCGACCTGCGCAAGCTGCGTCGACGCGTCCGTGGCGCGCAAATCGATGCGCGCGAGGCGCAGCGCGAACTTGCGTTGATCGAAAACCTGCTTCGCGCTCGCGACGCCGACCTCGCCGCTCGCGTCGGTCGCGGCGATCATGCCTATCTTGGCGAGCCTGTTCGCCTTCATGTAGTCGGCGATGGCTTCAGTCAAGTGACGATCGGACGGGCTGACCTGAAAGCCGTAGCTGTCCGCCGGCGGCACGAGGTTCGGTGAAGGAATGATGAGGACCGGGCCTTGCCGCACCAGCGGCTGGATCGCGCGCAGGCTCGCCGTGAGCGTGTTGCCGAGGATCATCACCGCGCCCTTTTCGATCATGTCGCGGGCGCAGGCGACGGCCTTCTCCGGACGATTCTCGTCGTTGCAGGTCGTGAGCTCGATCTTGCGGCCGTTGATGCCGCCCTTGGCATTGATCTCCTCGACCCACATCTTGGCCACGTTGTTGAGCCGCGTGCCGACGGTGGCGGCGGGGCCTGTGAGCGGCGCGACCTCGCCTATCAGGATAGGGCGGGACTGCGCCTGCGCGGCGCCGGCGGCGCAAATCAGTAGAGTGCACAGCAGACTGCGTTTCATCGTCTTCTCCTCCTTAAGGATGGGTTATTTCGTTAGGGCGAGCTGGTAGCGACCATCTGACGTGCGCTCTATCCCGATTTCCTTGCGTACAGCGTCGAGCTCGATCAGCACATCGCGACCGTCGCGGCTGCCGGCGACTTCCATGATCTCACGGAACGTCTTCGGTCCGGATTCCAGCGACTGGCGCACGCTCATCTTCGGCTGCGCCGCGAGCTTTGGCGCCTCCGGTACGCGGAAGTCGGTCTGACGGTCCCAGCCGAACGGGAAGGTGAGATCGAAGCCTGCTTTCGCGCCGGTGCGGCTGCCGCCGAGCGAAGGATCGAGGGGCATGCAGCGGAAGCCGCTTTCCACGACGAGGTCGCGGTCGGGCTGGAAGCGCGTTGCCAGCGCCCAGTCCATCTGCGCGTCGGAAAAGACGTCGATGTCGTCGTCCACGACAAAGACGTTCTTGACGTCGGCGCTCGAGCCCATCACCGCCGCGATCGCATTCCGCACTTCGCCGGGATAACGCTGGCGCAGAGAAAGGCGCAGGTTGTACATGCCGCCGCACGAAGCGGTGGCGTGTACCGCGACCGGCTCGCGGACCGCCGTCAAGAGCGCGCTCCACGCCGCGGCTTCGGTCCGCAGCGCGCAGAGCTGCGCCGTGTCGGTGCAATCGAGACGCCGTCCGCCGATGGTCACCGTCTGAAAAAGCGCGTCCTTGCGCATCGTGATGGCGGTGAGATGGAACACCGGATTCGTCTTCATGTGGCCGTAGTAGCCGAGGTACTCGCCGTACGGCCCTTCGCTTTCCACCCAGCCGCGCTCGTCGAGATAACCCTCGAGGACCACTTCGGCGTCGGCCGGCACCATGGCATCGATGGTGGCGCACTTCACGAGCGGCACTGGTGCACCTCGCAGCCCCCCCATCAGCTCGATCTCGTCCTCGATCGGGGACATGGCCGTCGCCGCCACGCCGTCGGCAGGGTGGGAGCCCACTACGAAGGCGACGGGCATGCGCTGCTTGCGCTTCACGTACTCGGTGTAGAGCGCGCGCAGATCACTGGGCGCGATGAGGTCGATACCGGCCTCGTTGCGTCCGCGGAGCATCATGCGGCGATAGCCGACGTTGCGCTTCTTGCCGTCGAGGCTGCGCGTGATGTCGATGCTCGCGGAGATGTAGGGCCCGCCGTCCTCGCTGTGCTGCAGGTGCACCGGCAGTTTCGTGAAGTCCGCCTGCGCCCCGGTCCAGACTACTTGGTGCACCGGAGCGGCGCTGGAAGGCACTTCGACCGGAGGAATAGGCGCCGCGAGGCGGCGCGACACCTCCGCGCGCAGCGCCTTCTCAGGAACGTCGAAAGCGAGGGCGAGGCGGCGGCGGCTGCCCAGCACGTTGCCGACGACCTGCGCCTTCTCGGGCCCCGCCGCGCGGAATAACACCGCCTTGGCGTTGCCGTCCAGATAGGCGCCGAGTTCGACAAGATCGACCGGCTTGTCCACCACCTCGAGCTCGCCTTCCTCGCGAAAACGCTCGACCATGCGGCGCAGACTAAAGCGCTCGACGTCTGAGCGCACCGGCGCGTCGGTTACTGAACCCATGCCGCCCTCCTCGCCAACAGACCGACAGCAACTAGTTACCGTAGAAACTATTTATCCATCGTATCACACTCCGGATGCATTGCGGGCGTGCGATTTCGAGTTGTATAATTCATTCCACATATTGTAATAACGGCCGCCGCCACAATGCGCTTTTCGCTCTTCTCCGTCAACGACCACTACCCGAACCTTGCCCGCCCCGTGCCGCTGCTCTACGAGCAGGTCATCCATTCGTGCGAGCTAGCCGAGCGCCTGGGCTTCGACACGTTTTTTTGCGCGGAGCACCATTTCCACGAATACGGCGTGGTGCCCGATCCTGCGGTCATGCTCGCGGCGCTTGCGCAGCGCACAAAGCGCATCCGGCTCGGCACGGGGATCTCGATCCTCACCTTCCACGATCCGCGGCGCGTCGCGGAGACATATTCGATGGTGGACATGATGAGCGGCGGCCGCCTGGTCTTGGGCGTCGGGTCGGGCTACCTCCCGCACGAGTTCGTCGGCTACGGCAAGGATCCGAAGGAGAAGCGCGACCGCTTCGACGAGAACCTCGACATCATGAAGCGCCTGATGGCCGGCGAAACACTGTCTTACAATGGTCAGTACTCGGCGAGCGAGAATGTGGTGCTGAACGTGCTGCCGCACGAAGGCCGGGTGCCGCCAATCTACGTCGCAGTACTGGCGCGCGAGGCTGCTTACCACGTCGGCAAGCAGAAAAACCGCATCTTCACTATGCCGTACGCGTCGTGCAAAGACTTCCTCGACATCGGCTGCATGCTCGCGGAGTACCGCAAAGGCCGCGCGGAAGCCGGCATACCCAAGGACGACGACGATCACGTCTTCACGCTGCACACCTACGTCGCGAAGACCGACGCGGAAGCCCGGGAACAGGCGAAGGCGGCGTACGACCTCTACGTCGACACCCGCCTCTACGCCAAAAAACATGTCTACGAGGACATCATCGCCAACGGCATCTGCCTTTTCGGCTCCGTAGAAACCGTGGCCGAAAAGATGTTCCGCCTGCACGAGATGGGCATTCGCCACATCGCGACGATGCACAACTTCGGGGCGCTCGAGCCGGCGCTCGTCGAGCGCTCGATGACGCTGTTCGCGAAAGAGGTGATCCCTAAGATGAAAGGCCGCGTGGGAGCCACGGTATGAAGCTCACGCCGCGCACGCTGAACCAGGCCGCCTAAGCGCCGCGGCTGAGCCGAAGCGGGCGGTCATCGACGTCAAGCCGGGCGCGGCGCTGGAGAGCCAGTCCGGCCTGCAGGTGATGCGCCCGCGCATCTACGGCGCTTACATCGAGTCGCCAAAGAAGCGCACGGCCGCGATCGTGATGCACCCGACCCACCTCGTGGCCGACGACCTGCCCCCGATCGACGGCCTCGCGCTATGCGCGGCGCACGAAGGTCGCTCGCATCTGATGCGACGCTGGATTGACCCATCGGTAATCGACGAGCAAGACCCGCTGTCCGCCGACCCGGCGCTGGACATCTATGACTCGCGCAACGGTCCGCCGTACTCGGCCGAGTTCCTCGAGCGCTTTGACGCCGCGCAGCAGGCGCGCCTGGTGCGCATCGGGGCCTGGGTGTGGGGACGCCTGCGGCTGCTGCGCGGCACGCCGGGCGCGCCCCGTGACCAGGTATTCAACATCTATCGCACGCACGCCGACCCGCGCTGCCTAGACCTCTCGCGTCGCGCTGTTCGGCTCGGACTTCATCCTGCACTACGTCGCCAGCAAGGGCGCCGTGGTGGCGATGACCCGCGGCATGGCGCGCGAGCTGGGCGCGGACAACATCGCGGTCAACTGCATCGCGCCGGGCATGACGCGCGTGGACGCGACTTCCGGCGTGCCGGAAGAGCGCCACATGCGCTACGTCAACGGCCGCTTCATCAAGCGCAACCAGGTCCCCGAGGATCGCCTGGCGCTGGTACTACGAAGGGCGGAAGAAGGATTCCCCCGAGCCGCATCCGCTGCCCTCGGAATACAAGCTCGGCTTCCAGCAGGGCATGCAGACGCCTTCGGGCAAGTTCGAGTTCGACTGCGAGACGCTCAAGCGCTTTGCGCCCGACGACGAGGAGCGCCCGCCGATCCTCAAGTACCGGCGCACGAATGAATCGCTCGGCACCGAGCGCGCGGAGCGCTTGCCGCTGCAGATGATCACCCCGCACCCGCGCTACAGCTTCCACACCCAGAACGACGCCAAGGACGGCTTCATCAACGACATCGAGGACCACCGCCTGCTGATCGACGGCCGCTATTACTGGGTGCTCCGGATCAATCCCGAGGACGCGCAGGCGCGCGGCATCCGCGAAGCGAGCCTCGTGCGCGTGTTCACCGAGCGCGGCTCGGTGATCTGCGCCGTCCGTCTGACGCACTGCGCGCGTCCCGGAGTCGTGCACGGTTACGCGTCCTGCGCGGTCTACGAGCCGCTCGGCGAGCCGGGCAAGTCCCCGGACTTGGGCGGCGCGCTGAACGTCCTCACCCCGCCCGAGCCGCAATTCGTGCGCGGCAACGCCATGGGCAACAGCAACTGCCTGGTCGAGGTGGAAGCCTGGACCGGAACGGCTCCAGCCGATGCGCGCACGACTGCGGCGCCGGCCCAGCCGGTGGCGCATTAATGAGGCGCCGCGATGAAGAAATGGAACCTCGTTTTCGACCTCGAGCTCTGCACCGGCTGCCAGAGCTGCGCGATGGCGGTGAAGGACGAGTACGTCGGCAACGAATTCCCGGGATACGCCGCGACCATGCCGCTGCATGGCGCCGGCTGGGTGCAGATCCACGCCCATGAGCGCGGGCGCTTTCCCGCAGTCGATCTTGCCTATATCTTCCAGTGCTGCCAGCACTGCGACGACGCGCCCTGCATGAAGGTCGCACGCAACGGCGCGGTGAAGAAGCGCTCCGACGGCATCGTCATGATCGACCCGGCGCTCGCCAAGGGGCAGAAGGAACTGGTCGACGCCTGCCCGTTCCACGCCGTGCACTGGAACGAAGAGCTGTCGCTGCCGCAGGCATGGAATTTCGATGCGCACCTGCTCGATGCCGGCTGGTCGGCGCCGCGCCCGGTGCAATCCTGCCCGACCGGCGCGCTGCGCGCACTCAAAGTCGAGGACGACGAGATGCGACGGATAGCGAGCGAAGAACGGCTGCAGCGGCTCGAGCCGGGAGAAAAGCACCGCACCCGGGTGCATTACAAGAACCTGTACCGGTTCACGAGCGTCTTCGTCGCCGGCACGCTGGTCGGCCGCGATCAGGGCCTCGAGGCGTGCGTGCGCGGGGCCGAAGTCCGGCTCATGCGGGGAAGCACCGCAGTCGGCAGCGGTGCAAGCGACGCCTACGGCGATTTCCGCTTCGACGGCCTGCCGCCGGAGAGCGGCGCCTACCGCGTCGAGATCGCAGCCAAGGGATACCGGGGCAAAAACGTCGAGTTGGAGCTCACCAACAGCCACTGGCTGGGGGAAATCCGGCTCGATGCCGCCTGAGTGCCTGCCGTTCTGCTGCGAATCCAGAGGAAGCGAATGAGAAAAATAGGCTTTGAAGAGCATTTCGCTTCCACTGGTAATTCCCCACGGGCTGGTAGCATCAGCCGGCGTATTTGCGCGCCGCGTCAAACATCGCACGCACATTCTCCACCGGAGTCTCGTCTGGAATTCCGATACCACAGTCCAACATCAAGTTGCCGCCTTTCGCCCAAACCTTCTCAACGATGCTCTTGACTGCCAAATCCACATCCTCCGGTTTGCCGGTTACCATGGTCGACGCTTCAACACCGCCGCGAAAAGCAACCGTATCTCCCATAATTTTTTGAGCCTTTGGAATATTTTCCGTCCGCTCGAACCAGTAAATGCATTTACCGGCCGGCACGTCGGCGATCGTTTCCATCCGTTTTGTGCAGTCGTGCTCCCACAGCACCATCGGAATCAGGCCTGCATCAATGAACGCCATCAGTTGTTTCTTGAACGGCGGCCAATAAAACATTTCGAACTGCTTCGGAGACATAAAGGCATCGGCATGCCAATGGGTTGTTATCATAACTATCGGGTTACCCGACGCCTTGGCCGTAGCAATCATCTGGTCGCGCATATAACCTCCGACCTTATCCACCGATGCCATAAGTTTCTCCTTATGACGGAATAGATCCTTCATGGTGCTGATTCCACCGCGCCAATAGTCCGCGATCGTATCGTAGGGGTTGCCAGCAAAAGTATCTGTAATCAGTGGATACCCAAGTGCACAGATATCGTTGGCAAACTTAGCGCCATAACCAGCCATTTGTTCGACTTCTTCGGCCGCCGCCATCAACTGCAGCAGTGACGCACGCACCTCAGGTTTCGCAAACGCTCTAATGTTTATAGCCCGCAGCCCACTTAATGTTGGCAATGCGGGCAAATGTGCAAAACCTTCGAACGCTTCGGCAACTTGAGGCAGGAATTTCCTAAGGCAATAGTCGCTTGGGTCAAAAAGGAACTCCTCGTATTCCTCTGACTTCATGTATTCCCGGTCAATATATTGGTAAGGCTGATGTTCCCCGACACCATGGCCTGGCCATTTAAGAGTTTTGAGGCCTATGGCTTCCATGCTTCGGCCCATCGCGGTACGAGCAACGAGATTGCTGGCAGCATCAGGCTCGAATTCCAGCACAGCCTTCTTGCTGATTTCCAGGCTCTTTTCGTAGTCGTACATCAATTCCTTGTACGTAATCCCGCCGTATTTTGCTAGCCAAAAGGTGGCATAAAAAATAGTCGGCATGCGATCTGGCTGTTTGAGGGCAACGCAGTCCATGATGCGCTGCCAGCGCGCATCGTATTGGGCCTTGGCTATCGTCGCTTGTTCGAGGTTCGTCATGACTTGACTCCCAACCAGATCTTGCACAGATTTACCGCTTCCACCGCATTGATACCGAAGGCGTCGGCACTGGTATAGGTGCGCACGGCCTCGTCAATCTGACCACCGCCGATCATGATCTTGAACTTGCTGCGCATCCCTTCTTTGTCGAAGGCTTCGATGGTTTCCTTCATGGAGTCAAAAGCCAGCGTGAGAAAGCCTGAGAGCGCTACTACATCGGGCTCATAGGCGTTGATCTCCTCGATAAAGGTCTTCACCGGTAGCCTGCTGGACACCCTGCGGCGATGTCCCGCTCGCAGTTGAAGGTCGGGTCGGTGGCGGAAATCGCGATGCGGGGCGTCAGAGTAACCCCGAGCCCAGAAATGCTGTCCTACGAAGTTTCGACGCTTCTCTCCGTACACACGCGCCGGCCGGCCCCGTTCCCGTGCATCGCGCGCCAGATGCGCTCGGGCGTCGCCGGCAACTCGAAGTGCGTCACGTCGTAGTCGGCGAGCGCATCGACGACCGCGTTCGCCACCACGGCGAGCGCGGGCGTGGTGCCGCTTTCGCCGCCGGCGCGCACGCCGAGCGGGTTGGTCGGCGTCGGCACCTCCATGATCTCGGTGTCGAACGACGGCAGCGTGTCGGCGCGCGGGATCGCGTAGTCCATGAACGAGCCCGCGAGCATCTGGCCGGTCTCCGGATCGTAGTATGCGTGCTCCATCATCGCCTGGCCGAAGCCCTGCGCGATGCCGCCGTGCGCCTGGCCGTGCAGTATCATCGGGTTCACCGCGCGGCCGACGTCGTCGACCATGGTCACGCTGACCACCGTGAGCTCGCCGGTGTCCGGGTCGATCTCCACCTCGCCCACCTGGCAGCCGTACGGGAAGCCGGGAAACTTCATCATCTCCTGGTACTCGGCGCCGAGCGTGCCCTGCAGCTCCCTGGGCAGGTCGTTGCGCGTCGTTGCCGCCTTGGCGACCTCGAAGATACCGACGCGGCGGTCCGTGCCCTTGATGGTGAACACGCCCTTCGCGAACTCGACGTCGGCCGGCGAGGCTTCCAGCACATGCGCGGCGATCTGCGTCGCCTTCTCGATGATCATCTTGGTCGCGGTGCCCATGACGATGCCCGCCATGCGCATCGAGCGCGCGGAGTGCGAGCCGCCGCCCTCCTTCACCGTGTCGGTATCGCCGGTGATCAGGCGGATCGACTCGAACGGCACGCCGAGCCATTCGCTCACGCATTGCGCGAAGCTGGTCTCATGCCCTTGGCCGCTCGCCGTGGTGCCGATCACCACGTCGACGCGCTGGTCGTCGGGCTGCAGGGAAATCTCGGTGCGCTCGAGCGGGAAGCCCGACGTGATCTCGATGAAATTCGAGATGCCGATGCCGCGCAGCTTGCCGCGCTTCCTCGCCTCGGCCTTGCGCGCCGGGAAGCCGTCCCAGTCGGCGCGCTTCACGACGTTCTCCATCGCGCGGCCGAACGTGCCCGAGTCGTAGGTGAGCCCGAGCGGCGTCCGGTACGGCATCGCGTTGTCGCGGACGATGTTGCGGCGGCGCAGCTCGATCCGGTCGAAGCCGAACTTCTTCGCCGCCATGTCGATCAGCCGCTCCATGATGAACATGGCTTCGGGCCGGCCGGCCGAGCGGTACGGCGCGGTCGGCGAGGTGTTCGACACCACGGCACGGCCGCGCACGAATGCCGCGGGCAGGTGATAGACGCTGGTGAGAAGCTCGCTCGTCTTCATGAGCGGCACGTAAATCACCGTGTAGGCGCCGACGTTGCTGATCAGGTCCGCGCGCAATCCGAGGAAGTTGCCGGCCTTGTCGAGCGCCAGCTCGGCCTCGGCGTAGAGATCGCGCCCCTGATAATCGGCAAGGAACGCTTCGGAGCGCGTCTGGGTCCATTTCACCGGCCGGCCGAGCTTCTTGGCCGCCCATGCGGCGATGCCGTACTCGGGATAGAACCAGTTGCGCGTGCCGAAATTGCCGCCGACGTCGCGCGCGATGAAGCGCACGCGGTCGGGCTCGATGTTCATCACCTTGGCGAGATCGCGCTTTTGGCGCACCGAATTGTCGCCGCCGCAGTAGACCGTAAAGCGGCCATCCCGGCCGTCGTATTGGCACACCACCGAGCGCGGCTCCAGCGGCACCCCGGTGACGCGGTTGACCTGCGTGCGAAGGCTCGCCACGTGCTCGGCGCGCTTGAACGCGGCGTCGGTCGCGGCGGCATCGCCCATATGCGCGTCGACGCACAGGTTGGTCGGCGCGACGTCCTCCCACACGATCGGCGCACCGGGCTTCAGCGTCGCCGTCGTCTCCGTCACCGCCGGCAGCGGCTGGTAATCGACCTCGACCGCCTCGGCGCCTTCCTGCGCCGCCGCCAGCGTGTCGCCGATCACCGCTGCCACCGCATCGCCCACCAGCCGCACCTTGTCGGTCGCCAGCAGCGGCAGCGGCGATTCCTTCTTGGGCGAGCCGTCGGTGTTGTTGAGCGGCACGTCGACCAGGCCGGGGATGGTCGCGTAACACGGGATCGGCGCGATGTGGTCGGCCTGCATGTCTGCGCCGGTGAGCACCGCGAGCACGCCGGGCACCTTGCGCGCCTTGGCGGTATCGATGCCGCGGATGCGGGCGTGCGCGTGCGGCGAGCGCACCACCACGGAATAGGCCTGCCCGGGCAGGTTGACATCGTCGGTATAGCGCCCCTGGCCGGTGAGCAGCCGCAGATCCTCCTTGCGCAGCACCGGCTGGCCGATTCCGCCTGTTTTCACCGCCGTTACCGTCATGACGCTCCTCTGCTAGGCTGCGCTCGCGGATGCGAGAATTGATTTGCACAACCTGGTGCGCGGCTGCTCCTACGTCTGTTGCACTCAGGCGTTGGAGCGCTGTTTCAACATCCACCTGCCGTGTTCGTCGCGATCCAATTCACCGCGTTCGAAGAATTCATGAAGTGAGAGGCTGACTTCGCGTCCATCATCCGTCCCGGTCTGCTGCATCAGTTCGTAGAAATAGCGGGGTCCGCTTTGCAGTGCGGCGCGCAATCCCAAGCGAGGGTTCGAATCCACGAGACTCGGCGGCGTCGGTCTCGTCACCTCGAGGGGCGGCGATGCATTGAATGTCGTGGTCAGGTCGAAGCCGATTTTCCCTATGTTTCCCGCAGAATCGGCGAATGGATTGGCATAGAAACCCTGCAGGTTTTCCTTGATGACAATGCCGCGACGCACGTCCAAGCGCGCAGAGAGCGCCCAATTGACCTCGTCTTCGGAGAAGATGTCGACGTCGTCGTCGAATACCAGGACCTGTTTCGTCACCGGAAGATCAAGAAGCGCATCGATGACTGTTTTCGCCTGCTCCTTCGACCCTCCGGAAAGAGCTACGCGGATTTGCTGGAATAGGACGGCCGACGGAACAGCGTAAACCGCCGCCGGGGAAATTTGGTGGTCCCGCAATGTTTTCAAGACGAGCACCTCCGCAACGGCGCTCATCATGTGCGAGCATTCCATTCGCGGCATGTTTCGGCCGCCGTGCAAAACGGTCTGGTGGAGGACATCGTTGCGCATGGTGAGCGCTGTAACGTGAAAAACCGGGTCGATGTGCATCGGTCCGTAGTACCCCCAGAACTCGCCGTATGGACCTTCCATTTCGGTATAGCCGCGCTCGTCGAAGTGTCCCTCTATGATCATTTCGGCGTCTGCGGGCGCCAATACCCCGTTTGTTACACCGCGAACCATGGGCATCGGCGCTGCCCGAACCGCTCCGAGTAGAGCGAACTCGTCCACCGGGGCGCGAAAACATGCTCCGACAAAATCCAACGGATGCGACCCGACGGCGAAACTTACCGGAAGAGGCTGGCCGCGTTTCACGCTGTCCAAAAACATGCGCTTCATGTCCGAGGGGTTGGTCAGGTTGGACCGGAGCGTCTGCCTATCGCGCAGCATCAGCCTGCGACAACCGACGTTGTTTTTCCCGGTGGCGGCGTCAGTACAAAAGTCTATCGCGGACGAAATATAGAGGCCGCCGTCAAGCTGGTGCTGGAGATGAAATGGGAGCTGGGCAAGATCGACCTTGTCTCCGGTTTTGATGACCTGGTGGACGGGGGCCGAGCGGGAAGGGACTTCCACCACCGGCTGCGGGGCTGCCAACCGGCGTGCTATTTCGACCCCGATTTTGCGTTCGCCGACACCCAGTGCTGCCGCCAGGCGTGCACGGCTGCCCAGAACACCAGCGACAATCTCGAAGCCTTCAGGTCCGGCGTTCCTGAACAGCGTCGCCGCCGGAGTGCCTTCGATGTGGGCGGACATCTCACTCAGAGAGACCGGCTCCTCATGTATCGAGACATCACCGCGCGATACCAGCCCGGCGACGAAATTCCGCAGCCGAAACTTCTCCATATCTGGGAGGTTATCCATGGGACTCTCCGTGCCGCTCGTCACGTGCGGCGCATTTCGCTGGACGTATTGATGGTGGCGTGCAGGTTTCGCGCGAAGTCGGATGCCGATTGCACGTCCATTCTGTGTGTTGCGCGCGCGTATTCCTTCACGGCAACCAGTGCCGCCCGGGGCGTGGCGATGACCGTCTCGATGAACCTCGACGCAGAGCTCTCCAGCGACTGCGCGGGCGCAACTTGGCTCAACAGGCCAAACGTCAAGGCCGTGGCGGCATCAACGAGCGCCGTCGAATAGAACATATACATCAGCGCTTTCGCCGGCATCCGATCAACAACGGCCGACATCGCCATTCCCGGCAGTATGCGGTGACTCATTTCCGGAAACTGGAAGGATGCATCGTCCGCGGCGATCGTGACGTCGGCGACCGCCGCAAGGGCGCAGCCGAACCCGAGCGCCCCTCCCTGCACAACGGCAAGAACCGGCACCTGCGAGCGACGGAACGCGTTGTAGCAGTCAAAAATGACTTCATTGCGCTGGCGCAAATCGAGCGCCTCAGGGAGCGGAGCGTCGTGGCCGTAGGCCGCGTAGGCCGCGAGGTCGCGCCCAAGGCAGAAATCCTTGCCCGCACCGCGCAGGACAATCAGCTTGGTCCCATCCGCCGCCGTCTCGATCATCTTGGCCAGAGCCGCAACCATTTCATCGCTCAGTCTGTTGCCGAGCTCCGGCCGATTCAGCGTGATCGAGAGAACGGCACCCTGTGCCTTCATTTCTATGTCAGCCACGATTCTGTTTCCTTCTTATGACTTTCGATTCACCACGTCATTGAACGGGAGCGGCGAGGAAGAGCGGATCGCGCCCGACGAGCTCGTGCATTACCCTTCGATATCTAACTGGACGCGTGTTCCGCGAAGAACGCCTCCATGATGGTGGCGAGATAAACCGGCGCTTCCTGCATCGGGTAGTGTCCGCAGTTGCGAATCACTTCCAACTTCGCGTTCGGATACCAGGACATATATGTATCCTGCATCAGGCCGGGGGTGACCGCAGGATCCATCTCGCCGACGGCGACCAGGATCGGCGTTTTGTTGCCTTTGACACTTGCCGAAATATCCGTCCGGTCGAAAGTTCTGAAGTAGTCCCCGAACGCCGGCTCCGTCACGGTCGAGACGCACTGCTGGGTCATCCAATCAAGCCAAGCCCCAGACAATCTGCTCCCGGTAGAGAAATCGATGATCCCGCGCTTATGCTCCGGACTGCCGCTGGCTGCTTCAAACATAGTCTTATGTTCTGCAGGCAATTGCATCCCGCATGCCGGCACCGCCGTGAGCGCGCAGGCAGCCTCCACCGCCCCATTGCCATTCACGATCAACTGTTGGAGCGGCAGGCCGCCCATAGAGTGACCGATCAGGTTGTACTTCTTCCACCCGAAAGACGCCGCGAGCTCTGCGGCGTCGGACGCCATCTCTTCGACCGTATGTTTGCCCGCGAGCGCCCGCGAAAGCCCATACCCCCGATGATCGATGAACGCATAAGTGTAGGAATTCTTATCCAAGCAGGGAAACATGGGAGCGAATACAGTGTGGTCGCCGAGCCAGCCGTGAAAGACGATCACTCCACGAGGTCCGTTTCCGATCAGCTTGTGTCCAATCATGTCATCCTCCGGTTATGAGCCAGTCAACGCGGGGGGCCGCGTCAACGGCGACTGCAACGAATTCGGCTTAACTTCGACACCCCAAACAGCTTTTGGGCGTCGCCTGCCGTCACCACGTCAAATCCGTATGGGCGCGTACACATGTTACCGTTCTAGGCCGGCAGCGGCGACATGAATGTCCAGCAGTTGCGGAACGATGGCGGGCGCACGCCTGCCGAAGCCGCATTCCGTACCGATCATGTAGTCCCGCGCGTACTTGTCAGCCGCCATCATGCGCCGGCGAGTCCCTTCGATGCCGTCGCTGTAATGAACGAGCCCCAAAGCCAGCTTTTCTTCTCCATTCAACTCAAGTCCACTGAGTGGCTCGTAGTAGGCATCATCGAAGCGGTCGCGTGGCACCGGCATATGGATCGCCTGAATGCCGCGGTCTACTTTTGCCGAAAGACGATTCGCGAACTCAACCAACCACCTCGTGCTGGCGGGTTCTATCGTATGACGGTGGCCCGCGTCGCCGTAGCAAAGATGAAACAAAAGGTCAATGCCCTTAGGCACTGCATTGCCAAGCCGCGCATGCAGGTCGGTGAAGTACTCCAGCATTTCGGCTGAAGTGCGACCGAAGCGCGTAGGCTCGCCAGCCTCGATATAGTGAAAAACTGCAGAAGCGACGTCCCACTGTATCGCCAGTTCGTGTGCTGGGATGGAATCCGCCATATGCGCGATCTGCGCGAACAATCCCTGCTCGTATCTCTGCGCCATTGCGCCCTGCTGCTCCTCAACGATGAACCGCCGCATCACCGAACTGATTCCTGCAAGACATACCTGAAACTTGACTCGGGACGGAATGACTCCCTCTCGCTTTAGACGAGAGAACTGCGCATAGGAGTCCCTGGCTATGGCGGCGAATGGCAGATCATCGAAGCGCACGTCCTCGACGTTGACGCCGGCACGCGTCCGGTAGCGGGGGTTCGGCATATTCTCGTGCACACGCTCATAGGTGTCTGAGGTCGCCTCAAGTTGCGGGTGCCGTGCAAAAATCGGATGTAGCCAAGGTAGCCAATGCAGGCGCAGCCCGGTCTCTCCATCCGGCAGCCAATGCAGCAACGGCCCTACGTGCGCAGACACCATTCGAAAAACCTCTTCCGCATTCTGCAGCGGAACGCTGCCCACCAGGTACACACCCCGAGCCATCTACTGTGCCTCCATCTTGATGTCATGCGCAATTTTCTGCCATGTCACGCGCATTTCCTTTATGCGTTCCTGCAGGACTTCGGGGGTCATTACTTCTCGAGTACTGAAGCCATAACCGCTCATCATCCGCTCGACCATCTTTGGCTCCGTAAGCGCAGTATTGATTTCCGAGTTCATACGTTGGACGATGGACGGCGGCGTGCCAGTCGGAGCGACCAGGAAAATCCATCCTTCCATGATGAGATCGGGGTACGCGTCCGCCAGGCGCGGCATGTCGGGAAGGGGCGGGAAGCGGTTGCTCGAGGTGACCGCGATGATGCGAAGCTTTCCTGCCTTGACAAGTGGCGCTATGGAACCCAGTGAAACGATCGCCGCCGTAACCTGGCCTCCCGCAGCGTCTTGCCCCGCCAGCGGGGCGGACTTGTATCTGACCGGCAGCACATGCGTGCCGGTCACGACGTTCATCCACTGAGCCAGCACGTCGCTCATTCCCACGCCCACGCCCATCGACGCACGACCCGTCTTCTTCGCATATGCGATGAATTCGGGGTACGTCTTTGCGGGTACGTCTGGATGCACGGCGACAACGAACGGAGCGCTGCCTATGTTGGCGACCGCCGTGAAATCGCGATCCGGATCATAAGGAAGCGACTTGAACTGGAACACATTCATTGCATGCGTTTCCGGGCTCGATACGTAGTATGTATAGCCGTCCGGTGCAGCTTTCGCGGCCGCTTCAGCGCCGACGATCGCATTGCCGCCAGTCCGGTTCACTATGAGAAAAGACTGTCCCAGCGAGTTTCCAAGACGCTCTGCCACCATGCGCATCAATACGTCGGGCAATGACCCGGAGCCGTTGGAAAGAATGATGCGCACAGGCTTCGCCGGCCACTGCTGGGCGTGCGCCACCCCGGCTGCTGCTAGAACGGCAAACAAGACTGCAATGATCTTCATGGTTGTCTCCTGATTTTCGTTGTGGCACTCGAATGGGATGTCGCCCTACACGCTTGTCATTGGCCGCGAGGAATTGGATTGCATCTCCTCCTCCTCCACCATCTCCTCCACGATGCGACGAGCATGCCTCGGGCCCACGTCCCACCGCGTGTCAATAAAGGGCCTGTCGGGATACTGCAGACTGCGCTGCTGCACTGCTTCGATAACGTGCTTGTCCTCCATTTCGACCGTCATGACGCTGGCCTCGTGGAGTCGTCTATGCAGATCGCTGTCTTCAAGTCCAAAGTTGATGGAGCGAGTGAAGTGGTAGTAGCAAGACGTCGCCGTGGAAGGCGTGATCGCGTGCAGCGTCTTGAACTGCACGCCTCCATCGCGCTTACCGTCCAGCGCTCCCGTACCTGCATCCATTCCGCCTGTCCACAAACGGAAGACGCCAGGCACAAATACCATTTCCTGCCAGCGATCGATCTTTCCCGTGAAGGGAAATGCCTGACGGTACATGGGCGGCGGATCGACGTCCGGCATGTGGATGTTGTATTCGATGCGGCGTTCAATCCGGCGGGTCTCCACGTTCGCATTTGCGGTATGCGACACGGCATCGGAGCCTATGGTGCGCGCGTGAACGAACGGAAGGTGAGTGAGATCGAGCAAATTGTCGTTCACCAGTTGCCAATCGGCCTCGATGTGCAAGAAAATTGTGCTCGCGCGAGCCCAGCGTGCATCGCGGTGCGCCGGATGTTCGGGTGGTACCGTGCCCGCGGCCTTAAGACGATCCCCCATCCAGATCCAGATCAGCTCATCCTGCTCGATGATGGGATAGGTGATCAGCTTGGCTTGGGCAGGAATACGGTCTTGGCCGGGTATCTTGACACAGTTGCCCTCCGCATCGAACTCGAGCCCGTGGTACGGGCACCTGATAATTTCGCCACTGCATTGTCCGCCATGCGTAAGCGGCATGCCGCGATGTATGCATCTGTCTTCCACCGCGGCGAGGCGTCCCGCGGCGGTCCGAAAGAGCGCGACCGCGTCGCCGCATATCGTCCGTGCCAGTGGCACAGTGCTTACCTCGGCACTGAAGGCCGCAACATACCAGTTGTCGCGAGGGACTCGATTGACGGGAAGCATGCTCACTCCTCTCGGAAAACGGCTACGCCGAAGGCCGATAGCTCACGATCATAGTCGCGCACTAACAAATTAGACATTAATATTTAATTAGTTTTCGTTAAGTTTTGGTTAACGTTCTTGCCACGCGCGCGGCAAATGCACTACCATCCGTGCGCTCTCCGGGCTCCCCGGCTTTGCATACTATGAAACCATTCACAGGCAGGAAAGAAGACGCCCGCCTCCTCACCGGGCGGGGCCGCTACAGCGGCGACTGCACGCTCCCGGGCGAGCTGCATGCCTGTTTCCTGCGCGCCGACCGCGCGCACGCAGTGATCGGTGCGCTGGAAGTTTCGGCCGCGAAGGCGGCGCCCGGCGTGCGGCTGGTGCTCACCGGGCAGGACATAGCCGGCGCCGGGTTCCACACATTGCCCTCGCTCGTCGCCCATCCGGGCCGCGGCGGGATGAAAATCCGCGTACCCGAGCGCCTGCCGCTCGCGCTCGAGCGCGTGCGCTACCTCGGCGAAGCGGTGGCGCTGGTGATCGCCGATTCGGTGCCGACTGCGATGGACGCCGCCGAGCTGATCGAGGTCGACTACCAGGACTTGCCGGCGGTGATCGGCGTGGAGCGCGCGCTCCAGGACTATGCGCTGCAGATTCATGAGGGCATCCCGGGCAACGTGTGCTTCGATTTCGAATACGGCGACGAGGCGAGGACCGCCGAGGCGTTCGCGCGCGCCGAGCGCGTGGTGCGCGTCGTCATGGACAGCCCGCGCCTCGCGCCGAGCCCGATGGAGCCGCGAGCGGTGCTCGCGAGCTGGGATGCAACCGCCGGGCGCTACGTCATCCGCTGCCCGCACCAGGGCGCGTTCATGGTGCGCGATGCGCTCGCCGGCATGCTGGGCGTCGAAGCCTCGCGCGTGCGCGTGGAGTGGGTCGACGTGGGCGGCGCTTTCGGCGCGCGCGTCTCGCCGTATTACGAATACGCCATCCTGCTGCACGCGGCGCGCCTGCTCGAGCGGCCGGTGCGATGGGCTTCGACCCGCAGCGAGGACTTCACCAACGACGGCCACGGCCGCGCCGTGCGGCTCACCGGCGAGCTCGCGCTCGAGCGCTCCGGGCGGTTCCTGGCGCTGCGCACGCAGTGGCTCGCCGACTCGGGGGCGTACCTGTGCCAGGCGGGCGCGTTCACCAATACCAACAACAACAAGACCATCGGCGCCGGGCCTTACCGCGTCGAGGCCTTGTACAGCCGCCACCTGCAGGTGATCACCAACACCACGCCTACCGAGGCGTTCCGCGGCGCCGGCCGGCCCGAGGCCGCCTACGTGGTGGAGCGCCTGGTGGACGAGGCCGCGGCGCAGCTCGGCATCGATGCGCTCGAGCTGCGGCGCCGCAATGCGCTGCCGCGCGCGGCCATGCCCTACACGACGCACTCGGGCACGGTGTTCGACAGCGCCGACTTCCACGCGCTGCTCGAGGAGGCCGAAGCGCAGGCGCGCTGGGGCGAGTTCCCCGCGCGCCGGGCCGAAGCGGCCGCGCGCGGCCGGCTGCGCGGCATCGGCTGCGCCCTGTTCATCGAACCCTCGGGCGGCGGTGGAGTACCCAAGGACGAGGTGGCGCTGCGGTTCGTGAACAATGCGCCCGGCGAGCCGCGGCTTGAGTTGTTCATGGTGGCGGGCTCGAGCGGCCAGGGCCACGAGACCGTGTTCACCGAACTCGTGGGTGAGCGCCTGGGCATCGATCCGGCTGGGATCGTGCTGCGCGCAGGCGACCCCGACGGCCCCGCTCTGATGGGCGCGGGCTCGATCGGCTCGCGCACCGCACAGTCGCAGGGCAGCGCATTCCAGGTCGCAGCCGACGAGGTGATCCGCAAAGGTCTCGATCTCGCCGCCGACGCGCTCGAAGCGCCGCGCTCGGATCTCGAATTCCGCGACGGCCGCTACGTAATCAAAGGCACCGACCGCTCCATCGCGCTCACGGATCTGGTGCGCCGGCACCGCGGTGCTGCGGCGCACCCGCTCGACACCGTGGCCGAGCAACGCCCGCTGCGATCCTTCCCGAGCGGCGCGCACGTGTGCGAAGTCGAGCTGGACCCGGAAACCGGCGACGCGCACATCGTCGCCTACACCGCGGTGGACGACCTCGGCCACGCGCTCAACCTCACGCTCGCCGAGGGCCAGATCACGGGCGGCGTGGTGCAAAGCGCCGGGCACGTGTTCGGCGAGCGCTGCCTGTACGACGCGGACACCGGCCAGCTGCTCACCGGCTCGTTCATGGACTATCCCATGCCGCGCGCGGACCTGGTGCGCGAATTCCGGCTGATCGATCTCTCGATCCCCAGCCCCAACAACGCGCTCGGCGCCAAGGGCGCAGGCGAAGTGGGCACCACGGGAGGTCTCGCGGCGTGCATGAGCGCGGTGATGGACGCGCTGCGCTCGGCGGGCGTAAGCGCGTTCGATCTGCCCGCGACGCCGGAGCGCCTGTGGCGGGCGCTGCAGCGGTGATGCCACGAAATAGCAATCCAGGCAGCGTCCAGAGATAAACCGGACGCTCCCGGCCGCGGGCGGTGATGCGCACAGTCCGGTCCGGCTTCCAGTCGCCCATGTCATGCCAGTGCGACACCACGCGCGCGCCGCGCTTGAGCTCGCGCTGCAGCCTCGGGCGAAGCTCAGGTTCACCTCGGGCCACAGGAACAGCATCACCACGTCGGCCTCGCGCAGCTCGGCATCGAACAAGTCCTGGTTGAAGAACCGGATGCGATCGGCAACGCCTGCCTGCGTCCTCGAGAATGGCGCTGATCTCCCCCGAGATCCGTCAGCAACTGCTTCGACAAATGGCGCCGCCCAAATTCGATTCTACGCAGGCTATGCTGCATTATTTAAGCCGTTA
>Ga0155956_1252_pt2 | contig 20610 bp, 22 predicted proteins | sample RifCSPlowO2_02_FD_107610 | JGI IMG/M metagenome (GOLD analysis project Ga0155956, IMG submission 107610) | Betaproteobacteria bacterium RIFCSPLOWO2_02_FULL_62_17 | reverse complement strand
GGCGGCGTGCCCTTGCGGAACTTCGGGCCGTAGGGCGCCTTCCACAGCCACAGGATCATCGGCAGGTAGATCAGCGCGTTGAACAGGATGCCCCAGGCGGGCCCGATCGCCAGCAGCAGCATTGCGCCCACCGCGGGGCCGGCGACGAACCCCAGGGTGCGCGCGGTCGATCCCAGTCGCACCGCGCTGTGCAACTGCTGCGGCCCGACGATGTCGTGGATCAGCAGTTGCGCGCTCGGGCTCCAGAGCACCCCCGCAAAGCCGTGCAGGGTGAGGAGCACCATGGCGTGCCACATCTCCAGGGAATCGGTGGCGAACAGCAGGCCCCAGCCGATCGATACCAGCATGAAGATCGTCATGCCGATCTGGATGAGGCGGCGCGGATCGAAGCGATCCGCGAGCGCGCCCGAGTACACCGAGAAGAACAGAAACGGCAGCCAGTGCGACAACGCCGCGAATCCGCCCAGCGCGGGGGACTGGAATTTCTCGAACAGTATCCAGTAACTGATGGCGTGCTCGATGCTGTCGGCCATCATTGCCAGCGCGGCGGTGTAGAAGTAGGCGCGAAAGCCCGGAAGGCGCAGCGCGGCAAAGGCTTTTGGGGAATCGTCGCTCAAATCTGTGCTCTGAGTGGGGTTAAAGCGCGCCGCGGTCGCGCCGAAAGGGCCGAATGATAACCTACGGACTAGTCACGGCCTCGGCTAGAATGCGCGCCTGTCCCGCGTTCACCGGATTAACTCCAATTTCCATGCTCAACGGATCACCAGCGCTTACCTGGCCGGCACAGGGCGTCACGCGCGTCCCCTATCGCCTCTACGACGATCCGCAAATTCATGAACGCGAGCAGTCGCTGTTGTTTCGCGGCCCCACCTGGAACTACCTGGGCCTGGATTGCGAGATTCCCCAGCCCGGCGATTACAAGCTCAATTTCGTCGGCGCGACGCCGGTCATCCTGTGCCGCGACGAGAACGGCGAGGTGCACGCCATGGTCAACCGCTGCGCCCACCGCGGTTCACTGGTGTGCATAGACAAGCGCGGCAACCGCGAACAGTTCTCCTGCGTTTATCACAACTGGTCCTACAACCTGCGCGGGGATCTCACCAGCGTGGCCTTCAAGCGCGGGGTGCGCGGCAAGGGCGGCATGCCGGCGGATTTCGACAACGCAAAACACGGTCTGGAGCGGCTGCGCGTGACAAGCTTCAATGGCATTCACTTCGGCACTTTCTCGGAGGCGACGCCGCCGCTCGAGCAGTATCTGGGGCCGGTGATGAGCGCCTATCTCAAGCGTGCCTACAGCCGCCCGATGAAGGTGATCGGCGCGCACAGCCAGTACCTGAAAAACAACTGGAAACTGGTGATGGAGAATGTGCGCGATCCCTACCACGCCTCGATTCTGCATCTGTTCTTCGGGTCATTCGGCCTGTCGCGTCAGACCATGAAAGGCGAGGCGCTGCTCGACGATTCGGGCTGGCACCACATCGTCTATACCAAGCGCGGCACCGACGACATCCGCGGCTCCGAGTACGAAGGCAACAAGCTGCCGAACATGAAATCGCACCTGAAGCTCAACGACCCGAAGATACTCGAGGAGTGGCCGGAGTTTCCCGATGGCATCACCAACATGGTGCAGACGGTATTTCCGACGGTTACCTTTCAGCAGATCTCCAATTGCCTGGGCGTGCGCCACATCGTGCCGCGCGGCCCGCACGAAAGCGAATGGTTCTGGACGCTGCTCGGCTACGAGGACGACGAACCCTGGCAGACGAGGATCCGCGCCCGCCAGGCCAATCTGATCGGGCCGGCGGGTTTCATCTCGCTGGAGGATGGCGCGGTCACCAACTTCGTGCAGCGGGGAATTCAAGGGGGCAGGCCGGATGCGATGGCTGTGGTGGAATTGGGAGGCAGTTCGATCGCGTCAAGTGAGGACCGGGTCACAGAATCGACTATTCGTGGCTTCTGGAAGGGTTACCGCGAAGTCATGGGCTTCTGAAAATGGCGACACGAAAGACGGCGGCCGCGACCAAGGCTATCGACAAGACCGAAGCGCGTCTGCGCGTTGAAGAACTTTTGCACGAGTACGCCGCCTGCATCGACGATGGCCGTTACGAAGAATGGCCCGCGATGTTCACCGAGGAATGCCGCTACCTCATCATTCCGAAAGAGAGCCACGAGCGCGGCTACGTCTCAGGCTTCTATCTGTGCGAGAGCCGCGGCATGCTCGCCGACCGCATCCTTTGCTTGCGCGAAACCGCCATCTATGAATCGCAACAGTACCGGCACCTCATCGGCGGCACGCGGGTGCTCGAGTGCAACGCCGCGGGCTGCCGCGCCGAAACGCCCTTTACCGTGATTCGAACCACCCAGGACGGCGCCATGTCTTTATTTGCCGCCGGCAAATATGTCGACGAGGTGGTGTTCGAGAGCGAGCGCGCGTTGTTTCGCGAGAAACTTGTCCTCACCGATTCCACTCGCATCGATATTCTCATCGCCGCGCCGCTGTAGTGGCGGCCAGGCGCCACTGCAGCGCCAGCGCTACCAGCGCTCCGCCAAAGAAAATCAGGCAAACCGAGATCCACCCTGAATACGCCAGTGCCATGCTGGCGAGGAATGCGCCCGTGGTATTCCCGCCCCAGTAGTGGGCGCCGAAGATGGTGTTGCTGCGGTTGCGTGCATCGGCATCGACGCCGGCCACCAGCGTCTGGTTGGCGACGATGGCGCCGCGCTGGCCGCAGTCCATCACCGCCGCGCCGATGATGATGGCGCCTATCCACCAGGCGGCAAATCCAAGGATCGCCAGCGACGCGATGTATACGAAGATCGATGTCACCACCACCGGGAGCGCGCCGCTTTTGTCCATCCAGCGCCCGGCCGCGCGCGAGATGAACACGCCCGCGGCGCCGGGGATCGCCATCAGCCCGGCCTCTGCCGGGCCCATGCCGTGCAGCAGCAAAAGCATTGGTGCCAGGGTCGCCCAGAATCCGCCGTAGCCGATGGCAAGAAAGAATTGCGTTGCCGAGGTCAGTCGCAGATTGCGGTTGGCGCGCAACAGCGGCCAGATCGAAAGCAGCAGCGACCCGTAGCCGATCCTGGTGGTCGGGGCGACGCTGGGCAGGCGCAGCAACAAGGCACATGCCAGGACGCTGAGCACGATCGCGGCGAACGCAAAGCTCCAGCGCCATCCGAAGTAAGCGCCGATCAGTCCGCTGGCCAGGCGATTGAACAGAAATCCCAGGAACATGGCCATCAGCACCGTTCCCACCACTCGACCGCGTTCGTCGGGACGGGAGAGGCCCACGGCGATCGGCACCAGATTCTGGGTGAGGCAGACACAGGCGCCCAGCACGAAACTGCCGGCGATCATGACGCCCAGGGACGAGGCGGTCGCGAGCACCAGGTTCGCGGCGATCAGCACGCCCAGTTGCGCGAGGATCAGACGCCGTTTGTCGACGCGGTCGCCGATCGGCACGATAAAAAGCAGGCCGGCAAAATAACCGGCAAAGGTCAGCGTCGCCACCCAGCCGATGAGCGAAGTATCCACGCCGAATTCCTGCGCCATCGCGCCAAGTACCGGCGAATGCACGTGCATCACGCCTCCCACCGCGAAGCCGGTGCTGGCGAGCAGCATCATCAGGCCGCGTGAGAGGCCGCCTTCGGTTTCGGCCAATTGCCGTGCCTTTTCTGAGTTCATGATTGACGGCCGATGATAACTGCTTTGATACCCGGTGCTTCGTGCTTGGGCGATAATCCGCCGCAGGAAACGGGTTGACACGTGGATGCAGCCCGACCTTGGCCTCTGAACGGCAGAGGCTTAAATAAGTATCGGCGAACCGCCGGATCTCCACTAACAGGTGCAAGGACCAAGCATGAAACTGATCGCCATCGAGGAACATTTCATCACGCAGATGTACAAGGAGAAGGTCTCGGCCAACGAGTTTCGCAATTTCTATCTCACCTCGCGCAGCAAGCAGATCGGCCACGACATCAGCGAGCAAAACGCCGATATTGGCGAGATGCGCCTGCGCTACATGGATGCGGTCGGGGTCGACGTGCAGGTGTTGTCGTTCGGTTCGCCGGGTACGCAGGGTTTCGATGCCGCGACCGCGATTCCCATGGCGCGCGACGCCAACGACAAGCTCTATGAAGCCATGCGGAAGCATCCCGGCCGCTTCGAGGGATTTGCGGCGCTGCCCACCGCCGATCCCGAAGCCGCGGCGCGCGAACTGGAGCGCTGCGTGAAGCAGCTGGGGTTCAAGGGCACCATGATCCACGGCCACACCCAGGGCAGCTTTCTCGATGACAAAAAGTACTGGGGCATCTTCGAAGTCGCGCAAAAGCTGGATGTGCCCATCTACCTGCACCCGACTTACCCGCACCCGGACTCAATAAAAGCCTATTTCGGGGGTTACGAGGAGCTGGCGCGCGCGGGCTGGGGATTCGCGGTGGATACCAGCATCCATTTCCTGCGCATCGTGTTCTCCGGCGCGTTCGATACCTATCCGAAGCTGCAATTCATCCTGGGGCACCTTGGCGAAGGTCTGCCCTTCGCCATGCACCGCCTCAACGACCACACCTATCAGGCGGCGGCCCGTCGTGGGCTGAAAAAGACCCCGCTTGAATATTTGCGCGACAACATGCTGGTCACCACCAGCGGCAACTGGTACGAGCCGGCGTTTGTGTGCACGCTACTGGCGCTGGGCGTGGACAAGATCCTGTTCGCCATCGACTGGCCCTACGAGCCCAATACCACGGGTGTCGAGTTCCTGAAGAAGATCTCCATCAGCGACGCCGACCGCGAAAAAATCGCGCATGGCAACGCGGAGCGGATTCTGCGGATGTAAAACAACCGGGGACGTACCACGGTTTCCGGCGAAAACTGTGGTACGTCCCCGATTTTCCCCACATATGTCATGCCCTGGATTGCGTTTTTTATCCGTTGTTTCCCACCCCATTATCGCGAACGCCCAGCAACTCGTCCGACTCAAAAAAACGTCCCGCGTGGAACAGCAACGGGCTGGTTGTTGAATAGGAGAATGTCAGTACCTCTCCAAGAAACACCACATGATCTCCGGCCGGCACGCGGCTTGCGGTGCGGCAATTGAAAGTGGCGGCGGCGTTGATTAACAGCGGACCATGCTCGTTCGAGACCAGCCATTTGTCGGGGTTAAACACCCGCGGCCCTGATACCGCGAACAGGCGCCCTTCCTCCAGGTGTTCCTCGGCCAGCAGGTTGACCGCGAAATTCTCCGCCACGCGAAACACCGGCATCATGCGCGACGCATTGCGCAGCGACCACAGGATGAGGGGTGGTTCCAGCGACGCCGAAGTAAACGAGTTGACCGTCAGACCATGGATGTTGCCCTGCGGGTCTCGCGTGGTGACGATGGCCACACCTGTCGGGAAGCGCCCGAGCGCATTGCGGAATCCGCGTGAATCAAACTCGGATTGGTTTGGGGTGGCGGAGGCTTTTTCGCTCATTGGTTGGAATCCTTTTCAAACCTTGTGCGTCGTCAATGTGGACTCAGCAAATAATTCTTCGACGCTGACCCTGCGATGGCACACGCCCTGCTCATAGGCGTAATCGACGAAGGCCTGCAGCGTGGTGCGGTTCGGTTCGATGCCATAGGGCAGGTAGTCGTCGCCAAAGACCGCGCGCATGCGGTTGCCATAATTTGTCAGCCAGGGCAGCGGCACGCGCGACACGCCGATCTCCCCCATCCTGGCGTAGGAGCGGCGCTTGGCTTGTTCGAAGGCGCTGTAGAAATTCATCGCCAGCCACGGGTGCTTTTTCAGGATTTCGGTCTTGAACGAAATGACATGCATGATCGGGTAGATGTGGGTTTCCTTGTAATACGCCTCCTCGGCTGCCTGGTAGTCGGGGTAGAGGCGCACCACGCCCTTGCCGAAGGAGTCGGGCTGGCGGGCCGAGAGGATGGCGTCGATCTTCCCCGACAGCAGCAGCTCGGAGAGCGTGTGCTCGCGGTCGATGCGGTATTTCATCCCCTTGGGAAGCTTCAGCTTCACCTTTTCCACGCGCCCGGGCTCGTTGACGCCCGCCTGCACCCATTCGACCGAATTGAGCGGCACTTTCTCGGTGTGGCTGAGAAGGCCGCGTCCGTAAATGCCGGCGGTCTGCGCCCATTCAGGCACGCCGATGCGCTTGCCTTTGAGTTGCTCCGCCCGTCCGATCTTTCCGTCGTCGCGCACGTAGATCATTGAGTGGCGGAAAACGCGCGACACGAACACCGGGATGGCGGTGATGCTGGTATCGTTTTGCGAGCGCATCGAGACGATCTTGCCCATGGACATCTCGGATACGTCCCACTCGCGGTACATCGTAAAACGGTAAAAAATCTCCTCGGGGACCAGATCCAGTGCGGTAAGCTCAACGCCCTCGACCGGGACTTTTCCGGTGACGACGTCGCGGGTGTGGTCGGCGTCGCTCACCGCCAGCGTCAGTGATATTTTTTTCATGTTATGCGGATTGTTCCAGTAACGCCCAAGATTTCCCGGCGCGATCCCACCAGGCGAAGCCGGATTCTAATGGAGGAGTGCAAACAATGAACACCCCATCGAAATCGCCCGTTTTGAATGCTCCAATGCGGGCGGAAGTGGTGGGCAGTCTGTTGCGGCCGGCACGCCTTGTGGAAGCGCGTGCGCTGGCCGCCGGCGGCGCGCTCGACGCCGCCGGCCTGCGCAAAGTGGAGGACGAGTGCATCCGCGAAGCGGTGGCGAAACAGGAGGGCGTCGGCCTGCAGGTGGTTACCGACGGCGAATTCCGCCGCACCTGGTGGAATCACGATTTCATGGGCAAGCTCGGCGGGGTGGAAGTGCGCGAAGATCCAGGCGCGCTGCCCTTCGTGGGCTCCACGGATGTGCGCCTGACTTCGCGCGTGGTTGGAAAGGTGCATCATGCGCGCCCGATCATGGTCGAGGACTTCCGGTTTCTTCGCTCGGTGGCCAAAGTGACCCCGAAGAACTGCCTGCCCGCGCCGGCCATGCTCTATTACCGCGGCGGCCGCGCCGCCATCAGCAAGGAGGCGTACCCGGATCTGGATCAGCTCTGGATCGATGTCGGCCGCGCCTACGCCGAGGAAATCGGGCTACTGCATGCGGCCGGATGCAACTATCTGCAGATCGACGACACCAGCCACGCGTTCCTCTGCGACCAGCGCTTTCGTGCTTCCGTAGTTGCGCGCGGGGACGATCCAGACACCATGCTGGAATTGCTCGCCGATGCGCTGAATCTCGCCATTGCCGGGCGCCCGCCCGGCATGACCATTGCCATGCATACCTGCCGCGGCAACTGGAAAAGCACCTGGATGGCCGAGGGCGGCTACGAGCCGGTGGCCGAGGTGGTGTTCAACCGCACCAGGGTGGACGCTTATTTTCTCGAATACGACACCGAACGCGCCGGCGGCTTCGAGCCTTTGCGCTTTGTTCCCAAAGGCAAGAAAGTGGTGCTGGGCCTGGTATCCACCAAGACGCCGGTGCTGGAGAAAAAGGACGATCTCAAGCGGCGCATCGATGAAGCGTCGAAATACGTGCCGCTGGAGAACCTGTCCATCAGCGGCCAATGCGGTTTTGCCAGCAGCGTGCACGGCAATTCACTGACGGAAGACGAGCAGTGGAGGAAACTCGCGCTCGTTGTCGAAGTGGCCGCGGAAGTCTGGAATTAATTCTAAATCAGGAGCCGGAAATGCTGACTGCCAGCGGATTGAACTTGGGAATCTCGCTCCCACAGAACTTCCCCGAGCGATGCCTGAACATTGACTACCTCCGCGACTACGTCCGCCGAGCGGAAAGCATCGGGTTCGATGACGTCTGGCTCACTGAGAATATTCTCAGTGCTAATTTCCAGCTTGAGCCGGTGACCCTCCTTACCTATGTCGCGGCCATCACCGAGCGCATTCGCCTGGGCGTGGCGCTCGTCATACTCAATACTCGAAACCCTGTGCAGCTTGCCAAGGCCTTGGCAAGTCTCGATCAACTGAGCAACGGCAGGGTATGCCTGGGCGTCGGCCTTGGTGCAGGAACGAATAACTACGCGGCATTTGGCATATCGCCCGAGCGTCGCGTAGCGCGCTTTGAAGAAGGGCTAAAGGTCATGAAAGCACTCTGGACCGACGACAGCGCAGCTTTCAAAGGTGAGTTTTGGCAATTAGATAAGGCGCGCATGGAGCCGAAGCCCGTGCAAAAGCCGCACATCCCGGTGATTTTCGGCGGCCATGCGGAAGCTGCGCTGCGCCGCGCAGTGAGGCTCGGTGATGGCTGGATGGCCGCGGGTTCTATCTCCACCGAGCAATCCATCGATTCGCTAATGCAGATCCGGGGACTCCTGAAAGAGGCCGGGAGCGACGAATCCAAATTCATGCTTTCAAAACGGCTCTATGTCGCCGTCGACGACGACGAGGCAAAGGCGCGCGCGAATCTGTCGGAGGCGCTGTCCTACCAGTACGGCGCCCGGGACTATCAGAGCATAGGCGTCGCAGGCGCTCCGGGGCGCATTGTCGAGGTGGTGGGCAGGATCCGCGAAGCCGGCGCGCGGCATATAGTGCTGAACGTTTTGTACGATCACATCGATCAGATGGAGGCGGTCGCGGCGCGGGTAGTTCCCAAGCTTTAGGCTATTCTGGTTGGATGCGCGCCTCGCGGGTGACTTTCAGCCAGCGCGAGTACTCTTCGCGAAGACGCGCTGTCAGAGCATCCGGCGTACCGGTTTCGATTTCGAGTCCAAGGGCCGCAAGCGGTGTGCGCACCTCCGCATCGCCTGCGGCCTTGCGAACCGTCGCGTTGATTCGCTCGGTTACGCCGCCGGGAAGTCCCGCAGGTCCGAACAGGCCGAACATTCCCGCCAGCTCATAGCCCGGCGCTCCAGCCGCTTCCGCCACAGTCGGTACTTCTGGAAGCGCCGAGGAGCGCGTGGCCGTGGTCACCGCCAGGGCGCGCACCTTTCCGGCTTTAACCTGCGGAAGGGCAATGATCATGTCCGCGATGTAAAGCCCGATCTGTCCCGCGATCAAATCCGTCATCGCCTGCGGGGAATTCTTGTACGGAACATTTAGCAGTCGCACCCCAGTCATGCTGGCAAGCATCTCCGACGAAACGCGCTGCACGGAATTGGAGGAAGCAAAAGTAAGCGCTCCAGGATTCGAGCGCGCATGGGAAATGAGGTCGCGAAGTGTGCGCCGGGGCGATTCCGCCGATACGAGCACAACCTGCGGCAGTACGCCCAGCAGGGACACTGGAGTGAAGTCACGGAATGGATCGTAGGGCACGTTGCGCAGGATCATGCCGATCACCGCGTTGGTGCCATTGGTCCCCACGAGCAGGGAATAACCGTCAGGCGTGGACTTGGCTATGTAATCGCTTCCGATCGCACCGTTGGCGCCGGCCCGATTTTCGACAACGAATGGCTGTCCGAGCAGGTCGCCGAGCCGGCGACCGAAGACGCGCGCGACGTTATCGGTTGCGCTGCCGGCCGCGGCCGGGACGACCACTTTGACTGGACGTGTCGGATAACTTTGAGCGTGCAAGGCCCCCACTGCCAGCGCGAGCGCCATTGCGGATGCAAGCCGTATAGCCATTTTCCCCTCCTTGTTTCCCAGTTATGTGAATCGCTAAGAACTGTCCACCGTGATATTCCCCTGCTTAGCCACCGCCTTCCGGCGCTTGAGGTCCTCCAGCACGAACTGGGTGAATTCGTCCCCGGATTGCACTGCGAGGTCGAAGCCTCTTTCCTTCAAGCTCTTGAGGAAGTCAGGGTCCGTCAGGACCGCCATCAAAGCCTGCCGCAGCGACGACACCACGGCAGGCTGAATCCTGGCGGGACCGGCGATGCCGTACCAGTTGACCGCCAGCAATTGGGGATGTCCCAGTTCAACCGCGTTCGGCACGCTGGGAAACAGATCGTTGCGCTTGCGGTCCAGCACGGCGAGGACTCTTACCTTGCCATCCTGGGCCAGCGGACGGATGGTGGCCGGGCTGACGATGGAGGCATCGATATGCCCCCCACGCAAGTCGTTCAGGACAGGCGACATTCCCTTGTAGGGCACGATGTTCAGGTCCAGTCCGAGCTGCGACTGCAGCAGCGATGCGCCCATGTAGTCCAGGGCGCCGACACCCGACGCACCGATGCGGATGGATCCCGGCTTGGCCTTGGCCAGACGCAGGAACTCGGCGAAATTCGCGACCTTCAACTGCGAATTGACGGTCAGCGCATACGGGGTGCTGGCGATGCGCACGAAGAACGTGAAGTCGTTCTCCACCGCATACGGCATCGACTTGTGGATAGCCGGGAGGACGCCCATGTTTGCGGTCGCACACAGCAGGAGGGTCTGGCCATCCGGTGCGGCTTTGGCGACGAAATCCGCACCTACCATGGACCCCGCGCCGGCCTTGTTCTCGACGATCCAGCTGCGCCCGGTTTTCTTGCCGACCGCCTCGGCGACCATGCGGCCGATGATGTCGTTGGACGCGCCCGGCGTGAAGGGAATGACCAGTCGCGTGACATTTACACCTTGGGACCAGGCAGGTCCCACGGCAGGCAGGAGCAGCGCCATGCCTCCCTGCAGGAAGCGTCGGCGGGAGCAACTGCTCTTGGGCGGGTTGGCTTTTGCTTGATTCATGCTTGTCTCCGTTTGCGTATCACATAGCCCCTGGTGCTATGAGTTCAAAAATTCCAGCACCAGGGTGTTGAACTTGTCGGGTCTTTCCCAATTGATCGAATGTCCGGCATCGCCGATCTCGACGAACCGGGCGTCGGGAAGATGGCTGGCCCAGGTTCGCATGAGAGCCGGCGGCGCGAGCAGGTCTGCCCCCCCCATCAGGATCAGGGTCGGCGTCGTAATGGTAGCCAGCTTGGCAAAGGTGTTGGGCGTCCGCAGCGGTTGCGCCGGTGCGTCGGGCTGCCTGGCGGCGTGTTCCATCTCGTTGAAGTGGCGGAAGCCCTCCGGATTTTCGGCGCGGTACGCCACGCCGACTTCCAGGTAGGGGCGGACCTCCGGGCGTCCCGTAAGCCCGGGCACGGCTATGCGCGCGGAGAAATCCTGCATATGCGTTTCGCTGAACTGCCCGTTGCTGCCGGCCACCACAAGTTTGACGAGGCGCTCAGGCTTCCAGGCGGCGTAGTCGAGTGCCGCAAACCCGCCGCCGGCGACGCCGACCAGCACGAACCGGTCCAAGCCGAGGCGCTGCGCCAGCGCTTCCAGGTCGCCGGCGATGGACCCGGGTTGGTCCCCCTTGTCGGGAGAGGGCATGCTCCGGCCCCATCCGCGACGGTCGAACGCGACGGCCCTGTACCCGGACTGACTGAAGGCCCGCAGTTGGTCTTCCCAGGCATCCACGGTTCCCGTGTTGGCATGCAGCAGGACCACGGGGATGCCGCTGCCGCCCGTGTCGACGTACCAGAGCTTCACGCCGGGCAAGTCCACATGCTGCCCCGGGAACGATGGGTTGGAATCGGTGATCAGGTGGTGGGCCATGCGTTGCTCGTCTGCTGCTAGCGTTTCAGAATCGTGACCGCGCAATTCCCGCCCGCGCCCAGCACGTGGCCGAGCGCGACTTTCGCACCCTCCACCTGCCGCTTCCCCGCCGTGCCGCGAAGCTGAGACACCAGTTCCACGATCTGTCCGACGTGCGACGCGCCGACCGGCTCGCCCTTGCTGATGAGGCCCCCGCTCATGTTCACAGGCGCTTTGCCGCCTATCTCGGTGACCCCTTCATCGATCAGCCGTCCGCCTTCGCCGAGCGCGCACAGGCCCAGGCTCTCGTAGATTTCGATCTCGCAGAACGCGTCTGTGTCCTGGACTTCGAAGCAGTTGATGTCCTTGGGACCCAGGCCCGATCTCTCGTAGGCCTGGTTTGCGGCCACCTCGGTCGGCCCCGGGTTATCGGCCGTCGCGCTCATGCTGTCGGCCGGGCAGCGGAAGTCGGCCGAGTAGCGCGCGATGGTGTGGCAGCAGGCGGCGATCTGTATGGGATTCGCCGCCCCAAGCTTGCGCGCACGCTCGGCCGATGCCACCACCAGCGCGGCCGCGCCGTCGTCAGGCGCGCAGATCTCCAGGCGCCGGATGGGATCGCACACCAGCGGCGAGGCAAGGATTTCCTCGAGCGAGAATTCCTTCTGGTACATCGCATTGGGGTTGTGGACGCTGTTCCTGTGGTTCTTGAATGCGACCTTGGCGATCTGACGCTCGGTGGTGCCGTAATCGTGCATGTGGCGCTTCGCTCGCATCGACCAGTAGGCCGGATTGAGCGACATCCCGAGCTCGATCTGCCAGGCGCTGTAGATCATGGACGGATCCATGAAGCCGCGCGGCATCTTTTCGCAGCCGAGCACCAGCGCGAGGTCGATCTCGCCGGAACGCACCGCGAGCACCGCCTGGCGCAGCGCGGCTCCGCCGCTGGCGCAGGCCGCCTCTATATCCACGATGGAAATGTCGGTGCTTCCGAGACGCCGCAGGATGCGCGCGCCCGAGGTGGCGGGAAGGTACATGCGCGACAGGTAGGCCGCCTGGATTTGGGACCATTCGACGCCGGCATCACGCAGCGCGGCGGCGGCGGCGGCGGCGCCCAGTTCTTCGTAGCTCTTGTCGAAGCGCCCGAACGGATGGATTCCGGCGCCGATGATGACGACATCAGACATTGGCAGCCTCCGTTTCTTCCATCTCGAAGGCAAACGCAACCACCTCGCGTCCGTCGTCCTTGCGCAGGTAGGGCTTGAATCTCAGCGGCAGCCCGATCTTCAGCTTGTCGACGTCGCAATGGATCGGCGCCATGACACGCACGCCCTCGGGCAGTTCGACCAGACCCAGCCCGAAGGGCGCGAAGGGTTCGGGCCCCTTGTAGTTACCGGGCGGGCGATGGCGCACCACGGTGTAGGTCCAGAGGGTACCGCGCGTGCCGAGCGCGATGTCCCGTACCGTTTCCTTGCCGCAATTGGCGCAGAGGGTCTTGCTGCCGAGAGAGGTTTCGCCGCAGGAGCTGCAGCGCGAGCCGGCGAGGGTCACGCGGTCGAGGTCGGAAAGCGGCCCGCTGAAAAGGCCCTCGCGTACCGGCACGCGCGGCGATTCATTCTGTGCAGTCATGAGGCGGCTCTTTCCGATTACTGCAGTTTCAAGAACGGGATCAGCCCGCCCGCGCTCACGATGCCAAGCATGTGCTCGGAAAACGGACGTGCCGAAAGGCTGCGGCGCGAGGCTGCATGGAGCACTTCGCCCAGCGCCAGGTCAACTTCGATCCGCTCGAACGGCGCGGCTATTGGGCCTTGAGGCCGATCGACTTGATGAGCGGAACGAGATCGTCGCGCTCACGCTGCAGGTGAGCCGCCAGCGCCTCGGGTGAGAGCACGGTCACTTCGGCGCCCTGCTGGTCCTGGAGCCTTCTCTTGATTTCGGCAGTGTTCATGACCTTGGCGATGCCCTGGTAGAGCGTGTTGACGATCGGCTGCGGCAGCCGCGCGGGCCCGAAGATGCCGTACCAGGTTCCCGCGTCATAGCCCTTGAAACCGCCTTCTTCGATGGTAGGCAGGTCGGGCAGGAGCTCGGCGCGCTTGCGCGTGCCCATGGCGACGGCGCGCATCTTCCCCGACTTGATGTGCGGAAGCACGACGGAGATGTTGAGCATGGCGATGTCGGTCTGGCCGCCGAGGAGATCCACCACCGCCGGTGCCGCGCCTTTGTAAGGGACGTGGAGCATGTCGATGCCCGCGAGTTTTTTCAGCAGCTCGATCGACAGGTGGCCGATGCTGCCGTTGCCCGGCGAGCCGTAGGAAATCCGGCCCGGATTCGCCTTGGCATAGTCGATCAGCGACTTCATTGAATTCACCGGCAGCGCAGATTTGGCGACAATGAGATTTGGCACGGTCGCGATCATGGCGATCGAGGTGAAGTCCTTGATGCCCTCGTAGGGCGGCGGGCTCATCATCGCCGGCACGATGATGTGGCTGGGCGATCCGCTGAGGAGCAGCGTGTAGCCGTCGGGCACCGCTTTCGCCACGAGGTCCGCGCCCAGCGTGGCCCCGCCGCCAGGTCGATTGTCGATGACGATCTGCTGGCCGAGCAGGTCTGAGAGGGGCTTCGCCACCTCGCGTGCCACGAGGTCGAACGGCCCGCCGGCCGCATAGGGATTGACCAGTCGGATAAGCTTGCTCGGGTACGCCTGCGCCATCGCGCCCTGCGCCATCACCGCGAAGATCGATACACCGGCCCAATGCAGAATTTTCATGGAAGCTCCTCGTTGTTTGTCTACTCGATGGTGATATGGCCGGCCTGAACGACCTTGGCCCATTTTTCTGACTCGGACTGAACCCACAGGCGGTACTCTTCGGGCGTGGACGGCCCGGGCGGCGCCGCAGATTAACAGGAGGGCGGTTGCAAGCGCGCTAGCTCGACGCATTTTACTTACCCCTTGGAGTGTGAAGCCGTGGACCGGCGCGGGCCCAGGCCGGCCAGGATGTCGGGAACTCGCGCCTGGGCGTCGCGAGTTATCGATTCGTACAAGCTGCCGCCGTGCGCGTCTATGCCGACGGTTGCGGGTCCGAGTTCCTCGACGCGAACCTTCACCAGGCGGTAGTGAAAGATCAGGTCGGTCCAGTTGACCGAAATCACTTCCTTCAGCGATTTGGTGAGCAGGGTGCTGCCGCCACCGAGGAAGGAGAGATAGGCGCAGCCTGCCTCTCTCATCGCCTGCACGCTTCTCGCATCCAGGCCGCCCTTCCCGCCCGTCAGCCGCAGACCCAGTCCGGTGATGATCCTGGGCATGTAATCGTTGAAGCGGGTGCTGGTGGTCGGATTGATGTAGAGCACTTCGCATCGGCCGTCCACCTCGCGGCTGTAACCGGCGATGTGCAGCATCGCCCCGCCTTTCAGGTCCACGGGCAGCGGCTTGCCGGCCTCCAGATATTCGATGATGCGCTGGTGGGTCAGCAGCCCGGCGGCCATGACGATTTCGCCGTGCAGATACACCGTGTCGCCCACGGTGAGGGCCCGCACATCGCGTTCGCTAACGGGAAGTTTCAGATGATGAGTCTTGTTCAAGGCGTCCTCGCCCTATTCGATGCGCTCCACGCGCCCGTCGTCGTAGATCCGGGCGCGCGTGCGGCGGTTGATCCAGCAGTTGAAGGTCACGGCGACCGGCGTGAAGCCGTGCCCCGCCGCATAGTTGACATGCACCGCCATCGCCGTGGTTACGCCGCCGGTGCCCATGGGGCCGAAGCCCGTGGCATTGATCGCCTTCAGAAGGCGTTCTTCCATCTCTTCAAGGATGGGTTCGGGATTCCTCTGCCCGAATGGCCGGAGCATCGCTTCCTTGGCGATCTTCGCCGCGTAGTCGAACGTCCCGCCGATGCCGACGCCAACCACCAGCGGCGGGCAGGCCTGCGACCCGGCCGGGATCACGCAATCCATGATGTATTTTTCGATGGTATCGAGCGATGGGAAGCTGAAAATCTGCAGCGCAGCCCAGCGGCCCGAACCGAGCGCCTTGGGCGAGCAGGTGATCTCCACGTAGTCCTCCTCGCCGGCGAGCAGGTCCCAGGTCACGATGGGCATGTCCTTGCCCTTGTGCCCGCGCTCAAGCGTGAGCGGATTGGTGACATGCTCTAGAAGCGGGGGATCGATAGTTCCGCAAAGATCGGCGAATCCGTCGGTGATGGCGCGCTTGATGTCGCCCTCGAAGCGCACGCGGGTGCCGATCTTCACGAAATAAACCGGGATACCCGAATCGGAGCAAACGAAGCGGTTCTCCCGCTCCGCGGTGGAGGCGCTCTTGATCATGTAGGTGAGCGTCTTCCTGCCGACGGGATTCGTTTCCGCGAGCTCGGCCTGCGCGAGCGCCACCTTGGTGTCCTCCGGAATCTTCTTCAGGGACCACTCGTAGAGCTGCGCCGTGACGCGCTTCATCAGGTCGTAGGTGACGGCCATGGGATCGACTGAGGAACCGGCAATGAGGAAACGCTGGACACGCTACACCCCGGCTGCTAATATGTCAATAGTCTATCCTTTTGGATGTCGTCCTTTGATGTCGTCCGCCGAACCGGTCCTTGAGCCCGCCGCGCGCCCGGCAAGCGCCCCTTCCGCTTTCGACGGCAGCCGCATGCCGCGCTACCTGCAGCTCGCGACGCTGTTCCGTCGCCGCATCGAGTCCGGGCACTGGCCCCTCGGCAAGCAGGTGCCCACCGTGGACAATCTTGCGGCCGCATGCGGGGTCGCGCGCGCGACAGTGCGCCAGGCGCTCGACATCCTGGCCGAAGAGAACCTGATCGCGCGCTACCGCGCCAAGGGAACCTTCGTTACACGAGCGCCGGGCGAAGAACTCTGGTGCGAGGTGAAAACCGACTGGTCGGGCCTGCTCATGTCTCCGGAGGGCGCGACCATGGAAGTCCTCTCCACCGAGCGAGGCGTCCAGCCGAAGGCGCTGTTTCATCCCATCGGCACGCCGGCGCCGGCGTACCGGCACTGGCGCCGCCTGCACTGGCGCGGCGGCCGACCGTATCACCTGGGCGAGGTCTATATCGACGAGCGCCTCGCCGGGCGCATTCCCGCTGCGTCGCTTTCCAGCAAAACGTCGCTTCGCATGCTGAAAGATATCCGCCGTCTCACGATCGCGGACGCGCGCCAGACCCTCACCATCGGCACCGCCGACATGGAGCCGGCGAGGCTCCTGCAGATTCCCATCAATGCACCGGTCGCCTACGTGCACCGATCCGTCGCCGACGAAAAAGGCTGCATCATCTTCGTGGGCGAGGGGATCTACCGCGGCGACGTCGTGCGCCTGGACATCAAGCTCACATGAAACTTCACTGGTCTCCGCGCTCACCCTTCGTGCGCAAGGTCATGGTGCTCGTCCACGAGGCCGGACTCGCGCAGCGCCTGACACTCCTCAGAACCGTGGTTGCCATGTCGGATCCGAACATCCCGCTCATGGACGACAATCCACTCGGGAAGATTCCGACGCTGGTTCTGGAGGACGGAACCATCCTTTACGATTCACCGGTGATCTGCGAATACCTCGATAACCTGCACGGCGGCAGGCGCCTCTTCCCGCAATCCGGGCCGGAAAAGTGGACTGCGCTTCGCCGTCAGGCACTCGGCGACGGGCTGATGGACCTGCTGGTTCTGTGGCGCAATGAGCGCACCAAGCCGCCCGAGCGGCAGACCAAGTCCTGGCTGGACGGGTTCGCGCTGAAGATGAATCGTTCCCTCGCCGCGCTCGAAGCCGAGGCGCCGGATCTGGCGCGTGGCTTCGACATCGGGCACATCGCGCTCGGCGGCGCGCTTTCCTACATCGACTTCCGTTTCCCCGATCTCGACTGGCGCAAAGGCCATTCGAAGCTTGCCGCCTGGCACGCGGGATTCGACGCGCGGCCCTCGGTGCTGGCGACCCGCCCGAACCTGGAGGCCGAATGAGCGGAAACCGCGGCGGACCGCTTTCGCATGTCCGGGTTCTGGACCTGAGCCGCATCCTGGCCGGCCCCTGGGCGGGGCAGGTACTGGCGGACTTGGGGGCGGACGTGGTGAAGGTCGAGCGCCCCGGAGCCGGCGATGACACGCGCGCTTGGGGCCCGCCGTTCCTCAAGGACACATCGGGCGAGGCCACCGGCGATGCGGGCTATTTCCTGGCGGTGAACCGGGGCAAACGCTCCATCACTCTCGATCTGAGCAAGCGCGAGGGGCAGGATCTGGTGCGCCGGCTCGCGGCGCGCGCCGACGTGCTGCTCGAGAACTATAAGGTCGGAACGCTCGCCAAGTTCGGCCTGGGCTATGAGGACATGAACAGTGTGAACCCGCGGCTCGTGTACTGCTCGGTCACCGGCTTCGGCCAGAACGGCCCGAAGCACGACCATGCCGCGTACGACTTCATGATCCAGGCGGCATGCGGTCTGATGAGCGTCACTGGCGAGCGGGACGGCCTGCCCGGCGCCGGGCCGCAGAAGGTAGGCGTGCCGATCGTCGACCTCATGACCGGCATGTACGCCGCCGTTGCGGTGCTCGCCGGGCTTTCGCGCCGCGACCAGACCGGAACGGGCGAATACATCGACATCGGCATGCTCGACGTCGGTGTATCCATGCTCGCCAACCAGGCGATGAATTTCCTGATATCGGGGAAGGCGCCGCGACGCGCGGGCAACAAACATCCGAACATCCAGCCGCAGGACGTGTTCGCGACCCTCGACGGACACATTGCGCTCGTCGTCGGCAACGACTCGCAGTTCGTCAAATTCTGCGAGGCGGTCGGCCGGCCGGAATGGGCAGCGGAGGAGCGCTTCAGGACCAATGCCGGCCGCGTGACAAACCAGGCGGTGCTGCTGCCGATGATCGGAGAGTTGCTCGCGACCCGCGAGTCGCGGCTGTGGTCGGAGCTTTTCAATGCGGCAGGCGTCCCGTGCGGCCCCATCAATACCATCCCCGAAGTTTTCGAGGACGAGCAGGTAAAGTACCGCGAAATGTCCGTCCGCATACCGCACCCGGCCGCGGGAAGCGTCCCGCAGGTCGCGAGCCCGATGAAATTCACCAAGGCGCCTCTCGCCTTCGATCGCGCGCCGCCCATGTTAGGGCAGCACACCCGGGAGGTTCTGCGCGAGATCGGCCTGAATGCCGTGCAGATCGAGACGCTCGCCGCGCAAGGCGTTATCTGAACTTTTTAGGAGTCCCGCTTGGCCCGAATTCCCTTTCCTTCCCCGGACACCATGACACCGGAGCAGCGTCGCGTCTACGACGCGGTGGTCGCCGGTCCAAGAGGCGTGGTAGTCGGCCCGCTGCGCGCCGCGCTGCACAGCCCCGAGCTCGCCGAGCGCTGGCAGCGCCTTGGCGAGTACCTGCGCTTCAACATGAGCGTTCCGGCGCGATTGCGCGAGCTTGCGATCATCGTCACCGCGAGGCGCTGGAATAGCCAGCTCGAGTGGCTGATCCACGCGGAAGCAGCGCGCAATGCAGGACTTGCCGAGTCCGTCATTGCGGCCATCCACCGGGGTGAAGCGCCTGCCTTCGAGGATCCCGACGAGGCGGACGTCTACGAGTATGCGCGCGAGATCCAGCAGCGCGGCCAGGTATCCGAACCGCTCTACCGCCGCGTGGCCGAAAGATGGCAGCCGCTCGGCGTCGTTGAGCTCACGGCGCTTATCGGCTACTACACCATGGTGTCGATGACGCTGAACGCGCACCAGATTCCCCTGCCCGAAGGTCGCGAGCCGCCGCTCGAATCGTTGGGCGAAGGGCTGTCGAAGCTCGCTCCCGGGCGCTCGAAGTGACGGCTTTCGACACCGTTGCGCCGCGCATGCCGTCGGTGGCGCCGCGGCGGCAGCTTAGCGGAGCCACCGACTGCCATGCCGACAATCCGGCGGTGCTGTTCGGATTTCCATCTATATAGCCGGAGGCCTTCTCATGAGCGTTCGATGCAACCGGGATCACGAAGGCATTGCCGTGCTTTCCATCGAGCGACCCGAGCGGCGCAATGCGCTGAACCTCGAAGTGAAAGGCAGGCTCGCGGACGAGGTGGAGGCGCTCGCTGGGGACGATACGGTGCGCGTGATCGTGCTCACCGGATCCGGGGGCTATTTCGTCGCCGGCACGGACCTCGCCGAAATGGTCGACATGACGCCGGAGGACCACACGCGGCTCAAGACCGGGCGTGTGTTCAGCGCCCTGCGGCAATGCGCGAAGCCGGTGATCGCCGCAGTCGAAGGCTACGCCCTGGGCGGCGGATGCGAACTCGCGCTTTGCTGCGACCTCATCGTCGCGGGCACCTCGGCACGCTTCGGACAGCCGGAAATCAGAGTCGGCATCATGCCCGGCGCCGGGGGGACCCAGAAGCTTCCGCGGATCATGGGGCCTTATCGTGCGATGAAGCTGATCCTCACCGGCGAAGCGGTTGCGGCGCCCGAGGCTTTTCAGCTCGGCATGGTGTCCGAAGTGGTCACTGACGGCACGGCCCTCGAGCGCGCGCTCGATCTGGCGCAAACCATTGCCTCGATGCCCCCCCTCGCGGTGCGCGCCGTCAAGGAGGTGGTGCAGGCTGGGCAGAACCTGCCGCTGGAAGGCGCCCTTGCCCTCGAGCGCAAGGCGTTCCAGCTGCTTTTCGATACCAAGGATCAGAAGGAAGGCATGCATGCGTTCCTGGAAAAGCGCAAGCCCGTTTTCCGCGGTCAATGAAGAGGAAGGATATTCGATATGAAGATCGCCATCGTTGGAGCCGGCGCCATCGGCTGCTTCTTTGCGGCGCGCCTTGCCGAGGCCGGATGTGACGTAGGAATGCTGGCGCGCGGCGACGCGCTCGCGGCGGTCGCAAGACACGGCGTACGCCTTGAGAGCGAAGGCCGCCACATCGCGCGGCCGGTTCGTGCCTCGGCATCGGTCGAGGAACTCGGCGTGCACGACCTGGTCATCCTGTGCGTCAAGGCGCCTGCCTTGCCGCGCGCCGCGCAGGTGATCGGGCCGCTGATCGGCACGGATACCGCCGTGGTGCCGGCGCTGAACGGCATGCCCTGGTGGTTCTTTCTCGACAGCCCCGGACTCCTGTCGGGGCACCGCCTGGTTTCGGTGGATCCGCAAGGCGTGCTCGAACGCAGCGTTCCGGTTGCCCGCGTGGTCGGCTGCGTGGTGTATCCCGCCTGCA
>Ga0155956_1077_pt1 | contig 20711 bp, 16 predicted proteins | sample RifCSPlowO2_02_FD_107610 | JGI IMG/M metagenome (GOLD analysis project Ga0155956, IMG submission 107610) | Betaproteobacteria bacterium RIFCSPLOWO2_02_FULL_62_17 | reverse complement strand
CGCTGCACAATGGCATCGGGGACGCCGGCGGGCACCACCAGGCCCCACCAGAATCGCCCTTGAACGTCAATAAATTCGCCCAGACCCACCTCATGGAAGGTCGGAACATCGGGCATTTTCGCCAGCCGCTTGGCGCTGTTGACGGCAAGCAGCTTGACCTTTCCGCCGCTCAAATAAGGGCCGGCGCTGCCCAGCGAGGTCTGGGTCACACTGCTTTCGCCGGCGACCAGCGCATTCAGGATCACATTCATGCCTTTATAGGGCACGCCGACAAATTCTGTTTTCCATTTGTTGTTCATCCACTGTCGCAGGATGTCCTGGGTGGTGCCCGGGCCCAGCGTGGCGAAATTCATTGCAGCGGATTTCGCCGCCCCTAATTTTTGCAGGTCGGCGATCGAATTTACCGCCAGGAGCGAGGCCGCCGCCACCCCTGACACTTGAACATAAAGATTGGTAACCGGTTTGAAATCCTTATCCGGGTCGTACGGCAGCTTGGAAATAATGTGTGGGTTAAGGGACATGGATTGTTCGTTGACCAGGCATACGGTGTAGCCGTCCGGCGCCGAATTCTTGCAGGCAGTGGCACCGGGAACGAAATTGCCTCCCTGTCGGTTTTCGATTATCCACGGTTGGCCCATTTGCCTGGCCAGTTCCACCACGCCCACGCGCATCACGATATCGGACAGGACGCCCACCGAGACGTTCAGGACGAAGCGTATGGGTTTGCTCGGATAGGATTGCGCAAGCACCGCATGGGGCGCCAGCAATGCCGTGCATAGCAGCACAGGAATAAGAGGTTTTAGTCGCACGGCTGTGCCTCCAGTGTTGACGAGTCGGCTTGGGTGTCGGCGCGGCCAGGCTTGTGAGCCCGGTGCGTGAATCGACGTATCGGAAATTTACCGCCCGACTATATTAATCCCCTTGAGGTGTATCAATAAAAGGCCACGGCAGGAATTGCCGCTCAACCTGGGCCTGCCAGGATCTCGCGACCGGAGGCAATCGTCTCGCCGTGCGATACTCGCCGCAACCTCAACACCTGGCCTCTGCAAGATGAAAAATACCGACCAAGCACCGAAGCCGCTCGAAGGCCTGGTGGTCCTCGAACTCGGTACCATGATCACGGCGCCGCTGGCAGGCATGGTGCTCGCGCACGCCGGCGCGGATGTGATCAAGATTGAGCATCCGCAAGGCGGTGACCCGTTTCGCAGTTTTCGCGGCGGCTTGTACAGTCCCAACTTCATGGCTTACAACCTTGGCAAGCGCGGCATCGAACCGGATAGAAAACTATCTCGAACTGCGAACTATCCTGAGCGGGGTTTTCGTCACGCGGCCCAGAATGCATCGAATGGCGCTATTGGAGACCAACGATGTCCCCTTTGCTCCTGTCAACGACACCGCGGAAGTATTCGCCGACCCGCAGGTGAAGCATCTCGACCCGCTGTGCACGGTTACCCACCCCACCGAAGGGAAAGTCACGGGGCTGCGCAACCCGGTCCTGTTCGACGGCGCAAGGTCCGACATCACCGCCGCCCCAACGCTTGGCGAGCATAACCGGAGTGTTCTGTGCGAGATTGGCTGCAGCGAGGAGGAGATCCTCGAACTGGAGAAAAACGGGGCGAGCTAGCGCCGCACAGTCCACCGAACTCCTGCAGCACCTGCGCCGGAACTTTTTGAATCGACCATCAGCGCGAGCGCTCGGCTTCGCGCGCGGCGATGCGCTCCTTCAAGATGCCTGATTCCTCGATAATTTCGCCGACCAGGTGCTCGCGCCGGTAGGCCATCACGTGCACGCCCGCGACGCCGCGGATTTCGCGGATCTGCCGGATCAGCTCGATGCAGATCTTCTTGCCTTCGTCGGCTGGACTGGCCGCGCCCTCGAGACGGCGGATGAGGCTGTCGGGAATGTGAATGCCCGGAACATGGGTGCGCAGCCAGCGCGCTTGCTTGGGCGAAGGCAAGGGGCCGACGCCAGCCAGGATGAAGACGCGCTCGTGCAGGCCCAGGTCGCGCACCCGCGCCATGAAGCGCTCGAACATCCCGATGTCGAAAATGTAGTTGGTCTGGATGAAGTCGGCGCCGGCATCGACCTTCTTGCCGAGGCGGTCGGCACGAAGCTCATACGGCGGAATACAGGGGTTTTCCGCCGCGCCGAGGAACACCCGGGGCGGCGTCGTGATCCTGCGGCCCGACAGGAACTTGCGCTCGTCGCGCATGGCCCTGAGCGTGCGCAGCAGCGACATGCAGTCGAAATCGAACACCGGCTTGGCACCCGGCTGGTCGCCCACGGCGACACCGTCTCCGGTGAGACACAGCACATTGCTCACGCCCATCGCCGCCGCGCCGAGCACATCGCCCTGAATGGCGATGCGATTCCTGTCGCGGCAGGAGATCTGCAGGACGACGCCAAGACCGGCGCGCGAAAGGATCGACGAGATGCCCATCGATGACATGTGGCAGTTGGCGCCTGAGGCGTCGGTGGCGTTGATCGCGTCGACCACGTTCTTCAAAGGCTCGGCGGCGGCCAGAACATCGCCGGGATCGGCGGAATCCGGCGGGTTCAGTTCCGCGGTCACGGCAAACCAGCCCTTGCGCAGCGTGTGCTCGAGACCCGAAGCCGATTTGTACCCGGGAGGCGGCACCGGCGGCGCATGCACGATCGGGTCGTACGGCATGAGCCTCTGAAACGGAGTCGCCCGGTCCGCTTCCATCGATTCCGGGAGCGCCGCGGCATGCGCCGCTACGGCGTTTGCGCGAGGGAGCTCTCTGGCCGCTTGCCCGTGCAGCGCGGCCTGCGGCTCAACCGCAAGCGGCGCCGATGCCGGCTCAACCGCCCGCGCCTGCGGAAAGGTGCGTGCAATCGCAAACTTGCCGGGATCGGGCGGGGGGGCCTCGCGGCGCTTTTCGAGCGCCTTTTCGCGCGCGACCCTGAGCCACGCCGAAGAACCGCGCAGCGCGCCGTCCACCGGCGGCTGCACCACGGAGATCTTGATCTGCCCGTGCTTCATGCGCGCCGCACCCTCAAGGGCGTCCACCCAGACGCACATCATGTCCGGCTTCACCTCGCAGAATCCTCCGGCGCGCACGCCGCTGCAGGGGCCGTTGCGCAGATTTTTGGGGCAGTTCATCGGGCACGACATGCCGGTCGAAGAAAGCACGCACTGGCCGCACATCTTGCAGTCGAACAGCAGGCCCTTGAGCACGCTCTCGGTCAGCGCGAAGGGCCGTTCCAGGCGCTCATAGCCGATGCGCTGAAACACCGGGTCGAGCGACACCATCACGCGCTCCAGGTAAAGGTAGAGCTGCTCGAAAAAGCGCGAATGGCGTACAGCCAGGCGTCTTAGTGCATACATGGCGGCGCGGTTCCCGGAGAAGTGGCACGCCGATGATACCGCCATGCCGGCCTTATGCAGGTGGAGATCGGCGCATATAGTGTCAGGGCAAGGGACGGAAGATCGGATTGGAAAGGCCGAATGCGTCGATCGAGGTGCCGGTGATCGATGAACTAGCCGGCGAGGCGAGGAACAGGGCGAGTTCGGCGATTTCCTCCGGTTTGATCAGGGGGTCGCGCTTATTCAAGCGCTCCGCGCCAAAGGACTCCAACAGCCCTTCGGTGTCCACGCCGCCGGGACAGATGCAATTGACATCGATGCCATGCACTTTCACTTCGGCCGCCACGCTTTGCGTCAGGTTGATGAGGCCCGCCTTGCTGGCGCGGTAGGCGCTGCGGCTCTTGCCGCCGTTGCGACCGCCGATGCTGGAGATGTTGATGATCTTTCCCGAGCGCCTGGCGATCATATCCGGGAGCACACCCCTGATGAGCAGCGCGGGCGCGGTGAGGTTGATATTGATCACCTCGCGCCACATGCGCGGGTCGTAATCCACCAGGTCGACGAACGGAGGAATGATGCCCGCGTTATTGACCAGCAGGTCGATGCTGCCAAAGCGTTGTAACGTGACATCGATGACGCGCTGGATGTCGGCGTCCTGCGCAAGGTCGGCGCGAACCGCAAGCGCGCTGCCGCCCAATGCAATGATTTCGGCCGCGACCGCCTCGATGGTCTGCGCGGTTCTTCCAACGATGACCGCGCTCGCGCCCGCTTTGGCATAGGCGAGCGCAATGGCCCTGCCGATGCCGCGGCCGGCGCCGGTAACGATGGCAACCTTGTTTTCCAATACCTGCATTGCTGCCTCGATTCGTCACAGTGGAAGCCGATTCTACTTCCGCGGGGGGCGAAATCCCCCGCATGCTTTTCCGGGCCGCGGCGAACTGCACTATGATTTGCGCTGTTGACAGCGAGGGGAAACGTCATGTCCGCGATTGCAGCAAGACCGAAGGCGGTTCATCTCAAAGACCGGCCCTCGGGCGCGATGACCAGCGAGGTGCTGCGCCAGATGGAACTCCTCAACGAGGAGGTCGAGCATCTGAACATCTGGTTGCGCACCCGCGCCAACGCGGCGGCGCAGGCGCCCTGGCACCTGACTGAGTCGACCGTGCCCCCGCTCGCGGCGGCGGGTGCACTGGATCTGCCCTCGCGCGCCGTGCCCTACCTGTGGCAATGGAAGCTCATCGAGCCTTATCTCTACAAGGTGGCCGAGCTTTGTCCGCTGGAGGAAACCGACCGCCAGCAATTGCTTTTGACCAATCCGGGATTCAAGGGCGCGCTGAAAATCGCCAATTCGATAAGGGTGGCGATCTCGATCTATCGGCCCGGAGACCTCGCGCCGACGCACATGCACACGCCCAATGCCAGCCGCACCATTCTTTCGGACAAGGGCGGGTATTCCGAGGTCGAGGGCGAAAAATGTCCCGCGGCGCGCGGCGATCTGATTCTGACGCCCAACGGCACCTGGCACGGTCACGGTAACGACGATGACACGCCCGTGATCTGGATGGATGTGCTCGACTGGCCGCTGCTGGAAATGCTCGATCTTATCTGGATCCGGCAGGATTCCGCCAACTGGAAAATGGGCGGGCGGCCGGTAGCGGGCTTCTCCACGCTCGCTTACGGCAGCGGTGGGCTGGTGCCGCGCTTTCAGCCGTTCCCGCGCGGCACGGGAAAGAATGTGTCGCCGCAGTTTCATTATCGCGGTGCCGACGTGGCAAAGACCCTGCACGATCTGGGCGGCGCCAGCGGCGATCCCTACGAGGGGATACACATCGAATTCGCCAATCCGCTTTCCGGCGGCCCGGTTTTCCCGACGCTGTCCTACCGCGCGCAACTGCTGAAACCCGGGGAGTCGACGCAGGCCTTCCGCCACACCGCGAGCAACGTCTACACCGTCATGGAGGGCGAAGGCGTCACCGAGGTCAACGGCATGCGCCTGGAATGGCGCCGCAACGATGTCTTCGTGGTGCCCAACAACATGTGGCGCCGACATATCAACAGCAGCGCCTCGCGCGATGCGATCCTATACTGCGTCACCGACCAGCCGTTGATAGAAAAAATCGGGCAGTACTGCGCGCAGGGGCGCGGTCCGGACGGGAAGGCAATCGAACTAGCCTAGTACCCCACGGCCAGACTATCCCGCCTTGCGTCCGAACCGGCGAAGTAGCCATCATCCAGCCGGCGGATGAGCTGGCTGCAGCCGAAATCCATGTAGCCCTTGGGCAGCGCCACCACCTTGTGGCCGCGGCGCGCAAGCTCTTCGAGCGTCGCCTTGGAAAACTCCGGCTCGAAATTGATTTCCAGCCCCTGCATGATGCGAAAGCGCGGCGCGTCGATGGCGGCCTGCGGATTCTGGCCGTAATCGGCCAGGCGCACCATCAGTTGGGTGTGGCCCTGCGGCTGCATGCTGCCGCCCATCAGGCCGAGCGTCATCACCGCATCGCCGTCCCTGGTGACGAAGCCGGGGATGATGGTGTGGAAGGGGCGCTTTCCCGGAGCGACTTGATTGGGATGACCGGGCTTCAGCACGAAACCCGAGCCGCGATTCTGCAGACTGATGCCGGTGCCGGGGACGACGACCCCCGAGCCAAAGCCGTTGAAATTCGACTGGATCATCGACACCATCATGCCGTTCGCGTCCGCGGCGTTGAGGTACACCGTGCCGCCGCGCGGCGGCGTTCCATGGCCGAAATCCTGGGCGCGCTTCCTGTCGATCAGTTTCGCGCGCGACTTGAGGTAGTCGCGGCTGAGCATCTGCGCCGGGGTGATGTCCATGAACTTCGGGTCGGCGACGTAGCGGTAGGCATCGGCGAAACCGAGCTTCACCGCTTCGATCTGCAGGTGCACGCTGTCGGCGCCGTCCGCCGCGTGGCTTGAGAGGTCGAAGTTATCGAGGATGCCCAGTGCGATCAGGCAGACGATGCCCTGCCCGTTGGGCGGGATCTCGTGCACGGTGTAGCCGCGATAATCCTGGCTGATGGTGCCGCACCAGTCGAGGGTGTGCGCGGCCAGGTCCGAGGCCTTCATGGCGCCGCCGTTGGTTTTGGCGTGCGCCTCGATCTTTTCGGCGATTTCGCCCTTGTAATAGGCCTCGCCGCGTGTCTTTGCAATCAACGCCAGTGTGCGCGCGGCATCGGGCAGCCGGAATATTTCTCCCGCATGCGGCGCGCGGCCGTTGGGCATGAAGGCCTGCGCGAAGCCGGGCTGGCGGCCGAGTTCGACGGCCTGATTCGCCCAGGCGCCGGCGATCCATGGCGACACCGGATAACCGTTGGCGGCGTAGTCGATGGCCGGTTCGAACAGTTTCTCGAAGGGCAGCTTGCCGAAACGCCTGGACATCTCCACCCAGGCGGATACCGCGCCGGGCACCGAGACGCTGTTCCAGCCGCGCTGCGGTATCGCCGACTGGCCGCGAAAATAATCCGGCGACCAGGCGGCGGGTGAGCGGCCAGAGGCATTGAGGCCGTGCAGCGCCTTGCCGTCCCAGATGATGGCGAAGGCGTCGCTGCCCAGGCCGTTCGACACCGGCTCGAGAATCGGCAGGCACATGGCGGTGGCGAGCGCGGCGTCCACCGCATTGCCGCCGGCCTGCAGCATGCGCAGCCCCGCCTGTGATGCGAGCGGCTGCGAGGTGGAGACGACATTGCGCGCCAGCACCGGGCGGCGCGCGGTGGGATAGGGGTTTTGCCAGTTGAGATGTTTCATTCGTGTTATCGCTGCTTCGCTGTCGGTTTGAATGTCGGGCGCCGCATTATGCGCAGATTTTGGCGAAAGCTTCCCGCCATGGGTGTTTCCTGCGCGCGCACCGATGCAGCGCATGAATTACCATCGCCGCGGAGGAAGTGACATGAAACTTTCTCGTGTGCGACAGGAGGAGCTTCGCGGGTATATTCCCCATCGGAACCACATTCGGTTTCGGCAAAATCGCGCCGCGCTCGCGCGCTGACAGGAGGAGACAAAATATGCGTTGCAGATTATTTTGCGGATTCGCGCTCGTTTTGGGTGCCATGCAGGCCGGTGCCGCGTTCGCCCAGGCCTACCCGGCGAAGCCGCTGCGACTCATCCTGAACGTGACCAGCGGAGCGGTGGGGGACGTGGTGATGCGATCCGCCGCGCAGGAACTGGCCAGGCAGATGGGGCAGCCCTGGGTGGTGGAGAACCAGGGCGGCGGCAATTTCGTCATCGGTGCGAATGCCTGCAAACGCGCAGCGCCCGACGGCTACACCGTGTGCATGACCAATCTCGCGGCCATGTCCCTCAACCCGTTCGTGGTATCCGGGCTTTCCTACGATCCGGAGAAGGATTTCACTCCCATCACGAATTTGTTTTCCCAGATGACGGGCCTGGTCGCCGGCGGATCGGTGCCGGCGAACAGCGTCGCTGAATTGCAGGCACTCGCCGTTGCCAAGCCCGGCACGCTCAATTTCGGCACGCTCGGGGTGGCCAGCAATGCGGACATCCTGCGCGCCTGGCTTGGCGAGCGCTGGAAAACGAGCATGATCGGTGTTCCCTACAAGGGCATGCCGCCGATCGTCAACGATCTGCTGTCGGGGCAGATCCATGTCAGCTGGACCGCCATAGGCGCCGCCGCCAGCCACGCCCGGGCCGGCAAGCTGAAGATCCTCGTCATCAACACCGTGGTGCGCGCGAAGCGGCTTCCCGACGTGCCTACATTTGAAGAAGCCGGGCTGAGCGAGTATCCGGGCCTGGTGTGGTGGGGCATGGTCGGACCGGCGGGCATTGCCGAGCCTATCGTGCGCCGGATCAATGCCGAGGTGGTACGCCTGTTCAAGGATGCGAAATTCGGCGAATTCCTCGATGCCCAGTTCGTCGAACCGCTGGCAGGCACACCCGAGCAGTTCGCGGCCTTCATGAAAATGGATCGCGAGCGCGTTGGACAGCTGGTGAAGAAAATCAACATTCCTCGTCAATAGCGGTCATGAGCGTCGCAAGGAACCACCAGGCGGTCGCGCGCTTCCTCAAGCCCCGATCGATTGCCATCATCGGCATGTCTGCGCGGCCCGGTTCCGCCGGCCAGACCATTCTCCAGTGCCTGAAGATTAACCAGTTCGAAGGCGCCATACATCTGGTCGGGCGCAACGCCGAGTCCATTGACGGACGCCCCGTGTTGACGACCATGGCGTCGCTGCCTGAGGGCGTCGATCTGGCGGTGTTGACCTTGCCCGCGGTCGGCGTGCGCGATGCCATCGCCGCCTGCGTGGAGCGGCGCGTGGGTTCGGCGCTGGTGTTCGCGGCAGGATTCGCCGAAGTGGGCGAGCGCGCCGTGCAGGAGGACATCGCCGCCATCGCCCGCGAAGGCAAGCTGGCCATCGTCGGGCCGAACTGCCTGGGCTACACCAACAATGTCGACGGGCTGCTGTTGCACATGCTGACGGTGCGCGCGGCGCGCCGCGACGGGGCCGGCGCCAAGCCGGGCATCGCGATCATCGGGCAGAGCGGCGGCATGCTCGCGCACCTGCAATGGGCGATCGAAGCCCGCGGCGTGACGATGTCCTATCTGGTGACCACGGGCAACGAGGCGGGACTCGACAGCACCGACTTCCTCGATTACCTGATTGATGATGCCGCCACGCGTGTGGCCATGCTTTATGCCGAGCAGGTGCGCCGGCCGCAGGCATTTCTCGCCGCCTGCCGCCGCGCGCGCGCCGCGGGCAAACCCATTGTGATGCTGCACCCCGGCCAGGGCACACGCGCACGCGAGGCGGTGCAATCGCACACCGGCGCGTTGGTGGGCGATTACGGCGCCATGCGCACCAGCGTCGAGCGAGCCGGCGTGCTGCTGGTGGAGTCGTTGGACGAGTTGATAGATGTCTGCGAGTTGCTCGCGCGCTATCCAAACCCTTTGCCTTTGGGACCCGCGATCTTTACCGCGTCGGGTGCTTTTGTCGCCATCGCAAACGATTTTTGCGACAAGCTTGATATGCAATTGCCGCCCCTCTTGCCGGATACCGAAGCGACATTGAAAAAACTCCTGCCGGCATTCGGCAACGCCGGCAATCCCCTGGATTCCACGGCAGGCGCCTCTGCTGCGGTGGTGACCGGCGCGACCCGCCTGCTGCTGGAGGATGCCAATATCGGCAGCGTCTTCGTCTCGTTTCCGCTGACGGGAATAAACGGCGCGCAGCGCCTGGGTTATATCGCGGCGGGCACCGAGGGGGCGACCAAGCCGGTGGTGGTGGCGGCCCTGGGCGATTACAGAGCGCATGCACCGGAGATCCTTGCGGTGGCGAAGGAGGGCAATTTCATATTTTCACGCTCACCGGACCGCAGTCTGCGTGCGCTGGCGCTGTACACCGGCTATGGCCGATCGCTCGCGCGCGCCCGCGAGGCGGTGATCGCGCAACCGGTCAAGGGACTGCCCGATTTAGGCAAGGGCAGTCAACCCGAGTGGCTGGGCAAGAAGGTCCTGGCGGCGGCGGGCATACCCGTGCCTGAAGGCGGCCTCGCGCGAAATATTGATGAAGCGCTCGGCGTCGCCGCGCGCGTCGGTTATCCGCTGGCGCTGAAGGCGCAGGCCGCGGCGCTCGCCCACAAAACCGAAGCCGGCGGCGTCATTCTCAATATCTCCGGCGCGGAAGACCTGCGGCGCGCCTGGGGCGCGTTGCATGAAAACGTCCTGCGTGCCGCGCCCGGCGTGGTGCTCGAGGGCGCGCTGGTCGAGCGCATGGCGCCGCGCGGACTGGAACTGATGGTGGGCGCGAAGCGCGATCCTGCCTGGGGGCCGGTATTGCTGGTTGGTTTGGGCGGCATATGGGTCGAGGCATTGGGCGACGTGCGCCTGCTGCCGCCCGATGCCAGCCACGACGCCATCGTTGATGAACTGATGCGGCTGCGCTCGGCCAAACTGTTCTCCGGATTCCGCGAATCGCCGCCGGTTGACATTGACGCGGTTGCTGATGCGGTGGCGGCGATCGGCGGGCTGATGGAGACGCTGCCGGAAATCAATGAAATAGACGTGAATCCCCTCATCGCGCATGCGCGCGGGCAAGGGGCCATGGCAGTGGATGCGCTCATTGTCACAAGACAGGAAAGTTAAAGATTGTTCAGGCGGATGTAAGGCGCAGCATACTATTGCAGCCTGTTAGGTTTTCTGTATTGACAACTTTTATGATTGGTTGCACCGACGCTGCTTGCCATGGCGGTCGTTGCTGGTATGACTGCACGGGCGCCTGGCCGGTTACCGGAAACAAAAACGGCACGAGGAAAACCAATGATCATCGACACTCATTGTCACGCGTTCCCGGCGAAATTCCTGGAGATGGTCCCGGGGGTCTCCAAAGGGGACCCCCGGGGGCTCGGCTTTCACGCTTTCACCTATGAGGAATACATCGGACATCTGGACAGGTACGAGATCGACATCGGCGTTCTTTCGCATCCGGCGGGCGGGATCGAGGTCGGGTTCAACCGCAAGCGGGCACTGGACCTCGCCGTTGTCTGCAACGATGCCTACGCGGAGTATTCCGGCCGTTATCCGCAACGCCTGAAGTGGTTTGCCCGCATACCCTTGGTCCACATGGACGACGCTATGGCGGAGCTCAAACGCTGCATGAAGGAGCTGGGGGCCCATGGGGTGGTATCGCCCACCAACATCGGCGGCGAAAAGTCTCTCGATGATGCGGAGTTCGCGCCTTTCTGGGCGGAGGTGGCACGCTACGACGTGCCGGTTTTCCTGCACCCGCACGACGCCCCCTGCAGCCCCCGGTGGCACAAGTTTTCCTTGCAGCAGAAGCTGCACTGGCCCGCCGATACCAAGCTGGCCCTGTCGCGCTTGGTTCTGTCGGGGATCTTCGACCGTCACCCCGGGCTTAAGCTGATCGCCGCCCACCTGGGCGGCATGACCCTCATGTACCTGGACCGCATCAACTGGCGGGAAGGCAACCCGGAGTGCGAAGGGACCCCGGAGGAATATTTCATGAAGATTTACTACGATATCGCCGGGCCGGTGCGGGCACCTGCCATCCGCTGCGTGTGCGAGACGGTGGGAACCGACCAGGTTTTGTTCGGAGGGGATTATCCCCACGGCCGCGGGGGGCGGGACGACCAGTTTTACCCCATGGCTCTGAGGGCCATGGAGGAACTGGACTTGCCCGCGGAGGACAAAGAAAAAATCTTCTACAAGAACGCCCTCAGGATCTTCCGCATTTGAGTCTGGCCGGAGAGGGCCGTTTACTGGCCTTAAGCGGTCATCCGGACCCTGCATCCAATTCACCGCAAAGCCAACGTTCGCCGAACAATTTCGGCAGTGCAACCTATGCTGAGTTACCGCCGAGCAGCTTTTCCACCGATACCAGGAAATTCCTCATATTCAGCGGCTTGGTGATGTAAGCATCGAAGCCAGAAGCGATGATCTGTTGCTGGTCTTCGGGCATTACCGAGGCCGATACCGCTATTACCGGAACCTTCCTGACTAACGGCACGGCCCGGATCTTGGCCTGGGCCGCAATACCGTTGATGTCCGGCAAGTGGATGTCCATGAGGATCAGGTCCGGATTGCCTTCCAGGGCGAGGCGCACCCCCTCCGCGCCAGTAGTTGCCTCCAGCACTGTGTAGCCCTTCATCTGCAGCACGTCCCGCACTAGCCCATCTTTCTCAACTGAGCGCGGACACGACCGCTAAGTAGTTGATTGTTGGTCGATCGAAGGTGAAGGTCTCCACTACATTATTTCGGGCTCCGGAGTATTTTTTCGAACTTGTCTGGCAGTGATTTTTGGCGGTGGCTGCTGCGGCAAGGTCAGTCGCAGTTGGTCCAGCAGTTACATTTCAATTCGCTCTATACCGGTCATTCGCCGGCAAATTATTCGATCACTCGGTCGGCACGCGGAAATAGGGTGTGCGGCATAGGTTCGCTCTCATTCGCCTAAGCGCCCCTCGCGGACCCCTGCCGAAGCGATGTCCGCCGGAACGCTACTGAGCCTACATCTTCATCCAATGGTTCCAACCAAACTTGTCAACGGCTTCAAGTGCTGTTTCTGTGCACGTCACAATCTCACCTGATCGCCCGCTGGCGTCTGCTGAAACCAGGCGCGAATGTTTTCCATCTCCGGTTTAATGGACATGCTGGTCACCATGCTGCCAGAGTGCAGCGAGAGGAGCGCATTAATGCCGGCGTCGCGCTGCACCGCGCGTTTCAAGCGGCTGAAGAAGGCGTGGTTGAGCCGGTCGATATCGGAGAACAATCCGTCCAGCCCATCCAATCCCGCAGGTTCGCTACGCAGGAAGCAACCCAATAGGTGCATCGAGACGATGCGATATACCATTTCGGTCGGTGTGGCGAAGGGCATATGCATATACGCGAGCGGCCGCAGGCGCCCCAGTATTGGACATGCACTGGTAGCAAGGATGAGCCCCATCAAGGCGCGCAAGGCTGTCTGAGTATCAGTGTGCTTGCGTGCTTCGTATTGCGGGGTCACTACGTGCACACTAATTCGATCTATCGAAGATAGCGCGGCAAATTTCTCCACAACAGGCACCAGATCTGCGGCTGCGGGGCAATGCGCGCCCGGAGCGTTGGGTAGCGGGCAATGCGGACACTTATCTGTATCTAGGCGCGCCCACTCGGGCAAATCACCGCCCGCAAGGGGGCGATCGAATTCCACATCGAAACGATGTCCGACACCAGATTCGAGCCGGAAAAGATAGATGATCTTATTGCTCAATGGACTAGTCAATCAAAGAACTCTGTTCCGGATAATAACAAAGCGGTGGCATCCAGTCGTTTCGGCAATACACTACAAGGCAGCCGAAATACGCACGCGACAATGACGCCATATAATCCCCGCCCACAGGAAAATCATATCTGAAAACGTCGAAAACATGATCTTCGAACACCTGTGCGCCGTCCGCGCCGATGTCGGGCAAATCAAAGACGACATGAGCACAGTAAAACAACGACTGACATCTGTTGAAGTGCAAATGGCCCACTTGCACGGCGACCTCGCGATCGTGCACACCCGTATCGATGGCGTCGAAAAACGACTGGACCGCATCGAATGCCGCCTGGAATTAACGTCGGTATAAAAATCAGACGTACAAGAAAGTCGGGCATTTCAAGATTGTTTTCCGCAACCCGCTCACTTATACGACCCCGTTCCTACGCGTCCCCCTTATGCGCCCCGACCTTGCCCGCGATCCAATAGCGCGTCCCGCGTCCCTGGCCGGCAATTTCCAGAACACCTTTTTCGCTCAAGTCTGAAAGATCCCGTGTCGCGGTCGCTTTCGAGGCGCCGGTGAGGTTGACGTATTTCTCGGCGCTCATCCCGCCCTCGAATCCGCCCGGTCCGGCGTCGAGCAATTTCTGCACTACCTTCTTCTGGCGCTCGTTCATTTCCGGCGCGGCCCGCCAGAAATGCCCTTTGTCCACCGCCGCACGGATAATGGCAGCGGATTTTTTGCAGGCCTCTTCAAACTGGTCCGCAAACCAGACGGCCCAATCGGTTACGTCGAGTCCGCCGCGCTCAGCCGCGTTGAGTTGCTCGTAATATTGCGAGCGGTTTTCGTGCAACTGACGCGACAGGCTGACTATCCGGGAAGGCGCATTCGCGTCCTGCGCCAGCGCCATGTCGCATAGTGCCCGGCCGATGCGGCCGTTGCCGTCTTCGAACGGGTGGATGATTTCGAACCACAGATGTGCAATGGCCGCGCGAACCAGACCGTCGATGCTGATCTTGCCGCCTGGCGCGCTGTCGCGAAACCACGCCAAAAATCGGGTCATCTCCGTGCGCACACGCACGGAAGGTGGCGCGGTGTAATGCACCTTTACCTTGCCTGGCCGTCCGCTGACGATCTGCATCGGCTCAGCGTGAGTGCGATATTTGCCCACCTCGATGCGCGCCAGCCCGGAACGCCCGCCCGCAAACAGGGCCGCCTGCCAGTGGCATAGTCGCGCGTGCGTCAGCTTACTGTCGAAGTTGCGCGTCGCATCGTCCATCACGTCCACCAGGCCGTCGACGTGGCGCGGCGACGTCCCCGGTTTTCCGAAGCCCATTTTGCGCAGCACCGATGAACGCACCGCTTCGAGGTCCAGCTTTTCGCCCTCGATGCCCGCGGTCCCCATGGCCTCTGCAACCCAGATGTCTTGAAGTATCTCGGCATGGTGTTCCAGGCCGAGCGCATGCGCCAGTCCCAGGACCGTGCCTTGTGCAAAACGCGCGCGGCTGAGCGGCCCGGTCAGTGCCTCCTGGCGGAAAGTCAAAACCGGCCAGCCGGGCTTAGCCCAGATGTAGGGTGGCGTAGGGTCCATGAGCCGCATTTTACGCTTTTACGGCTCAATTTTATGATAATGGTGAGCCGTATTGTGGGTTTTACGGCCTAAAATCTATGCGTGGGTGGATCGAGTGATCCATTCACACCAACACATCAAGCCGGTATTTTCTTATCACGGAGAGAAATTTGAGCGCCATGCCGCTTGGACGTTTGGCACCAGTCTCCCAATTCTGCACCGTAGATTCGCTGGTGTTCAGCCGCGCTCGTCAACGGTCTGCTTGTCCCTGCGTTTTTCATGAATAGATAATCATGTATCGAGAACGGATTCGAACGATGTGGCAGCGGCGTATAATTTGCCGGGCAGAAACGCAACTTCCTCGGTTACGGTATGCCCACTGTTAGAGGAATTCCGGGCCCGTATAGGTTGTTTTTCTACAGCTTCGATTGCGACGAACCGAAGCACGTGCACGTGCGGCGCGAACGCATGACATGCAAGTTCTGGCTTGATCCCGTCGCTCACGCGGCGAACGATGGATTTCAGGCGCACGAGTTGAATAGAATTGCCAGGGTTGTCAAAGAGAATCGGGAGCTTCTTTTGGTGGCATGGGATGAACACTGCGGCGAATAGCGAACCCCGAATCGTGTCCTTGCGCGTGGATGACGAAGCGATTACCGCCTGTCTGGCCGACGCACGCACCATCAGCGTTCCGCTTGCATGGTCTTGGCGCCTCTTGAATGCCACGCCAGAGCAACGCCAGCGATTCGAAATAATCGGTTCCGGACAGGGTGTGCATTGGCCGGAAATCGACGAGGACATCAGCGCGGCCGGGATGCTGCACGGTATTCCAGCCCGTCCTCGCAGGCAGACGGCGTAGGGCGAACAGTGAAACACGGCAAGAACGATTCGCCCGCCGCAGAGAAGGTGCGACTCGCTCCGGATGATGGTGTCTTCGAACTGGCCGGCGCGGCGCCTGCTTGGATATGGGTGCATACATGCCCGAAGCCGAAATGCTCATGCCGATCCGCCCTGATACTCGCAGCACATGACGGGCGAGAACTGTTGCTAGAGCGCGGGGCCGCCGTTCGCGATGCCTGGAATGCCGCAGCCAACTATTCCCGGGTAGCCGCGTCGCTTGACGGCCTTATCGCATTCCACATCGATATCGACACGCTCGAGATCTTTGCGCCAATCGGCGACGAACCCTTGGATTTAGGCGCGCATCCGCGTATTGCGGGCATTGCGTCGCGTATCGACGGCGATCTGCTCGAGTCAATTGGGAAACTTTGGTATCGCGGTAAGGGCTGGCCAGACCCGGAGCAGCAAGTACTTCTTGCCAAGGAGATCAAGATAAGAGGCTGGCAACGCGGTGATATGTTGGCGTGGGATGATGTATGTACGGGCGTCCGACAGGATTGCTACGTATTCGAGGGCCGGCTCTACGAGGCCGCCGAGATGTACTGCCCAGTGCCTGACTGCGAGTGTGGAGAGGTCTCTATCCTCTTCAACACGCTAAAGCCGCGAGGAGCGCCCTCATCAGGTCATGTCACAGTGAAGCTGTCTGGCGAGATCGAGATTCAAGCAAACAAGAACAGGCGTGATCGGCTGGATCAGCTTTGGACTGCGTTCCAGAAGCGGCACCCGAACCACCTTGGGCGCTTCGCGCGCCGCTATCCCATTATGAAAAGTATCGGCGCACGGATCGTAGCGACGCCACCGGCGCTGCCACCCAAGGCAGGCCGCAACGATTCTTGCCCCTGCGGGTCGGGTAAAAAATACAAGAGGTGCTGTGGAACAAGCTAAAAGACCGGTCGTCTTCGAAGCAAAACATTGCTCCAACCAGCACACCGCCGGTTTCCGTGGACCGCTTGTTCCTGCCCGTTGATCCCCAGCGCAGCTGAACCCTGCTCTCAGGCCTTACCGAGCCTTGCTGCCGGTCAGGCTTGACAACTATGATGCGGTGCACCGCTTACTTTGGCTTGATGCCTCATCGAAGGTCTGCGCCGAGGCGATGGAAACGCCAGTCAGCGCGCTGAGCAGTGCGATAGCCAGCTTGGCTGCAATCCGCATATCTGCCTTTCGAGAAGCTTGCTCAGACCGCGGCCTTGCGCTCCGACCTGAGTTTCTTACGCAGCGCCGTGGTGGCGGGTTCGTCGCTGCTCTTGTCCGCTTTGAGCACCACGCCATATTGCTCGCGCGCGAATTTTTCGGAAACCAGTTCCTCGATCACGTCCCACGACACCTTGGCAGGATCGCGGTCAAGCGGATCGCCCCAGCCGCCGCCGCCGCTGGTGCGCGCGATGACCTGGGTCTGCTCGGGCACCAGATAGCGCACCGCATCCACCGGCTGGTAGTCGCTCTCGCCGGGGCGCTTCACCTGGTAATCGCCGGGTTCGCCGGAGGTGCCGCCCCACAGGCCCCAGGGCGGGCAGCCGGCGCGGCGCGGACGGCGCAGATTCCAGCGGCCTTCCACAAAATTGCGCACGCGCAGGTTGATGGCCAGGCCGCCGCGGAATTTTCCGGCACCGGCGGAATCCTGCCGCAGGCCGCGCGATTCGACCATCAGCGGGCACTTCAGCTCGATGCCTTCGATGGAACCGTTGCGCACATCGCCCTGGCAGACGGTGACGGTGCCCGATTCGCCGTCTTCATAAGGCCGTCCGCCCCAGCCGCCGCCTTCGATGGTCTGCAGCACGAAACGGCGATGGGTTTTTGGGTCCATGCCGAAAAACACCGTGCCGCCGAGCACGCCGTGATGCGCCGCGGGGATGGTGTCGCGCATCGCCGGCGCGAGTGCCTTGATGACGGTGTCCACCGTCAGCGGAATGCAGGTGCTCCAGCCCGACATCGGCATCGGGTAGCGCGCCATCATGATATTGCCTTCGGGGATGACGGAGTCCAGGGCACGGAACGATCCCTCATTGACCGGATCGTGCGGACCGGTGAGCGCCTTGTAGGCGATGCGCGGTCCCGCGTGGGTGCGCGCATTGATGCCCACCGGACGCTCGGCGGAGCAGCCCGAGAGGTCGATGGTCATGTGGCCTTTTTTGACCACCACGCGCGCGTGGATCCTGAGCTTGTCGCCCTTTTTGATGCCGTCGTCATCGAGAAAGGACTCGGCCTCGTATTCGCCGTCGGGCATCTGCGCGATGACATTCCGACACTTTTGTTCGGTCTCGTCGAAAATCTGTCGGGTCGCGGCGAGCACCGTCTCGCGGCCGTATTTGGTGAACAGTTCCTCCAGGCGCCGCACCGCCAGCTTGCAGGCGGCGACCTGCGATTTCAGATCGCCGAGCGAACTCTCCGGAAAGCGGATGTTGTCCTTGATGACGCGATAGAGCGTGTCATCGAGCTCGCCCTTGTCGTAGATTTTCAACTGGTCGAGCTGCAGGCCTTCGAGCCATGGGTCACCCACGTGCGCGCCGGCGCCGAAGCCGGTGGAGGAGCCCCCGACATCGATCCAGTGCGCGCGCACCATGGTGAACATCTGCAGCTCGCCGTCGAAGAAGAACGGCACGTAGATGACGATGTTGTTGAGGTGCTGCCCGGCCACCGCCTGGTGGTTGGTGATGATGACGTCATCCGGGTGAAAGCCTTTCTTGCCGTAGCGCTTCACGCCGTCGACGATCAGCACGCCGAGGTCGGCCACGAAGTGCGACACGCCGCCCACGTTCTGGCTGACGAGTTCTCCGTCGGCGGTGAGCACCGCGGTGCAGAAGTCGCGCACCTCGTAGATCATCATGTTGTAGGAGGTGCGCTGCAGATCGGCGGCCATCTCGGTGGAGATCGCCGGCAGCGCGTTGCGGATGACCTCGAGCGTGACCGGGTCGAGCCTGGAATTCTTGACGCGAGCGTCCATGAAATGCTTTTCTACGCGGCTCGCGCTTGGGCGCGCAGTTTGGCGCGCAAGGCATCGGTCGCCGCGCCGTCGATCGACTGGTCTTTATTCAGCACCACGCCGTAAGCTTCGCGCGCGGCTTTTTCGGAGACCAGCTCCTCGATAACGTCCCATTGCACCATGGCCGGATCGCGATCCAGCGGATCGCCCCAGCCGCCGCCCGAACCGGTGCGCACCCAGGCCACCGCGTTTTTCGCGACCGGATAACGGTTGGCTTCGATCTTCTTGAACTCCGTGTCGCCCTCGAGTTTGAGGAATTTTTCTTCGGCATCGCCGACCTGTCCGCCCCACAGGCCCCAGGGTAAGCATTGCATTCGACGCGGACTGTCCAGGTTCCAGCGGCCTTCCACCAGATTCTTTGCATTGACATTGAGACCCAGGCCGCCGCGGAACTTGCCCGGGCCGCCCGAATCCTGGCGCAGGGCGCGATCCTGGATGATCACCGGGCATTTCATTTCGATGCCTTCGATCGAGGCATTGCGCACGTCGCCCTGGCAGACGGTGACCGTTCCCGACTCGCCGTCCTCGAACGGCCGGCCGCCCCAGCCGCCGCCTTCAATGCTTTGCACCACGAAACGGCGCCCGGTCTTGGGATGCACGCCGAAGAACACCACGCCCCCGCCCAAGAGGCCGTAGTGGGCTGCCGGGGTACGATCCTTCATCGCCGGCGCCAATGCCTTGATGATGGTGTCGACCACCAGGGGCAGCATCTGGCTCCAGCCGGCCATGGGCGCGGGGTAGCGCGCCATCATGATATTGCCCTCGGGAATGATCACTTCGCAGGCGGAGAACGAACCTTCATTGACCGGATCGAGCGGTCCGGTGAGCGCCTTATAGGCGACTCGCGCGCCCGCGTAAGTGCGCGAATTGATGCCGGCCTTCCTCTCGCCCGAACAGCCGGAGAGGTCGATGATCATGTGCCCGGACTTCACCGTGATCCTGGTGTGAATGCGCACGCGCTCACCCTTGGTCACGCCGTCGTCGTCGAGGAAGGATTCCGCCTCGTAGACGCCATCCTTGATCTTCGCGACCACGTTGCGGCATTTCTGCTCGGTTTCCTGGTAAATCTGGCGGATGCAGGCAAGAATGGTGTCCTTGCCGTATTTCTTGAACATCTCTTCCATGCGGCGCATGCCGAGGCGGCACGCGGCGATCTGCGATTTCATGTCGCCAAGCGAACTCTCCGGGAAACGGATGTTGTCCTTGATGATGCGATACAGCGGCTCGTTCAGTTCGCCGCCGCGATAAATTTTCAACTGGTCGAGCTGCAGGCCTTCCAGCCAGGGGTCGGCCACGTGCGCGCCCGCGCCGAAGCCGGTGCTGGTGCCGCCCACGTCGATCCAGTGCGCGCGCACCATGGCGAACATCAACAGTTCGCCCTCGAAGAACACCGGCGTATAGATGACGATGTTGTTGAGGTGTTGCCCCGCCACCGCCTGGTGGTTGGTGATCAGCACATCGCCGGGTTTGAAGCCTTCGCGCCCGTAGCGCTTCATGCCGTCGGTGACGAGCACGCCCAGATCGGCAACAAAGTGGGAGACGCCGCCCACGTTCTGGCATATCAGATTGCCCTCGGGATCGAGCAGCGCGGTGCAGTAGTCGCGCACCTCATAGATCATCATGTTGTAGGAGGTGCGCTGCAGGTCGAGCGCCATCTCGTTGGAGATCGCCGGCAGCGCATTGCGCACGACTTCGAGGGTGACCGGATCGAGTTTGGATTCCTTGACGCGGGTGTCCATTGTTTTCTTTTCTCCAGGTGTGGCGCCGCAATGCGGAAAAACTCAGGGGCTGAGAGCGGCGAATTCTCGCTGAATTTTCGCATACCCGTCAGCGCCGTTTCTTGAGCGGAAGTCGCTCGCCATGCCGGCAGCCGGCCGGGTGGTTCGATCGCGGATCTGCCAGTTGCGAGGGCCTCTGGCGATAAAAATCTGGACTTAAGAAGGATTATGTGTGTGCTGGCTAACTTAATGGGATAATTCTTAACATTATGATTTAATTGTGTTTAATAAAATACCCCTACTTTTATTATTGCTTTGCATCAAAATTAATTCCGCTTATTATCTTACCCTATCACCTTCATTAGAAATGATTATTTGAAAACCTGATCGATTATCTCTATCTTGTCGTTGTGCGATGCAATATTGCTCGCGAAATCGAAAAGGAAAGAATCATGGCTACAGGCACATTATACGAGGGTGACGGATTT
>Ga0155956_1261_pt3 | contig 20718 bp, 20 predicted proteins | sample RifCSPlowO2_02_FD_107610 | JGI IMG/M metagenome (GOLD analysis project Ga0155956, IMG submission 107610) | Betaproteobacteria bacterium RIFCSPLOWO2_02_FULL_62_17 | reverse complement strand
TAAAGCGACCGGTAACAGCGTAAGCAACCGATAACAGCGTAGGCAACCCTGGCCCGCAGGCGGTCCTGCGGGCGGGTCAAAGCAGATCGGGATCGACGATCGTCCTGATCGAGACGCCGTCTTCGTGCTCTCGTTGCCACAACCACCAGATCGCGCCTTTGCGGATGCTCCACGAGTCTTCGCGCCTGGTGAGGAGCAAAGCGGCGAGGCGGCCCAGCGAGGGCTGGTGGCCGACGATAATGGTGGTGCCACCGCGACCGGGCCATTCGATGGCAGACAGGATCGCCTTGGCCGAGGTATCGACGGCGAGTTCCGGGTTGGTGAGAAATTTTGCGCTGAGCGCCTGGGCGGTCTGCTGCGCCCGCGTCGCGGGGCTCGCGATCAGGCGGTAATCCCCGGGCAGGCGCGCACCCAGCCATTGGGCAACGCGCGCGGCCTGTTTGCGGCCGCGACCGGTGAGCCGCCTGGCCGAATCCGCCAAACCCACCTCGGCATGGGCATGGCGCCAAAGGATCAATTGCGAGGGATTGCCGCTCTTTTTCATCGGGTTGGCGTTGCGGTTGGGTCAGGCCAGCTTGGGCCGCGTCAGGACAGCTTCTTGCGATTGTCGCAGTCGGGGTTGTCGCAGTCGGCGTAGAGCGAAAGCGAGTGCTCCCGCAAGGAAAAACCGCGGTCGGTGGCTATGCGGGTCTGGCGTTTTTCTATCTCGGAGTCGAAGAACTCCTCCACGCGCCCGCATTGCAGGCAGACCAGGTGGTCGTGGTGATTTCCTTCGTTAAGTTCGAATACTGCCTTGTCCGATTCGAAGTGATGCCGTTGCAGAATGCCCGCCTGTTCGAACTGCGTCAGCACCCGGTACACGGTGGCAAGACCGATATCTACGCCTTCTCCGGTCAGCAACCGATAGACCTCCTCGGCCGACAGATGGCGGACCTTGCTGGTTTCGAAAAGCCGCAGAATGCGCAGGCGCGGCGTGGTGACCTTGAGGCCGTGTGTCTTCAGATCGGAAACGTTGCTCACAGATTCGTTTGCTTCTTTCATGAGTTTCGCGGCTTGGGACCGGCGCGAGCGCCCCAGACAGGAACATGGAAGATATCAGCGGCGGGCCGGGTGGATACGTTCCGTTATGATATAGCGTTATTCGCCGATGGCAAAAAAGAGTCATGAAACCACCGATCGTGCTGCTCACCCTGGTAATGGTCGCACTGAGCGCCGCAATAAACGCCGGGTGCAGCTATTTTCCGACCATTCCCGGGACAACTCCCTACAAAATGGAGATCCAGCAGGGCAATTTTGTCACCCAGGACATGATTTCCCGGCTCAAACTCGGCATGACGCGCGACCAGGTCAAATTCGTGCTGGGTACCCCCCTGGTCGCGGATATATTTCATAGTGACCGCTGGGACTATGTCTATGCGCGTCAGCCGCAAGGCGGAGGTCCGGTTGAACAGCGGCGCTTCGCGTTGTTTTTTGAAGATTCGAAATTGAAGCGTGTCGAGGGTGACGTTATTCCGGCGGGCAATCCGGAACTGACGGGCGGGGGCAGGCCGTGATGGCGGCCATGCGGAGAAACCGATGAAGCTTGTGGTCGCCGGGAGCACCGGGCGCATGGGACGCACCCTGATCGAGGCGATCGGGCGTGCCAAGGATGCGACCCTGGCGGGCGCCCTTGAGATGAGCGGCAACGCGATGCTTGGCAGGGATGCGGGCGAGCTTGCCGGGCTGCGTTGCGGCGTGGCGATTAGCGCGGACTTTGCCGCCACGATACCGGCGGGGGATTGTCTGATCGATTTCACCCAGCCGGGTGGAACGCTCGCGCATCTGGATATCTGCGCGGCCAATGGCGTGCGCGCCGTTATTGGCACCACGGGTTTTTCCGCCGAACAACGCAAGTCAATCGAGGCCGCGGCCAAGCGGATTCCGCTGGTGTTCGCGCCCAATATGGCGGTCGGCGTGAACGCGTCCATCAAGCTTGCGCAGCTTGCAGCCCAGATCCTGGGCGACGATTTCGATGTGGAGATCATCGAGGCGCATCATCGCCATAAGGTCGATGCGCCCTCGGGCACCGCGCTGCGGCTGGGCGAAGTGGTGGCGCAGGCGCTGGGACGCGATCTCGATGCGGTGGCGATGCATGGCCGCCATGGCGTGACCGGCGAGCGCCAGCGCAAGACCATCGGTTTTCACGCCATTCGCGGCGGCGATATTGTCGGTGAACACACGGTGATCTTCGCCGGCGAAGGCGAGCGCGTCGAAATCACGGTTCGTTCCCAGAGCCGCATGACTTATGCGTTGGGGGCTCTGCGGGCGTGCCGGTTCCTGATGGGCAAAGGTCCGGGCCTGTACGACATGCAGGATGTGCTGGGTCTGAAATAAAGGCGCCAATAGATAAAGCGGGTTTAACCAAAGATCGTTGATTGCGTGCGGATAGTTTCATCATCCGCGCGCAAGCGACGATCCGCACGGACGGAACGTCCGTGCAGGTCTTGGGAATGGGACGGAACGTCCGTGCAGGTATTGGTAAAGCCGGCACGGACGGTAAAGCCGTCCGTGCGGACCGCTGCCTGCGCACGGATAAAAAGCATCCGTGCGCAAGCGGCGGTCTCTTATGAACCCGTCCAAGCGCTGATACCCGAACTGGCGCACTCCACGGATACACGCCTTCCGCACAGAAAGCCAGGTTCCAAGTGTCCGATTTGGACTAAATGCCGCCACCATCGCATTTTGAGCGGGGCACGGTCTGCGGTATAATTGAGAGCATTAAAAACAACGGGATAGGCAGCGCCTGTCCCGTTGTCATGTCTAGACCCCGCTGGAGCACATATTGTCATTGCCGCCCGCCATCCTCGCACTTGCCGATGGCAGTCTATTTCGCGGCGAATCCATCGGGGCGGAGGGTTTGAGCGCGGGGGAAGTGGTTTTTAACACCGCCATCACCGGTTACCAGGAAATACTTACCGACCCGTCCTACTGCCGCCAGATCGTTACGCTGACCTATCCCCATGTAGGGAATACCGGCGTCAATCTCGAAGACGAGGAATCGCGCGGCATTTTTGCCGCCGGCCTGGTGATACGCGATCTGCCGATCCGCGCCTCGAGCTGGCGCTCGCAGCAGCCGCTCGATGCGTATCTCAAGAGCCGCAATATTGTTGGATTAGCCGGGATTGACACCCGCCGCTTGACGCGGATTCTGCGCGAAAAGGGCGCGCAAAACGGCGCGCTCATGGCCGGAGAGGTGGATGCCGGCAAGGCACTGGCCGCGGCGCGCGCGTTTCCCGGACTCGCCGGCATGGACCTCGCCAAGGTGGTGAGCACGGAGCGCTCCTATGAATGGGGCGAAGGTGTCTGGACGCTGGGTAAGGGCCATGCGTTGGCAGGCACTGCGAAATTTCACGTTGCCGCCTACGATTTCGGCGTCAAGCGCAACATCCTTCGATTGCTGGTTGATCGCGGTTGCCGCGTCACGGTGGTGCCGGCGCAGACGCCCGCGCAAGAGGCGCTGGCACTGAAACCCGATGGCGTGTTCCTGTCCAACGGCCCCGGAGACCCTGAGCCCTGCGATTATGCAATAGCGTCGATTCGCGAGATTCTGGAGCGCACGCGCATTCCGGTTTTCGGCATCTGCCTGGGGCATCAATTGATGGCGCTTGCTTCGGGCGCGAAGACACTCAAGATGAAGTTTGGTCATCACGGCGCCAATCATCCGGTGAAGGATCTCGAAACCGGCCGTGTGGTCATCACCAGCCAGAATCACGGGTTTGCGGTTGACGCGGACAGCTTGCCCGCCAATCTGCGGCCCACGCATGTGTCCCTGTTTGACGGTTCCCTGCAGGGTTTCGCGCGGACCGATCGTCCCGCCTTTTGTTTCCAGGGGCATCCGGAGGCGAGCCCGGGGCCGCATGACATTGTCTATCTGTTCGACCGTTTCGCCAAAATGATGCAAGGACGGGGCGCGCATGCCTAAGCGCACCGATATCCAATCCGTCCTGATCATCGGCGCCGGCCCGATTGTCATCGGCCAGGCCTGCGAATTCGATTACTCCGGCGCGCAGGCCTGCAAGGCGCTGCGCGAGGAGGGCTACAAGGTCATTCTGGTCAATTCCAATCCCGCGACCATCATGACCGATCCCGAGATGGCCGATCTCACCTATATCGAGCCGATTCAGTGGCAGGTGGTGGAGTCGATCATCGCGCGCGAGCGGCCCGATGCGCTGCTGCCGACCATGGGCGGGCAGACAGCGCTCAATTGCGCGCTCGATCTTGCCAAGCACGGCGTGCTGGAGAAATATGGCGTCGAACTGATTGGCGCCTCCAGCACCGCCATCGACATGGCCGAGGACCGCGAAAAATTCAAGAAGGCCATGCAGCGCATCGGCCTTGCCTGCCCGCGTTCCGGGCTGGCGCATTCGATGGAAGAGGCGCTGCAGCGCCAGGCGGCGGTCGGTTATCCGGTGGTGATCCGGCCCTCCTTCACCCTGGCCGGCTCCGGCGGCGGCATTGCCTACAACCGCGAAGAGTTCATTGCCATCTGCGAACGCGGCCTGGATGTCTCGCCCACTCGTGAACTGCTCATCGAGGAGTCGGTGATCGGGTGGAAGGAATTCGAGATGGAGGTGGTGCGCGATCGCAATGACAACTGCATCATTATTTGTTCGATAGAAAACCTTGACCCAATGGGCGTGCACACCGGCGATTCGATCACCGTCGCGCCGGCGCAGACGCTCACCGACAAGGAATACCAGATCATGCGCGACGCGTCGATCGCGGTATTGCGCGAAATCGGCGTCGAGACCGGCGGGTCGAACGTGCAGTTCGCGATCAACCCCGACGATGGGCGCATGCTGATCATCGAAATGAATCCGCGGGTGAGCCGCTCCTCCGCGCTGGCGTCGAAGGCCACGGGTTTTCCGATTGCACGCATCGCCGCGAAACTTGCCATCGGTTACACCCTCGATGAACTGGCCAACGAGATCACCGGCGGCGCGACGCCGGCTTCGTTCGAACCAACCATCGATTATGTGGTGACCAAGATCCCGCGCTTCACTTTCGAGAAATTCCCCACGGCCAACAATCGCCTGACCACGCAAATGAAATCGGTCGGCGAGGTGATGGCCATTGGCAGAACCTTTCAGGAGTCCTTCCAGAAAGCAATGCGCGGACTGGAAGTGGGGGTGGACGGCCTCAACCAGAAAACCACCGACCGGGAGACGCTGGAAAAAGAGCTGGGTGAACCCGGGCCGGACCGGATCTGGTATGTCGGTGACGCGTTCGAGAACGGCATGACTCTGGACGAGGTGCAAGCCCTGACGCATATCGATGCCTGGTTCCTCGCGCAGATCAAGGAGATTGTCGATCTGGAGATGGACCTGGATGACCGCGAGCTCGCGGCTCTCGACGCCGATGCGCTGCGCGCGCTCAAGCGCAAGGGATTCTCGGACCGGCGGCTTGCATACCTGTTGAAGACAAACGAACACGAGGTGCGCGAGCGGCGCCATGCCCTGGGCATCCGGCCGGTGTACAAGCGCGTCGATACCTGCGCGGCCGAGTTCGCCACGCGCACCGCGTACATGTATTCGACCTACGAAGAGGAATGCGAGGCCGCCCCCACCGATCGCAGGAAGATCATGGTGCTGGGCGGCGGTCCGAACCGCATCGGACAAGGCATCGAGTTCGACTACTGCTGCGTGCATGCGGCATTGGCGCTGCGCGACGATGGCTACGAGACCATCATGGTCAACTGCAACCCGGAAACGGTGTCGACCGACTACGACACTTCGGACCGCCTGTATTTCGAACCCGTGACGCTGGAAGATGTGCTGGAGATTGTGCATATCGAGAAGCCACTGGGCGTGATCGTGCAGTTCGGCGGGCAGACGCCACTGAAACTGGCGCGCGATCTGGAGAAGGCGGGGGTTCCCATCATCGGCACCAGCCCGGACATGATCGACGCGGCCGAGGACCGGGAACGGTTTCAGAAATTGTTGCGGAAGCTGGGTCTGCGCCAGCCGCCGAACCGCACCGCGCGCACGGAATCCGAGGCGCTTTCCTTGGCTCTGGAGATCGGTTATCCGCTGGTGGTGCGGCCATCCTATGTGCTGGGCGGCCGAGCCATGGAGATCGTCCATGAGCAAAAGGACCTGGAGCGCTACATGCGCGAAGCGGTCAAGGTCTCCAACGATTCGCCGGTGCTGCTGGACCGGTTCTTGAACGACGCCACCGAGGTGGACGTCGACGCCGTGAGCGACGGCAAGCGCGTGATGATCGGCGGCGTCATGGAGCACATCGAGCAGGCCGGCGTGCATTCCGGAGATTCCGCCTGTTCGCTGCCGCCGCATTCGCTGTCCGCCGAAGTCGAAGCGGAGTTGCGCAAGCAGACCGTGGCGCTGTCCGAGGGGCTTCAGGTGGTGGGGCTGATGAACGTGCAGTTCGCGATTCAAAATGGCAATGTTTTCGTGCTGGAGGTGAATCCGCGGGCATCGCGCACCGTGCCTTTCGTGGGCAAGGCGACCGGCCTGCCCCTGGCCAAGATCGCTGCGCGCTGCATGGTCGGCCAGTCCCTGGATCAGCAGGGATTGCGCGGCGAGGTGATCCCACCTTATTTTTCCGTGAAGGAAGCGGTGTTTCCGTTCGTGAAATTTCCCGGCGTCGACACCATTCTCGGGCCCGAGATGAAATCCACCGGGGAGGTCATGGGCGTAGGCAGGAATTTCGGTGAAGCTTTCGTGAAATCGCAACTCGCCGCCGGGACCCGTCTGCCCAGCAGCGGCAAGGCATTCATCAGCGTGCGCGATCACGACAAGCTCGCCGCGGTCGAGATCGCGCGCGACCTGCTCGATCTCGGTTTTACGCTGGTCGCCAGCCGTGGCACCGCGGCAGTGCTGGAAAAGCACGGCTTGGCGGTGGCCGCCATCAACAAGGTCGCCGAAGGCCGGCCGCATATCGTCGACTTGATCAAGAACGGCGATGTCAGGCTGATCGTCAACACCGTCGAGGACAAACGCAGTGCCGTTTCCGATTCGCGCTCCATACGCACCAGTGCCGTGCAGCAGCGCGTGACCTACTATACGACGCTCGCAGGCGCGCGCGCCGCCTGCGAAGGCATGCGCCAGCGCCGCGCCAACGCCCTGACGCCCTATACCTTGCAGGAGCTGCATAGCTCGCTTTGAAGCTGGCAGATCGCCATCAAACTCGTTGTATGATGCGCCTGCCCCGGCGATGGTGTGCTCACCTTGACCGGGAACCGCTGCGTGGAGATGAAATTCCTATATGCCTAGTGTCCCGATGACCATCGCTGGCGCCGAAAAGCTTCGCCAGGAGTTGCACCGCCTCAAGACCGTGGACCGACCCAATGCCATCGCCGCCATCGCCGAGGCGCGCTCGCACGGCGACCTGTCCGAGAACGCCGAGTACGACGCGGCCAAGGAACGGCAAAGTTTCATCGAGGGGCGCATCGCGGAAGTCGAGAGCAATCTGTCCAATGCGCAGGTGATCGACACCAAGCTCGTGGATGCCGACGGCCGTTGCGTGTTCGGTGCCAGCGTGGATCTGCAGGACATCAAAACCGGCGAGGCGGTAACCTATCAGATCGTCGGCGACGACGAGGCAGACATCAAGCGGGGCATGATCTCGATAAGTTCGCCCTTTGCGCGGGCCTTGATCGGAAAATATGCAGGCGATGTGGCCACCGTTCAGGCACCCGGCGGCGCGCGCGAATTCGAGATCGTTGACGTGCGCTACGAGTAGGGCTGTTGCAGCGCGCGATGGGTGCGCCGCGCCTGCGAAGGCGTTTTTTCGAAATAGTTTCCATACCCATGTTCTAATTGTTGTCTCAGGCGCGGCAGTCTGCTAGCGTGACGCAAGGTCGAGGGTCGGGTCCGGCGGTGACGGCTCATGGCCTGATTCGGTTGCGAGGCGCAATCCTCGCCTTCAGACAAGGGGTACGCCATGAAGAAACGATTGGACCTGCGCTGGGCAGTAACACTGGCTTTGGGAACGCTCGGCTGCGCCGCAGGGCAGGCGACTGCAGCCGGTTTCGCGCTCTACGAACAGAACGCAAGCGGGCTGGGAAATTCCTATGCGGGGGCTTCGGCGGCGGCCGAGGATGCCAGCACGGTTTTCTGGAATCCGGCAGGGATGGCGAAACTCCGGCCGGGCAAACATATGGCACTGGTCGGGCATTCCATCAATCCCACGACAAAGTTTTCCAATGGAGCCAGTGCGGCGGGCCTCAACCGTACCGATTTTGGCGGCGACGGCGGCAATGCCGGCAACGCTGCTCTTATCCCCAACGGCTATTTTGCGATGGATCTCAACCCACGCTGGAATTTTGGCGTGGGCATTAATGTCCCATTCGGATTGGCAACCGAATACGACCCGAACTGGGTGGGCCGTTTTCAGGGTATCAAGTCGGAAATCCAGACGCTGAACATCAATCCATCCCTTTCATGGAAGGCGAACGATCAGCTTTCGCTGGGTTTTGGGGTGAGCTATCAGCAGGGTGAAATCGATCTGCTGACAGGCGTGAATTACAAGGGAATTGTATTTGGAACCGCTTTGAATCCGCTGGTCGCGGCAAATGCGGAAGGACAGAACAAGATCAGCCTGGAGGGGAGTGGCTGGGGTTATAACCTGGGTCTCATATATGACCTGACGCCTTCAACACGTCTTGGTTTTGCCTATCGCTCCAGAGTCAAGCAGGACCTGTCGGGGACCGTAAGCTTCAGTGGTGTTCCCGCCGCGTATGGGTTGAGCCCGGCACTGACGGCGGCAACCGCGAACGGCGGCGTCAAGTTGACCGTCAAAACGCCTGACAGCGCTGCATTCAGCCTGGTACATAAGCTTAGTGGGAATTGGGATCTGCTGGGTGAGATAACCTGGACCGGCTGGAGCGTCGTCAATTCACTTCCCCTGGTGCGCGATAGCGGCACCACGCTGGATACCCTTAGGTTCAACTTCAGGGACACCATGCGCTATGCGGGCGGCGCCCGATACAAAATGAACGATAGCTGGACCTTGAAGATGGGATTGGCATTGGACGAGACGCCGGTGCCCAACTCCAATGACCGCAGCGTGCGTCTGCCCGACAGCGACCGCACCTGGTTCACCTTTGGGGTGAAATACAAACTGTCCAACGCCGCATCGATCGACGCGGGTTTTGCCCACATTCGCGGGAAGGACGCGCCCATTGCGAACAACCAGAACGTCGGCAATGTCCGGGGCAATGTCAACGGCAACTACACTACAACCGTCAACATTCTCAGCGTCCAATACAGCCGCGCGTTTTGATTTTCCGCGGGATCCTCGTGGATATTTACCGGGATGACTCAGCCGCGCGCGGCGCGGCCGCGGCGCACAGCGGCTGACCTGGCGCCGCCGGCCTTGCCGGCCGAAACTGGCCGCGCGGACGGGCGTTCGAGGGCGCGCCGGCCGGGCGGGACCGCTGTTTTGCGAGGTTTCCTCTTCGCAGCGGCCGTTTCCTCCTTTGGAAGCTCGCGGTAGACCACCAGGACCTTGCCGATATGTTGTACCTGGGTGGCACCGCTCTGCCCGCATATCGCTTCAAACGCCGATTCGCGCTCGGCGTGTTCCATGCCTCCGGCCCTGATCTTGATCAATTCGTGCGCCTTGAGGCTGCGCTCCACTTCGGCGATGACGCCGGGCGTCAGTCCGCCGTTGCCTATGATCACTACCGGGTCGAGAGAATGGGCGCGTGCCCGAAGTGCGCGGCGTTCGGCGGATGTGAGGTCTTTCATCTGTGTATTCTATATGGCGCAGGCGGCTCCTTGACCACGCCGTTGCGGTAATCGCCGCAACTCGGGTATCGCAGGCATGCCTTGTCAAAAGGATATTCAGTGAAAAAAGGCAGTTCCAAAGTCGGCAGTTCCTGGATGCGCGAGCATGTCAACGATCACTATGTCCACCAGGCGAAAGCCAAAGGCTATCGTTCGCGGGCCGCATTCAAGCTGATCCAGATCGACGCGAAAGATCGTCTGCTCTCCCCGGGCATGCTGGTGGTCGATCTGGGAGCGGCGCCGGGAAGCTGGTTGCAGGTTCTGGCCGAGCGCGTCGGTCCCGGCGGGCGCGTGATCGCCCTCGATCTGCTGCCCATTGAACCCTTGCCCCGGGTCGAGTGTATTCAGGGTGACTTTCGCGAGCCTGAACCGCTGGCGCGGCTGAATGCGGCCTTGTCGGGCCGCAAGCTGGACCTTGTGGTTTCCGATATGGCCCCCAATATATCGGGAATAGCTTCCAGCGATCAGGCGCGCAGCATGGATTTGTGCGAACTGGCGTTGCAGTTTGCGCGGGACAATTTGCGCGTTGATGGCGTACTGCTGGTAAAGGTATTCCAGGGCAGCGGCTATCCGGAGTTTCTGGCGCAGATGCGCCGGGCCTTCAAAACCGTGGTGTCGCGCAAGCCCGAGGCCTCGCGGGGACGCTCCGCGGAGATATATCTGGTCGGGAAGGGGTTTTTGGGAAAAATATGAGCTTGCGCAAACCTTTATCGGGACATGTCGTCAACTGGCGCACTGGCGCTGGATGCGTCTAGAATGACTACCCCGCAACCGTTTGATCGGCATTTGAGAATTCGCATGGAAAGTTCCAGTTGAATAATCTTTTCAAGAATCTGGTGATCTGGTTGGTTATCGGCCTGGTGCTGATGACCGTGTTCAATCAATTCAACACCCGCCAGCAGACGCTCACCGCCATGGACTATTCCCAGTTCATCGAGGAGGTCAAGGCCGGGCGCATCGGCGAGGTGGTGATTGAGGGCCGTAACCTCAAGGCGCGAACCACCGACGGCAAACCCGTCACCAGCTATTCCCCCGGGGATATCTGGCTGGTCTCCGATCTGCTCAAGTACGGGGTCAAGATCAAGGCCAAGCCCGAAGAGGAGCAATCGCTCCTGATGAGCATTTTCGTCTCCTGGTTCCCGATGCTGCTGCTTATCGGCGTATGGATTTTCTTCATGCGGCAGATGCAGGGCGGCGGTCGCGGCGGCGCATTTTCCTTCGGCAAATCGCGCGCCCGCATGATGGACGAGGCCAGCAACAATGTCACTTTCGCGGACGTCGCCGGCTGCGACGAGGCGAAAGAGGATGTCGCGGAACTGGTGGATTTTCTGCGCGACCCGACCAAATTTCAAAAGCTCGGCGGGCGCATACCCAAGGGCGTGCTGATGGTGGGCAATCCCGGCACCGGCAAGACCTTGCTGGCGCGCGCCATTGCAGGCGAGGCCAAGGTGCCGTTCTTTTCCATCTCCGGGTCGGATTTCGTGGAGATGTTCGTGGGTGTCGGCGCGGCGCGCGTTCGCGACATGTTCGGCGAGGCGAAAAAGCACGCTCCCTGCATCGTATTCATCGATGAAATCGACGCCGTGGGGCGCCAGCGCGGCGCCGGGCTTGGCGGCGGAAACGACGAGCGCGAGCAGACCTTGAACCAATTGCTGGTGGAGATGGATGGTTTCGAGGGCACCACGGGAGTGATCGTCATCGCCGCGACCAACCGGCCCGACGTGCTCGATCCCGCGTTGTTGCGGCCCGGGCGCTTTGACCGGCAGGTGGTGGTGCCCTTGCCCGATATCCGCGGCCGCGAGGAAATCCTCAAGGTTCACATGCGCAAGGTGCCGATGGCGCCGGATGTCAAGGCGGACATCATTGCCCGCGGCACGCCGGGGTTCTCGGGCGCGGATCTCGCGAATCTGGTGAACGAGGCGGCGCTGTTCGCGGCGCGGCATAACAAGCGCCTGGTGGATATGGACGACTTCGAGAACGCCAAGGACAAGATCATCATGGGCGCGGCGCGGCGTTCCATGGTGATGCCGGAAGAAGAGCGGCGCAACACCGCCTACCACGAATCCGGACACACGGTGGTGGCAAAGTTGCTGCCCAAGACCGATCCGGTGCACAAGGTCACCATCATTCCGCGGGGCCGGGCGCTGGGCGTGACCATGCAATTGCCCACCGAGGATCGCTACAGCCAGGATCGCGACAGGCTGCTCAACACCGTCGCAGTTCTTTTCGGCGGGCGGATTGCGGAAGAAATCTTCATGGGCCAGATGACAACGGGCGCGTCCAACGATTTCGAGCGCGCCACGGAAATAGCGCGGCGCATGGTGACGCAATGGGGCATGTCCGACGAACTCGGACCGATGGTGTACGGGGAGAACGACGGCGAGGTGTTTCTCGGACGCTCTGTCACCACGCACAAGAACGTGTCGGAAACGACCATGCAGAAAGTCGACCAGGAAATCCGGCGCATCATCGATCAGCAATATGCCCTGGCGCGCAAGCTCATCGAGGATAACCGCGACAAAGTCGAAGCGATGACCAAGGCCCTGCTCGAGTGGGAAACGCTCGATTCGGACCAGTTGGACGACATCATGGCCGGGTTGGCGCCGCGTCCGCCCAAACCGCCGCAACCCACGCAAAAGCCGCCGCAACAGCCCGGCACCAGCGGCGCCACCGAGCCAGCTCCCGCCGCTTGAGTTCGACGCTGCGTTGCGGGAGGTTTGCCATCGAGCTTTCCCGGCCGCTGATCATGGGCGTGATCAATGTCACGCCCGATTCTTTTTCCGACGGCGGGCGCTTTGTCGAGGCCGGCCATGCCATTGAACATGCGTTTCGCCTGATCGGGGAGGGCGCGGACATTGTCGATATCGGCGCGGAGTCGACGCGTCCGGGTGCCACGGCGGTATCGCAAGACGGGGAGATTGAACGCTTGCTGCCGGTTTTGCGGGCGCTGCGTAATGAGGCCGTCCCGGTGTCGGTCGACACCATGAAACCCGCGGTGATGCGCGTGGCCATCGATGAAGGCGCAGCCCTCATCAATGACATCAACGCATTGCGGGCCGAAGGCGCCTTGCGGGCAGTGGCCGATAGCGGCGTGGGCGTATGTCTCATGCACATGCAGGGAAATCCCGCCGCCATGCAGGATGCGCCGCGCTACGCCGATGTTGTCGCCGAAGTCGGGCAGTTTCTCGCCGGACGCGTCGCGGCCGCGCAAGCCGCCGGTATCGCGCGTGACCGGATCAGCATCGACCCTGGCTTCGGATTCGGCAAAACGGCCGAACACAATATGAGCATCCTGCGCGAATTGAAGGAAATCTGCGCCATCGGCTTGCCCGTGACTTTCGGGGCGTCGCGAAAATCAACGCTGGGCGCGGTGACCGGCAGACCGGTGGCGGAACGGGTATTCGCCAGCGTCGCGGCCGCGCTATTGGCGATTGAGCGCGGTGCCGCGATCGTGCGGGTTCATGATGTCGCGCCGACACGCGACGCGCTCGCCGTGTGGCTGGCAATGCGCGGGCAGGCCATGAAATCAACAAGAGAGATTATTCGGGAGCTGCAATGACCAGAAAGTATTTCGGTACCGACGGGATACGCGGCAAGGTTGGCAAGTCGCCCATAACTCCGGAGTTCGCGATGCGGATGGGATTCGCCGCGGGCACCGTCCTGGTGAAGCACGCCGGCATGGCCAAGGGCGAACGTCCCGCGGTGCTTATCGGCAAGGACACGCGCGTCTCCGGATACATGCTGGAGGCGGCGCTCGAAGCAGGTTTTTCCGCCGCGGGTGTGGATGTGATGCTGGTGGGGCCGCTGCCCACGCCGGGGGTGGCCTACCTTACCCGTGCATTGCGTTTGCAGATCGGCGTCGTGATCAGCGCGTCGCATAATCCCTACGACGATAACGGGGTGAAGTTTTTCTCCGCGGCGGGCGCGAAGCTGGACGATGAAGTGGAGGCGGAAATCGAGACGCAACTGGATCGTCCGATGCGCTGCAAGGATTCGCTGCAGCTCGGCAAGGCCCGCCGCATCGACGATGCGGTGGGCAGGTACGTGGAATTCTGCAAAAGTACTTTTCCCCAGTCCCTGGATCTGCGTGGCCTGAAAATCGTGGTCGATTGCGCGCATGGCGCCGCGTATCACGTGGCGCCGCATGTATTCCATGAGCTTGGCGCAGAAGTCGTCTCTATCGGCGTGAGCCCCGATGGCTACAACATCAATGACAGGGTCGGCACCACGTTTACCGGTACGCTGAGCAAGGCGGTCAGGGTTCAAGCCGCTGATCTGGGTATCGCCTTGGACGGCGACGGCGATCGCCTGATCATGATCGACGCACACGGCAAACGTTACGACGGGGACCAGTTGCTTTATGTCATTGCGCGCGCACGCGCGGCTGAGTCAGACCTGCAGGGGGTGGCAGGCACCTTGATGACCAATCTCGCCCTTGAGTTGGCGTTGCGGAAAATGGGCGTGGACTTCGGGCGCGCAAAGGTCGGCGACCGCTATGTTCTGGAGATGATGCAGCAGCGCGGCTGGACTCTGGGTGGCGAGAACTCCGGCCATATCATCTGCCTGGACAAGCACACCACCGGCGACGGAATTATTTCCGCGCTGCAGGTGCTCGCCGCAGTCCGGTCGAGCCATTCCACTCTCGCGGCGCTGAGCCGGGATTTGACGCTTTACCCCCAGGTGCTGTTCAATGTTCCAGCGCAGCGCGGTTTTGACTGGCAACGCCAGCCGATGATAGTTCAAGCCGTCAGAGACTCCGAGCGCTTGCTGGGCGAGGCAGGCCGGGTTCTGCTGCGATCCTCGGGTACCGAAGCGGTATTTCGCGTCATGGTCGAGGGCGGGGACCGTAAAAAAGTCAATATGCTGGCGCGCCGGCTGGCTGCGGTGGTGGCGCGTCATGCGTGACCCCGCCGGAATACCTGCGAGTACCGGCCAGATTGCAAATGTGACCTTGTAAGAGAGACCTGCAGGAGGCGGCCGGCTTGGAGCGCTTGCCCGAGGTGGTTTGACATCCGGTTTCCAGCGGCTCGTCAACGAGATGAAACAACTGATATAAATCAAAAATGCCTGCAAATGCCGACGCTTCGTTTGACCCTGACAGCTCGAAACGGCTAAAATGCCGCGCTGTTGCTTAGGGTCAGAGTCAATGCGGCGCAGGCTGGTAGCTGGCAATTGGAAGATGCATGGCAGCCGTGCGGTCAACCTGGCGTTGTTGTCATCGCTGAAGCGCTCGATTGTGCCGATTGACGGTCTCGGCGTCGCGGTTTGTGCTCCGTTTCCCTACCTTTCCCAGGTGGCCGATAGCCTGCGCGGCAGTTCCCTGGTTTGGGGGGCGCAGGATTTGAGCGAGCACGACGTTGGCCCTTATACCGGAGAAGTTTCCGGTCCGATGCTCGCGGACTTTGGCTGTGCTTATGTCCTGGTGGGACATTCCGAGCGCAGGGTTCTGCACGGTGAGACCGACCGGCAGATTGCGGCAAAATTTGGCGCCGCGCAGCGCGCGGGACTGATTCCGGTCCTGTGTGTCGGCGAGACGCTTGAACAGCGAGATGGCGGCGAAATGCAGGCGGTATTGCGGCGGCAGGTGGATGCGGTACTGAAAGCGAGCGGGGTTGCGGCATTCAGGCGGGCGGTCGTGGCTTACGAGCCGGTTTGGGCGATCGGTACGGGAAGAACCGCTACACCGGCCCAGGCTCAGGCGGCGCACCTGCACCTGCGCTCGCTGGTTGCCGCGCAGGATGCCGGGTTGGCGGCGGAATTGACGATTGTTTACGGCGGCAGCGTGAAGCCGGGGAACGCGAAAGAGATTTTCTCCATGCCCGATGTCGACGGTGGATTGATTGGCGGTGCTTCGCTGGTGGCGGAGGATTTCACCGCGATTTGCAGTGCCGCGGCCGCGGCACAAAAACAGGAGTGACATGAATATCTGGTTGCCTTTAATCCTGATTGTCCACGTCATCGCGGCGTTGGGCATCATCGGTTTGGTTTTGCTCCAGCACGGCAAGGGCGCGGACATGGGCGCCGCATTCGGCAGCGGGTCCTCGGGCAGTCTTTTCGGGTCGAGCGGCTCGGCGAATTTTCTGTCGCGGGCGACAGCGATATTCGCCGTGGTGTTTTTTGCCACGAGCCTGAGCCTGGCCTATCTGGCCACGCACCGGAGCACGGAAGCCACCGGCGTCATGGATGCCGTCAAGGACACTTCGCCGGTGCCGACACCTTCGGGGAGCGTCCCCGGCGGCGCGGCGCCGCAGTCGGACGCCGTGCCTGTGCCGCAGTTGGATGGCGCGATTCAAAAGTCCGGGGAGGTTCCGAAATAGTAGAATAAGCGTTAGAGTGCCGCGGCGTCGGGGGCGGTGGCACGCGAATGGATTGAGTTTTGAGTAAAGCGGTACTTGGTGTAGGGGTATTCGCGGGTGAAAGTCCTGCGCCCGGTTTCAGGTTTTAAGACCGCGTGCCGTCGTGGTGGAATTGGTAGACACGCCGTCTTGAGGGGGCGGTGGCGAAAGCCGTGAGAGTTCGAGTCTCTCCGTCGGCACCATGTTTGATCTAGGTTAAGGAATGAGCGTCGTAACAATAAATTGATTCTGAACCCGGCGTATAGTTTGACAACGCCACGATGAATTCGATAGAAACGTGCTCGAAAATTATTTCCCGATTCTCCTTTTCATAGCCGTGGCGATTGGCGTCGGTGTGGCGCCGATGTGCATGGGCAGGGGAGTGAGCCTTCTCCTGGGCACCCACCGCCCGGATTCCGAGAAGCTCTCGCCCTATGAATGCGGCTTCGAGGCTTTCGAGGATGCGCGCATGAAATTCGACGTTCGCTACTATTTGGTGGCGATTCTTTTCATCCTGTTCGATCTGGAAATCGCGTTCCTGTTTCCCTGGGCGGTGTCGCTCAAGGAAATAGGTTTTTTGGGTTTTGTTTCAATGATGGTTTTCCTGGCCATACTGGTGGTGGGCTTCATCTACGAATGGATGAAGGGGGCGCTTGAATGGGAATAAAGCCGCTTGCCTTGCGCGCCGGGCTTTTCGTGTCAGCAATTCCGAAACCGACCGCCAGGCAGGCAGAAGAATCATCCGGGAGGCACCTTGGGGGCGAATGATCAGGGATTGATGCAGCAGGGTTTCGTCACCACCACCATTGACGCCGTGGTTAACTGGACCCGAACCGGGTCGCTCTGGCCGATGACCTTCGGCCTGGCATGCTGCGCCGTGGAAATGATGCATGCGGGCGCGGCGCGCTACGATCTGGATCGATTCGGCATCGTGTTCCGTCCAAGCCCCAGACAAGCGGACCTGATGATCGTCGCGGGCACTTTGTGCAACAAGATGGCGCCTGCCTTGCGCAAGGTCTACGACCAGATGGCCGAGCCGCGTTGGGTGCTGTCGATGGGTTCCTGCGCCAACGGCGGCGGTTACTACCATTATTCCTATTCGGTGGTACGCGGCTGCGACCGGATTGTCCCCGTGGACGTCTACGTGCCGGGTTGTCCGCCGACCGCGGAGGCCCTGCTCTACGGCCTGGTGCAGTTGCAGAACAAGATCAAGCGAACTGAAACAATCGCGCGCTGATGGTAATCGCTGATGCAAAAACGTATTGAACGGCTGCAGGCGGCGGTGAACGCCGCCTTGGGCGGGCGCGCCGCGGTGCTGAAGGAAGCATTCGGTGAGCTGCTGCTGGAAGTCAAACCATCGGTCTATCGGGAAGCGGCGCTGGTCCTGCGCGACAGCGCCAGCCTGGGCTTCGAGCAACTGATTGATCTGTGTGGCGTCGATTACTCCCAGTACCGCGATGGTGAATGGACCGGGCTTCGCTTCGCGGCGGTGTCGCAGCTGCTTTCGGTCAAGCACAATTGGCGGCTTCGCCTGCGCACGTTTGCCGAGGACGACGGATTTCCCGTGGTGGACTCGCTGACAGAGGTGTGGCCGAGCGCGAATTGGTATGAGCGCGAGGCATTCGATCTTTTCGGCATTGTTTTCACCGGACACACCGATCTGCGGCGCATCCTGACCGACTACGGCTTTATCGGACATCCGTTCCGCAAGGATTTTCCGATCTACGGCAACGTCGAGATGCGCTACGACCCGGTTCAGAGGCGGGTGATCTATCAGCCCGTCACGATCGAGCCGCGGGAAATCACGCCGCGCGTCATCCGCGAGGCGAACTACGGCGCTCTGGGGGCGCAACAGTAGCCCATGGCCGATATCCGCAATTACACGCTCAATTTCGGCCCGCAGCATCCGGCGGCGCACGGCGTGCTGCGTCTGGTGCTCGAACTGGATGGTGAGGTGGTGCAGCGCGCCGATCCGCATATAGGTCTCCTGCATCGCGCCACGGAGAAGCTTGCCGAGACCAAGACCTTTCTCCAGACGCTGCCCTATATGGACCGGCTGGACTATGTTTCCATGATGATGAATGAGCACGCCTATTGCCTCGCCGTCGAGAAGCTACTCGGCGTGGAGGTACCGGTGCGCGCGCAATACATCCGCGTCCTGTTCGACGAGATCACACGGATACTCAACCACTTGTTGTGGCTGGGCGCGCATGCGCTGGATTGCGGGGCGATGACCGTGTTCCTGTACGCCTTCCGCGAACGCGAAGACCTGATGGACTGTTACGAAGCCGTTTCGGGCGCGCGCCTGCATGCGGCTTATTACCGGCCGGGCGGTGTCTACCGTGACCTGCCCGATTCCATGCCGAAGTACCAGGCATCGCAGTTCCGCAACGAGCGCACATTGCGCGAATTGAACGAGAATCGACAGGGCTCGCTGCTCGATTTCATCGCCGACTTCACCGACAGGTTTCCGAAATACATCGACGAGTACGAGGAGCTCCTGACCGACAACCGCATCTGGAAACAGCGCACCGTCGGTATCGGCGTCGTGTCGCCGGAACGCGCACTGGCAAAGGGTTTCACCGGACCGATGCTGCGCGGTTCAGGGGTTGAATGGGATCTGCGCAGGAAACAGCCCTATGAGGTCTATGACCGGCTGCAGTTCGACATCCCGGTCGGCGTCAATGGCGACTGTTACGACAGGTATCTTTGCCGTATCCATGAATTGCGCCAGTCCAACCGCATCATGCGTCAGTGCGTCGAGTGGCTGCGCGCCAATCCGGGTCCGGTCATCACCGACAATCACAAGATCGCCCCGCCCTCCAGGGTGCAGATGAAGACCAGCATGGAGGATCTGATCCATCATTTCAAGCTCTTCACCGAAGGCTTCCACGTGCCCGAAGGCGAGAGCTACGCCGCGGTGGAGCACCCCAAGGGCGAGTTCGGCATCTACCTAATTTCAGACGGCGCCAACAAGCCCTACCGGATGAAGATCCGCGCGCCCGGGTACGCGCACCTGGCGGGACTGGACGAGATGTCCCGCGGCCACATGATCGCGGATGTTGTCGCGATCATCGGCAGCCAGGATATCGTTTTCGGCGAGATCGACCGCTGATGCTGAATGCACCATCCCTCAAACTAATCGACCAGGCAGTCGCGAAATATCCGCCGGACCAGAAGCAGTCCGCGGTGATGGCGGCGCTCGCGGTGGCGCAGGATGAAAAAGGCTGGCTGTCCCCGGAAGTCATGGATTTCGTCGCCGATTACCTGGGCATGCCGGCGGTCGCGGTCTATGAGGTTGCCACGTTCTATTCGATGTACAACCTTTCCCAGGGCGGAAAGTACAAATTGTGCATGTGCACCAATCTGCCCTGTGCCCTCTCGGGCGCGGTCGAGGCAGCCGAGCATCTGAAGAAAAAGCTGGGCATTGATTTCAACGAGACGACCGCGGACGGCCGCTTTACCCTGAAAGAGGGCGAATGCTTCGGCGCATGCGGTGACGCGCCGGTGCTGTTGGTCAACAACAAACGCATGGAAAGCTTCATGACGCCAGAATCCCTGGACAAGCTGCTCGCCGAACTCAAATGAACTCAGCGCATCCCCCGTTTGATCCCTCGATATTCGGCCCCGATGCCGTGATCATGGCTGGCATCACCGGACTGAATTGGGGTCTCAAGGACTATGAAGCGCGCGGCGGGTACCGGGCATTACGCAAGATTATCGAAGAAAAAATATCGCCCGATTCGATCATCGCCGATGTGAAAAAATCGGCCTTGCGCGGGCGTGGTGGCGCCGGATTTCCCGCCGGTCTGAAGTGGAGCTTCATGCCGCGCCAGTATCCCGGTCAGAAATACATGGTGTGCAATTCCGACGAAGGCGAACCCGGAACCTTCAAGGATCGTGATTTGTTGCGCTACAACCCGCACAGCGTGATTGAAGGCATGGCTATCGCAGGCTATGCCACCGGCGCCAGCGTGGGCTACAACTATATTCACGGTGAGATCTGGGAAATCTACGAACGCTTCGAGGAGGCGCTGGCGCAGGCGCGAGCCGCGGGTTATCTGGGAAAGAACATCCTTGGCGGCGAATTCTCCTTCGAGCTGCATGCCCATCACGGTTACGGCGCCTATATCTGCGGCGAGGAAACGGCGCTGCTCGAGTCGATGGAGGGCAAGAAAGGGCAGCCGCGTTTCAAACCCCCGTTTCCGGCGAGCTATGGACTGTACGGCAAGGCCACCACCATCAACAACACCGAAACCTTCGCCGCGGTGCCCTGGATCATCGTCAATGGCGGGGACGCTTATCTGAATCTTGGCAAGCCCAATAATGGCGGAACGAAAATATTCTCCATCGCGGGCCATGTGGAGCGACCCGGCAATTATGAAGTGCGCCTTGGCACGCCGTTCGCGAAGCTGCTTGAGATGGCCGGCGGCATGCGCGGCGGGAAAAGGCTGAAAGCGGTCATACCGGGCGGCTCCTCGGCTCCGGTCCTGCCGGCCGACATCATGATGGCGACCGACATGGACTATGACTCGATCGCCAAGGTGGGGTCGATGTTCGGGTCCGGCGCGGTGATCGTCATGGATGAAACCACC
>Ga0155956_1294_pt2 | contig 20766 bp, 16 predicted proteins | sample RifCSPlowO2_02_FD_107610 | JGI IMG/M metagenome (GOLD analysis project Ga0155956, IMG submission 107610) | Betaproteobacteria bacterium RIFCSPLOWO2_02_FULL_62_17 | reverse complement strand
GCCATGCCGTATTTCATCGCAGCATCATAAATCGGCAATTGCTCGCCGCTGGGCTGGTGCAAGGTAAGGCCGCCCTCGACTCTTCCCCCATCTGACTTCACGGGAATCATCAGGTTCTTGATGCGCACATTCGCGAAGGTGCCGCGCATCATGACGTCATGATTGCCGCGACGAGCGCCGTAGCTGTTGAAATCGGCGACCGAGACATCATGCTCGAGTAGGTAAATGCCAGCAGGGGAGGAGGGCTTTATGGACCCCGCCGGGCTGATGTGGTCCGTGGTCACGGAATCGCCAAAAACAGCGAGTGCCCTCGCGCCGAGAATATTCCCGCTCGTCTCTGGCGTCATACTGAAGCTCTCGAAGAAGGGCGGTTCCGCGATATAGGTCGAAAGCGGCCAGTTGTAGACCTGACCAGGCACCGAGGGCACCAGCCCCCAGAGCGGGGTCGCGTCGCCGAGATCGCTGTAGAGCTTGCGAAACACCTTGGGATCCATCGCGTATTTCATGGCCTTGTAAATCTCGTCGCTGGAAGGCCATATGTCCCCGATCCAGACATCCTCGCCTTTTTTGCCCTTGCCCAGGGGTTCGGTCATCAGATCCTTGAGCATGGTGCCGGCAATCGCATAGGCGACTACCAGCGGCGGCGAGGCCAGGAAATTGGCGCGGATGTTGGCGTGAATACGCGCTTCAAAATTGCGGTTGCCGGAAAGCACCGCGCCACACACCAGATCATTCTGGACCACCGCTTCCTCAATCGGCTCTGAAAGCGGTCCGGCATTGCCTATGCAGGTCGTACAACCATAGCCCGCGAGGTAAAAGCCGAGTTGCTCAAGGTAGGGCAGAAGGCCCGCTTTGGACAGGTACTCGGTCACGACACGTGACCCCGGTGCCAGAGAGGTCTTGATATGCTTTTTGACCGTCAGTCCGCGCTCGACGGCCTTCTTGGCCAGCAAGCCGGCAGCCACCAGCACGCTGGGGTTCGAGGTATTGGTGCAGGAAGTGATGGCGGCGATCAAGACATCGCCGGAACCGATGTCGACGCCGTCGCGGGTTTGGAAACGTCTGGGCAGATCGTCCGGCTTCTTGGAAAAGCCATTTTCAGCCGTCGGTTTCGCGAACAAAGCGGTGAAGGTGTTCTTCACCTGCCCGATTTCGATGCGGTCTTGCGGGCGCTTGGGGCCGGCAAGCGACGGCGTCACGCTACTGAGATCCAATTCGACAATCTGGCTGTAATCGATGGCGCCCGCCCTGGGGGTGCCGAACATTCCCTGTGCCTTGAAATAAGACTCGAACGCCGCGATTTCGGCATCGGTACGTCCGGTATAACGCAGGAACTCGACCGTGGCATTGTCCACCGGGAAAAATCCCATGGTGGCACCGTATTCCGGAGCCATATTCCCGATGGTTGCGCGATCCGGAACCGACAGATTTTCCACGCCTTCGCCAAAGAATTCGACGAACTTTCCGACCACTTTCGATTTGCGCAGCAATTCTGTCACGGTCAAGACCAGATCGGTCGCCGTCACGCCGCCGCGAAGCTGGCCTTTGAGATTGACGCCAACAACATCCGGGGTAAGGATATAGACCGGTTGCCCAAGCATGCCGGCCTCGGCTTCGATCCCGCCGACTCCCCAGCCAACCACGCCAATGCCGTTGATCATGGTGGTGTGGCTGTCGGTGCCCACCAGGGTATCCGGATAATAGATGCCGTCCTTCTGATGGACCCCGCGTGCCAGATATTCAAGATTCACCTGGTGCACGATGCCGATGCCGGGCGGAACCACTTTGAAGGTATCGAATGCCTGCATTCCCCACTTCATGAACTCATAGCGCTCGCGGTTGCGCTGAAACTCTATCTTCATGTTCAGGTCCAGGGCATTCTTGCTGCCGTAGTTGTCGATCTGCACCGAGTGATCGACAACCAGATCCACCGGAACCAGGGGTTCGACTACTTTGGGATTTTTTCCCATGCGGTGCGCGACGCTGCGCATTGCCGCGAGATCCGCCAGAAGTGGAATGCCGGTCAAGTCCTGCAGGACAATTCGCGCCAGGACGAATGGAATTTCGTCGCTGCGCGGCGCATTGGTTTTCCAGTTAGCCAGCTGGCGAACGTGTTCTTCGGTAACTTTCTTGCCGTCGCAATTGCGCAGCACCGACTCAAGAACGATACGAATGGAAACCGGGAGCCGGGACAGATTCACTCCAAGGGCCTTGGACAAGGCGGGCAGCGAGTGGAATTTGCCGGTTTTGCCTGCCGAAATTTTGAATGTTTGAAGGGTTTTGAAGGGATTATTCATCGAGGAAACTCCGGATGCGATGGGAATACGGCAGGAAAAAATGCGGAATGCGTCATTCTAAAGAAATCCGTGCCGCTTGGCCTTCGGATATTCCGCCCGAGCATGCTCCGGCGCGTTCCCCTGGGCATGTTCAAATGACAAACAAGTCCACAAATTCGTTGACCGGTTTGGCGGCGAGCTGATCAGGGTCCATGCAAACGCCAAGTATTGCGTCGCTTTGCCTGCGCGGAAAACGCCGCGCCAGGTTGCGCTGAAACTTTTCCACCAGCAGCGGCATCCCCTTCTTGCGGCGGCGCTTGTGGCCGATGGGATATTCGCAGACCACTTCCTTGAGCGACGAGCCGTCCTTGAATTCGACGCTCAGCGCGTTGGCGATCGAGCGCTTCGCCGGGTCATGGTAGTCCCGGGTGAAGCGCGGGTCTTCGCTGCATGTGATTTTCGCCCGCAAGGCGTCGATCCGCGGATCGCTCGCGACCGCGTCTTCGTAATCCGCAGCCGTCAGCCGGCCGAAAATCAACGGCACGGCGGTCATATATTGAATGCAATGGTCGCGGTCCGCGGGATTGTTCAATGGGCCTGTTTTGTCGATAATCCGCATCGCCGCCTCGTGGGTGCGGATCTTCACGCGCTGGATGTCCTCAATGTTTCGTCCCAGGCGGTTCAGCTCGGCATGAATCTGCATTGCACATTCGGCCGCGGTTTGGGCGTGAAACTCGGCAGGAAAGGAGATCTTGAAAAGAACGTTTTCCATCACGTAACTGCCATAAGGGCGCTGGAAACCGAATTTTCCGCCTCGAAACGAGGCGTCGTAAAAACCCCAGGTCTTGGCGCTCAATACCGACGGATAACCCATTTCGCCGGTTCTGGCGATCAGCGCCAGGCGTACTGCGCGGGAGGTCGCGTCGCCGGCTGCCCAGGATTTGCGCGAACCGGTATTCGGCGCATGCCGATAGGTGCGCAGCGACTGGCCGTCCACCCAGGCCAGCGATATCGCATTGATGATCTCGTCACGGCTCAAGCCAAGCATGCTCGCCACCACGGCAGTCGAGGCAACTTTTACCAGGACCACGTGATCCAGCCCGACTTTGTTAAAGCTGTTTTCCAGCGCGATACAACCCTGGATTTCATGCGCCTTGATCATGCCGCTTAAAACGTCCCTGACGGTCAAAGGGGGTTTTCCCGAGGCGACTGCGTTACGCGACAGCCAGTCGGCGGTGGCCAGTATTCCACCCAGATTGTCCGAAGGATGCCCCCACTCGGCGGCCAGCCAGGTGTCATTGAAATCCAGCCAGCGGATCATGGTGCCGATATTGAACGCCGCTTGCACCGGGTCCAGCTGGTATTGTGTACCCGGGACCTTCGCGCCGTTGGGTACTGTGGTACCCGGCACTATCGGTCCCAGCAGCTTGGTACATGCCGGATATTCCAGCGCTTCAAGCCCGCAGCCCAGCGTATCCATGAGGCAATAGCGGGCGGTCTCGTAAGCGTCCCTGCTGCGGATCTTGAAGCCGAGGGCATAGTCCGCGATATCGGCCAGGACCTTGTCGGGATCGGGTCTGGAATTTGAGATTTGTCCCGGCATTCTCAAACCCGTTTTTCGATTGAAATCCAGTCGCGCTCGTCCGGTCCGGTGTAATGGGCCGCGGGACGTATGATCTTTCCATCAAGGCGCTGCTCAATAATGTGGGCGGCCCATCCGGATGTGCGGGCAAGGACGAATACCGGCGTAAACATCGCAGTCGGCACGCCCATGACGTGGTAGGACACGGCGCTGAACCAATCCAGATTCGGGAACATTTTTTTCTCCCGCCACATCACAGCTTCCAGTCGCTCGGCGACATCGAACAGCGTCGTGTCTGCGGATTCCCTTGACAATCGCCGCGCAACTTGCTTGATGACCTGGTTGCGCGGATCGGAAATGGTATACACCGGGTGGCCAAATCCGATGACGATCTCTTTCGCCTGTACCCGCCGGACGATGTCTGCTTCGGCCTCGTCGGCATTGCTGTAGCGGGATTGAACTTCGTAGGCAACCTCGTTCGCGCCGCCATGCTTGGGCCCGCGCAGTGCCCCGATTCCGCCGCAGATGGCCGAGTAGAAATCCGCGCCGGTCCCGGTGACCACGCGGCAGGTGAATGTGGACGCGTTGAATTCATGTTCCGCGTAAAGGATAAGCGAGGTATGCATGGCACGCACCCAGGATGCGGAGGGGCGTCGGCCATGCAGCAGATGCAGAAAGTGGGCACCGATGGAATCGTCGTCGGTTTCCACATTGATACGACGGCCATCACGCCAAAAATGGTGCCAGTAAAGCAGCATCGAACCGAATGACGCCATCAGCCGGTCTGCGATGGCCCGGGCGCCCGGTACTTCCTGCCGGGCTTCTTCGGGCTCAAGGGAACCCAGGACTGAACAGCCGGTGCGCAGCACGTCCATCGGATGCGCGGACGCGGGCAGGCATTCCAGCACGCTGCGCAGCTTTTGCGGCAAGCCGCGCAATGTGCGCAATCGCATTTTGTAGGCCGCCAGTTCTGCCGCGTTCGGAAGCTTTTCGTGTACCAGCAGATAGGCAACCTCCTCGAATTCGGCGCAGTCGGCGAAATCAAGAATATCGTAGCCGCGATAATGCAGGTCGTTTCCCGAGCGGCCTACCGTGCAAAGGGCGGTGTTTCCGGCGATGACACCCGAAAGCGCGACGGATTTCTTTGCTTTTGGCGTGTTTTCTGCGCTCATTTTCGCTTCGTTTTTTCTTTGGAAAACAATTCGTCGAGCTTCTGTTCGTAAGCGTGGTAACCAAGCAAGTCATACAGCTCCTCCCTGGTCTGCATGCTCCCCAGCACGCCTTTTTGCGTGCCGTCCCCGCGAATAGTGCGATACACGCTCAGTGCCGCTTTACTCATGGCGCGAAACGCCGACAGTGGATAAAGAGCGATGGCGACATTCGCCGAGCGCAGCTCCTCGACGGTAAATAGGGGTGTGGACCCGAACTCGGTGATATTGGCGAGAATTGGCACCTTCACTGCGTCGGCGAGCTTTCTATACATGGACAGTTCGGTCATGGCTTCCGGGAAAATGCCATCGGCTCCGGCTTCCACGCAGCGGCAGGCACGATCAATGGTCGCAGCCAATCCCTCAACCGCCAGGGCGTCAGTACGGGCCATGATAAAAAACGCAGGATCGGTTCGCGCATCAGCCGCCGCCTTGACGCGATCGACCATTTCATCGGTGGATACGAGCTCCTTGCCCGGCCGGTGCCCGCAGCGTTTTGCGCCGACCTGATCCTCGATATGCATTGCTGCTGCGCCGGCGCGAATGAGCGTGCGGGTGGTGCGCGCTATATTGAACGCCGAGGCGCCAAATCCGGTGTCGACATCGACCAGCAGGGGCAAGGCACAAATGTCGGTGATGCGGTGCACATCGGTCAACACATCATCGAGGCTGGAAATGCCCAGGTCGGGAAGACCCAGCGAACCGGCGGCGACACCTCCCCCGGAAAGATATATGGAACGATAGCCGCTGCGCTCGGCCAGGCGCGCGCTGTAAGCGTTCAGCGTGCCCACGCATTGCAGCGGCTGCTCTTCGCGAAGCGCCGTGCGAAATCTTTGTCCTGGTGATGCTTCCATCATGGTATTGGTTGTTGAAATGATATTGCCAATTAGAAGAATGCCTGCTGCGCCTCTGCCGGAAGGCTCATGCCCGTCACTTTAGCCTTCTGCAGCAACTCCCAGTAATAACGGTAGGTCGCGCGATCGTGCATCTCGCCCTCGAATTGAATGGGACCCCAGTCCACCTTCTGCGCGGCCACCAGTATGCCCGCTGCGACCTGAACTTCGGAATGTTCCGGTTTCATCGCATCGATGATGGGCATTATCTGCGAGGGATGAATCGACCATTTGCGCAGGAATCCGAATTCTCGGCGTGCTCGCAATGCATCCTGATGGGCGGTCTGCGGATTACGGATGTCCAAAGTCACGCCCTCCGCCGGGACAATGCCCTGCGCCAGGGCTGCCGCTGCAAGCTCCGACTTGGCTCGCACCAGTAATTTATGTTCAAACTGGCCCGGCGATCGCATCGCGCTGGCGGGAATGGCGCCATGGTGCGCAGAGACCAGATCCATCAAGCCGAAATCCAGCGTTTGCATCCAGGGCAATGCCGCAATCTGGTGCGCTTCGCGAATGCCGCCGTGCGTTTCGAGCAATACATGAATCGGGATCTCCCGCGCCAGGCCCAGGCGTAATGCGGATTCCCTGACATGATCGATCATCGTCAACGCCTGGCGCGCGCTATCGACTTTTGGCAGGGTGAGGTAGGCAATATGTTCGCCGGCTTCGCCAAGCAGAATTTCGACGTCCCGGCGCCAGGAGGGGTGCGTTGCATCGTGGATTCGCGCCCCGGCCATTCGATGGCGGTTTGCCGAACCCAGCAGCACGCGGGCCACCATTTTCGCGTGCTCCACTTCCTGCCCGGGCCTGGCGCCATCCTCGCAATCGCAGGTCACGTCGAAAAGCGGGCCGATTTCCTCCTGCAGCGCGAGCGACTTGAGGATCAGCTTTTCACTGCCGGCAATATGCTCGCAGACGGCGATGGACGGAAACGGCTTCTCGCCGGCGAATAGCGCGTCCCTGGGATGCGCAGGAACGGCGTTCATGCCGGGTTCGGCGCGCTAGGCCAACAGGTGTTTGATCGCGTCGCGTTCTTCCTGAAGTTCCTTGAGCGTGGCGTCCATCTTTCCGCGGCTGAAGGCATCGATTTCAAGACCTTTGACGCGCTCGTATTTTCCATTGGCGCAGGTCACCGGCACGCCGTACATGATTCCTTCGGGAATGCCGTAGCTGCCATCGGAAGGAACGCCCATGGTGACCCAGCGGCCGTTGCTTCCCAGAACCCAGTCGCGGATGTGATCGATGGCGGCGTTGGCGGCGCTCGCCGCCGACGACAGTCCGCGCGCCTCGATAATCGCGGTGCCTCTTTTTGCAACGGTCGGTATGAAGGTGTCGCGATACCAGCTATCGTCATTGACCACCTTGGGGGCGGGCTGACCGCCGATGGAAGCGAAGCGATAGTCGGGGTACATGGTCGGGCTGTGATTTCCCCAGACGATCAGCTTTTCAATGGCATCCACGGGCTTCCCGGTCTTGGCGGCGAGTTGGGAGAGCGCACGGTTATGATCGAGACGCAGCATCGCCGTGAAATTCTCGCGCGGCAGACCCGGGGCGGAATTCATCGCAATATAGGAATTGGTATTCGCGGGATTGCCGACCACCAATACCTTGACGGTGCGCTTGGCAACGTCGTTGAGCGCTTTGCCTTGCACTGTGAATATGGCGCCGTTGGCTTCCAGCAGATCCTTGCGCTCCATGTCCTTGGTGCGCGGGCGCGCGCCCACCAGCAGGGCAATGTCGGCATCCTTGAAAGCCACCTTGGGATCGCTGGCCGGCACCATGCCCGCCAGCAATGGAAAAGCGCAGTCGTCCAGTTCCATCATCACGCCCTTGAGAGCGTTCTGCGCTTTGGGATCGGGGATTTCCAGCATCTGCAGGATCACCGGCTGATCTTTGCCCAGCATTTCGCCGCTGGCAACGCGAAACAGCAGTGAATAACCGATCTGCCCGGCGGCGCCGGTAACTGCTACTCGAACGGGTGGCTTGGCCATTATCTTGGCTCCCTGGAATTTATCTGAAGATGAATCATGCTTTGCTAGGCGAATGACCTACGTTCAAGGCAGATTGCGTGAACCCCGCAATCCCGGGGACAGCTATACCCCTGTGCCAATTGCTGCAATGCACACCAATCGGGAGTTTAGGCATGCCACGTTTCCTCTGTCAACGACTGACGCGCCCGCATTTGACCTATCACAAAGCCGGCATGGACGGGGCGATTCGCAAGCTCTTAGGCAGGCAAAGCGCCGCTGCATGCCCATGCCGGCGCTGCAGGTCTGCGCAAACACTGTTGCCGCAGAATCAGCAAATCCAGCGCTCCGGAAGAAATTGTGCAGCACAAAAAAATCACGACTCTGTATATAATCCAGCGGTCACCGGCGCAATGCTCAAATGTGTTACGAAACACGCTGATACATGTCTGATCCCGCAGCGGAAAAATGAATACGCCTGAACTGCGGCGTCTTGAATGGAACTGTCGACGCGGCATGTTGGAAAACGACCTGATATGGCAGGAATTCATGCGATGCCATGGCGCTGAGCCTCAGGGACGCACGCTCGACCCATCCAAGCGCCTGCTCGAGTACAACGATGGCGAATTATGGGACTTGATCGGGGGCCGCAGCGAATCCCCGGACGCCAAGCTTGCGGAAGTGACGAAAATGCTGCGAGACTGCACCGTACCCAGCGAATGAATATCGATTAGACAGGAGAAAGCAATGAGTGCGAACAAGAAGGCCACACTGACCTACGCAGATGGAAAGACGACTGAGTTTCCCGTTTTGGGCGGAAGCATTGGGCCGGATGTCATCGACATTCGAACCCTCTACGGAAAGACCGGGATGTTCACCTACGACCCCGGATTCCTATCCACGGCCAGCTGCAGTTCGAAAATCACCTATATCGATGGGGACGAAGGCGTGCTGCTGTATCGCGGCTATCCCATCGAGCAACTGGCGCAGCACTGCGATTTTCTCGAGGTCTGCTACCTGCTGCTGAACGGTGAGCTGCCCAACGCCCCGCAGAACAAGAATTTCGTCGACGTCATCACGCGCCACACCATGGTGCATGACCAGATGACCCGGTTTTTCCAGGGTTTTCGGCGCGACGCGCACCCCATGGCAGTACTCGTCGGTACCGTGGGAGCAATGTCGGCCTTCTACCATGACTCGCTGGATATCAACAATCCCGAGCACCGCAAGGTATCGGCGATGCGCCTGATCGCGAAGCTGCCTACCATGGTGGCAATGGCCTACAAGTACAACATGGGCCAGCCGTTCGTCTATCCGCGCAATGACCTTTCCTACACCGCAAATTTCATGCGGATGATGTTCGCGGTCCCCGCGGAGGATTACAAGGGCAACCCGGTGCTGGTGCGCGCGCTGGACCGCATCTTCATCCTGCACGCGGACCATGAACAAAATGCATCGACTTCCACCGTACGCCTGTCCGGATCATCCGGGGCCAACCCATTTGCCTGCATTGCCGCCGGCATCGCCTGCTTGTGGGGACCCGCGCACGGCGGGGCAAACGAAGCGGCGTTGAACATGCTCGAGCAAATCGGTGACGCGTCCAAAGTCGGTGAATTCATCGCCAAGGTAAAGGACAAGAATTCCGGCGTGAAGCTGATGGGTTTCGGCCACCGGGTCTACAAGAACTATGACCCGCGCGCCAAACTCATGCGCGAGACCTGCCATGAAGTGCTCAATGCGCTTGGCCTGCACAACGACAGGCTGTTCAAGCTGGCGATTGCTTTGGAGAAAATCGCCCTTGAGGACGATTACTTCGTGCAGCGCAAGCTCTACCCCAATGTCGATTTCTACTCCGGCATCGTGCAGCGGGCGCTTGGCATACCGACATCCATGTTCACTTGCATTTTCTCCCTGGCAAGAACGGTAGGGTGGATCGCGCAGTGGCAGGAAATGATTGCCGATCCGGAATACAAGATTGGCCGGCCGCGTCAGCTGTACGATGGCGCCCCACGCCGCGATCTGGTGCCCATGGACAAGAGATAAGGCGCCATCCGTTCCGGGAAGCAAGGCCATGACGTCATGAGGCAATTCCTCGATACTTCGTATCTGTTCGGCGGTAACGCACCATTTATCGAGGAGTTGTACGAAACATACCTGGAGAACCCGGAGTCCGTTCCGGAGCGCTGGCGGGAGTATTTCGACAAGATGCAACTGTTGCCCGCCGCCGACGGACTGCAAGGCGTACGGGATGTCGCGCACGCCCCGGTGGTCGACGCATTTGCGCAGCGCACCCGCAGGGGCGCGGCCTGGGCGGCGCCCGCGGAGGCGGGCTTCGACCGCAAGCAGGTGTCGGTGGTGCAGCTCGTCGCCGAGTACCGTTTCCGGGGGGCCTTGCTGGCGGATCTGGATCCGCTGAAACGCCGCGATATACCGCATATTGTGGAGCTTGAGCCCGGCTACTATGACCTGACCGTCGCCGACATGGATACGGTATTCAACACCGGGTCGCTGATCGGGCCGGAACAGGCGCCATTGCGCGACATCATCAAGGCCATGCGCGACACCTACTGCGGCACACTGGGCGCGGAATACATGTATATCTCCAGCCGCATCGAAAAGCGCTGGATCCAGGAGCGGCTGGAACCTACCCGCTCCAAACCGGCGTATTCCCCGGAGGTCAAGCGCCACATCCTGGAACGGCTTACCGCCGCCGAGGGACTGGAGAAATTCCTCCACACCCGCTATCCGGGACAGAAGCGCTTCTCGCTCGAAGGCGGCGAAACCCTGATAGCCGTCGTGGACAATCTGCTGCAGCGCGCGGGCGCAGCCGGCGTGCAGGAACTGGTGATCGGCATTGCGCATCGCGGCCGGCTCAATATGCTGGTGAATACGCTCGGCAAGATGCCCAAGGACCTGTTTTCCGAATTCGAAGGCCACCACAGCAACGAAGTGCTGAGCGGCGATGTCAAGTATCACCAGGGCTTTTCTTCGGACATCAATACGCCGGGCGGTCCGATGCATCTCACACTGGCGTTCAATCCTTCGCATCTCGAGATCGTCAACCCGGTGGTGGAAGGCTCGGTGCGCGCACGCCAGCATCGCCGCAAAGATCGCGGCGGCGATCAAGTACTGCCGGTGCTGATCCATGGCGATGCCGCGGTCGCGGGGCAGGGTGTGGTCATGGAGACCCTCAACCTTTCGCAGACGCGCGGCTATGGCACCGGCGGCACCGTGCATATCGTGGTCAACAATCAGATTGGATTCACCGCCTCCGATCCGCGCGACACGCGTTCGACCCTGTATTGCACCGACGTCATGAAGATGGTCGAGGCGCCGATATTCCACGTCAATGCCGACGACCCGGAAGCGTGTGTCTTCGCCATTGAGATTGCGCTCGACTACCGCATGAAGTTCAAGAAGGACGTTGTGGTCGACCTGGTGTGCTTCCGCAAGCTCGGGCATAACGAGCAGGACGAGCCCATGGTGACCCAGCCGATGATGTACAAGATCATCAACCAGCATCCGGGCACGCGTAAACTCTATGCTGACAGGCTGCTTGCGCAGCGCGTCATCGGTCCGGACGATGCCGAGGGCATGGCGGCCAGCTTCCGGCAGGCACTGGACGGCGGTCATCACACCAACCAGACGATTCTCTCCAAATACAAGCCGCCCTTCGCGGTGGATTGGTCGCCCTACAAGAACACCAGCTGGAACGAAAACGACGACACCAAGATTCCCCTTTCAGAATTGCACGCGCTGGCGGAGAAACTGACCGCCATCCCGCCCAATTTCAAGCTGCAGTCGCGCGTTGAGAAAATCATCTCGGACCGCCGGCTCATGGGGCAGGGCAAGATGCCGCTGGACTGGGGCATGGCGGAAAGCCTTGCCTATGCATCGCTGCTCAAAGACGGCTACTCAGTGCGCATTTCCGGGCAGGACGCGGGCCGCGGCACCTTCTTCCACCGCCATGCGGTCCTGCACGACCAGGACCGGGAAAAATGGGATTCCGGAACCTTCATACCACTGCAGCATATTTCGCCCAACCAGGGCGATTTCGTGGTCATTGATTCAGTGCTTTCCGAGGAAGCGGTGCTTGGCTTCGAGTACGGCTACTCGACTTCGGAACCCAACGAACTGGTGGTTTGGGAGGCCCAATTCGGCGATTTCGCCAACGGCGCCCAGGTGGTCATCGATCAGTTCATCGCCGCCGGTGAAGTGAAATGGGGACGCATCTGCGGTCTGGTCATGATGTTGCCGCACGGCTACGAGGGGCAGGGTCCCGAGCATTCATCGGCGCGCCTGGAGCGTTTTCTGCAGCTGTGCGCGGATTACAACATCCAGGTATGCGTGCCGGCAACGCCGGTGCAGATGTTCTTCCTGCTGCGCCGGCAGATGATCCGTCCTTATCGAAAGCCGCTGGTCATTTTCACGCCTAAGAGTCTGCTGCGGCACAAGGAATCGGTGTCGCCGCTCGAGGAGTTTTCCGCGAGCAAATTCAAGCCCGTCAACGGCGATTGGGACGAGGACATTCCTTCGAAGAAAGTCAAACGGGTGGTGTTGTGCAGCGGCAAGGTATTCTTCGATCTGATGGCGGCGCGCAAGGAGCGCGGCATCAAGGATGTCGCCATTGTGCGCATCGCGCAGCTCTATCCCTTTCCGCATAACGAATTCCAGGAACAAATGGACCTTTACAGCCACGCCGGCGAGGTGGTCTGGTGCCAGGAAGAGCCGGGAAATCAAGGCGCCTGGCACTGCATCCAGCACTATGTGCTGAGTCACATGCGTCCTGAACAGATTCTCGCCCATGCCATGCGGGCTTCATCCGCATCGCCGGCGGTGGGCTACATCTCCTTACACAACGAACAGCAGAAGCAACTGGTGGACGCTGCGTTCGCGCCGGTGGCGAACAATCTGGTCCGCCCGGTGCAAGGGACCGGCCGCGCACCGCGACGGACGCGCCATGCGACCTGACCTCCTCATGGAGGGCCACCATGCTGATTGAAATAAAAGTTCCGCAACTCTCGGAGTCCATATCCGAAGCCACTTTGCTTGCTTGGCGGAAAAAGGAAGGCGAAGCGGTGAAGCGCGATGAGAATCTCATCGATATCGAGACCGACAAGGTGGTATTGGAGCTACCCGCCCCCGCCGATGGCGTGATCAGCAAGATCGTCAGGGGCGACGGCGGGACGGTGAAGGCTGGCGAGGTAATCGCCCTTCTGGATACCCAAGCAAAAGCCTCTGCGGCAGCGGCGGAACCTGGAGCCAGGCTTGTGGCGAAGGCCGCTTCCACAGGCACGGGCGCCGCTGCGGGCGTGATGCCCGCCGCGAAAAAAATTGCGGCAGAGCAAGGTATCGATACCTCGACTGTCTCGGGCACGGGGCGGGGAGGACGCGTAACCAAAGGAGATGTACTGGCCAAAGAACAATCAGCACCCGCAAGCGTTGCCGCCGCCGCCAGCGCACCGGCGCTTGCCCGGCCACTGGCGCCAGTGAGCACGGAACAGCTTCCCGGCGGACGTCCCGAGCAGCGCGTCCCGATGTCGCGACTGCGGGCCAGGGTCGCCGAGCGCCTGGTGCAATCCCAATCCGCGGCGGCAATTCTCACCACGTTCAATGAAGTCAACATGGCGCCGGTCATTGAGCTTCGCAACCGCTACAAGGACCGCTTCGAGAAAGAGCACGGCGCAAAACTCGGGTTCATGTCCTTTTTCGTCAAGGCCGCCGTTCAAGCGCTGAAAAAATACCCCGTCCTGAACGCATCGGTCGATGGCAATGACATCGTGTACCACGGCTACTTTGATATCGGTATTGCCGTAGGAAGTCCCCGCGGATTGGTCGTGCCGATACTGCGCGATGCCGACCAGCTGAGCCTGGCTGAAATCGAAAGGAAAATCGCCGATTTGGGCAAGCGTGCCCAGGACGGAAAGCTCACCATCGAGGAACTGACAGGGGGTACGTTTTCGATCACCAACGGCGGCGTGTTCGGCTCGATGCTGTCGACCCCCATCATCAATCCACCGCAGTCCGCGATCCTTGGCGTGCATGCGACCAAGGATCGGCCGGTGGCTGAAAACGGCCAGATTGTCATCCGTCCCATGAACTATCTGGCACTGTCCTACGATCACCGCATTATCGACGGCCGCGAAGCGGTGCTGTCGCTTATCGCCATGAAGGACGTCCTGGAAGATCCGGCACGTCTGTTGCTCGACCTCTGATTGATGGCCATAACCGAGACTTTTGACGTTGTGGTCATAGGTGCCGGGCCGGCGGGCTATATTGCGGCGATACGCTGCGCCCAGCTGGGCATGAAAACCGCCTGCATCGAGGAGTGGAAAACCGCCGCCGGCAAGGGTGCCTTGGGAGGAACCTGTCTCAATGTCGGGTGCATCCCCTCCAAGGCCTTGCTGGAATCCTCGGAGCAATACGAGCATCTGCTACAGGGCAGCGCTGAACATGGCATCTCGATCTCCGGCGCGTCGATGGATGTCGCCAAAATGATCGCGCGCAAGGATGGCATCGTCAGCAAAATGACCGCCGGTATCGAAATGCTGTTTCGCAAGAACAAGATCGCCTGGCTGAAGGGACACGGAAAGTTCGCCGCAAAAACCGAGTCGGGCTGGCAACTTGAAGTGGGCGGCGAAACTGCTGCGGAAACGGTGCAGGCCGCACATGTCATTGTTGCCACCGGTTCCAAAGCGCGGCATTTGCCCGGCGTCCCGGTCGATAACAAAATGGTGTGCGATAACGTCGGCGCGCTTGCATTCAAGGAAGTGCCGCAACGGCTTGGTGTCATCGGCGCCGGGGTCGTCGGTCTTGAATTGGGCAGTGTGTGGCGCCGCCTGGGCGCCAAGGTGACAATTCTGGAGGCGCTACCGTCTTTTCTCGGTGCCGCCGACACAAGCGTGTCGCGCGAGGCCTGGAAGCTGTTTACCAAGGAACAGGGCCTGGATATCCGCCTGGGCGTGAAAATCGGCGCTGTCCGCGCGGCCAAGCGTTCCGGAAAATCCACCGTCACGGTGGACTACGAACAGGAAGGCACTGCGCAAAAACTGGAATGCGACCGCCTTATCGTAAGCGTGGGCCGCATTCCCAATACCGGCGGCTTGGGCGCGGAAAATGTCGGGCTAAAAATCGACGCCCGCGGCTTCATCGAAGTGGATGAATATTGCCGCACCGCGCTCCCGGGGGTGTACGCCATCGGCGACGTGGTGCGGGGACCCATGCTCGCGCACAAGGGAGAAGAAGAGGGCGTAATGGCTGCCGAACAGATCGCAGGGCAGAAACCCCACCTCGACCTGGATACCATTCCCTGGGTGATCTATACTTCGCCTGAAATTGCCTGGGTCGGCAAATCGGAACAGCAATTGAAAGATGCCGGCACCCCCTATCGGGTCGGGCAGTTTCCATTTCTGGCGAACGGCCGGGCGCTGGGCCAGGGGGATCCGCGCGGCTTTATCAAGATCCTCGCGCATGCGCAGTCCGATGCAATCCTGGGCGTTCACATCGTCAATAGCCGTGCTTCCGAACTGATCGCAGAGGCTGTGGTGGCCATGGAGTTTCATGCCAGCGCCGAGGACATCGCGCGCATCGTGCATGCCCACCCCTCGCTGTCCGAGGTCATGCATGAAGCAGCGCTCGCGGTAGACAAGCGCGCATTGAATATCTGATCTTCCAGACATGCATCGGGCATCCTGGCGTCTGAACAGCCACCCTGCGTCCAGGCAACCCACGCCCGACGAACTTGCCGTCGACGAAGGGCTTGCGCTTGGCGTCCGGGAATACTACGAAAAGCTCCTTACCCGGCGCGGCTACCTGCCTGACGAATCACAGATGCGTGCGGTGGTGCATCTGCAACAACTCTACGAAGACTGGCAAGCCTACAAGGCGCGGCGTAACACCCGATTGCGCCGCCTGGTAGTCCGGCCGGCCCTGCCGCGTGGCGTCTATCTATGGGGCTCCGTGGGACGCGGCAAGAGCTTCCTCATGGACAGCTTCTGCCTGTGCCTGCCTCTGGAGCGAAAGGTGCGCGTGCATTTTCATCACTTCATGCGCGACGTACATCGCGAAATGCGGGAACTCAAAGGCACGGAAGATCCGTTGGATGCCCTGGCTGAACGGATTTCGCGCCGCTATCGCCTCATCTGTTTCGACGAATTCCACGTCAATGACATCGCCGACGCGATGATTCTTTCACGACTGCTCAAGCGCACCATGGATCGCGGCGTGGTGTACTGCATGACCTCGAACTATTCGCCGGAACACCTCTACAAGGATGGCCTGAAACGGGAGAATTTCCTGCCGGCGGTCACCTTGATCAAGGAGCAAATGAATCTGGTGGAGGTTGATGGCGGAGTAGATTACCGGCTGCGCGCCATGGAGCAGATGAAGGTCTACCATAGCCCGCTTGGCGAGGCCGCGGAGCGGCAGATGCACGAGGCATTCGGACGAATCGCCGATGTCGAGGATGAATCCGGGGCGTTTTTTCTGGAGGGCCGCAGGATCGCGTGCCGCCGGCGCGCCGGCGGCACCGTCTGGTTTGATTTCAAGACGCTTTGCGGCTGGGGCCGCTCGCAAAACGATTACCTGGAGCTGGCCCGCTGCTTTCATACCATACTGATCTCGGAAGTTCCGCGCATGGGGCTGGATCTGGCAGACGAGGCGAGGCGTTTTACCCTGGCTGTGGATGTGTTCTATGACAACAAAGTCAAGCTCATCCTGTCCGCCGCGTCGCCTCCGGAGGAACTCCTGAAGCGCGAAGAAGCGTCAAAAGATGCGCGCATCCGCGCCATGGTGTTCGAGTTCCAGCGAACCGCCAGCCGTCTGACCGAAATGCAGACGCGCGCCTACGTGGAACAACCGCGTCTGGCAACGGCGGTAACCTGAAAGTCAGAGCAAGGAAAGTTCACATGGCGCAAATCAAAGCATTCCGCATTCGCGAATCGGATAAAAAAACCACCTCCGGCTTCGAGGATATCGACCCAGCCGAGCTGGACAATGGGGAGGTGCTGATTCGCGTGGCCTATTCGAGCATCAATTACAAGGACGCGCTGGCCGCCACCGGTGCCGGCAAAATCATCCGGCGCTTTCCCTGTGTCGGCGGTATCGATCTGGCGGGTTCTGTGATCGAGTCCTCCGATGCGCGCTTCAAATCCGGAGATCCGGTCATCGCCACCAGTTACGACATGGGTGTCGCGCATGATGGCGGCTATGCGGAGGTCGCGCGCATTCCTGCCGATTGGATCGTGCCGCTGCCGCAGGGAATGAGCGCGTTCGAATCCATGGCGCTGGGCACCGCGGGGTATACCGCCGCGCTGGGCATCCAGCGCATGGAATTGAACGGCCTGTCGCCGGCGAATGGCCCGGTGATTGTCACCGGCGCGACCGGCGGCGTCGGCTCGCTCGCCATTGATTTGTTGGCCGGGCGCGGCTACAAGGTCACGGCGCTGACCGGCAAGCCCTCCGAAGGAGCCTATCTGCGCGCTCTGGGCGCGGCGGAAATTCTGGACCGCAAGACCCTCGACCTCGGAAAAATCCGTGCCCTGGAAAAACCGCAATGGGCGGGTGCCGTGGACAATCTGGGCGGCGCGTTCTTGTCATGGCTGGCCAGCAGCATGCAGGTGTCCGGGACCATCGCGAGCATCGGCCTGGCTGCCGGGATGGATTTCAAGACCACCGTCGCGCCATTCATTCTCAGGGGAGTGTGTTTGCTGGGAATTGACTCAGGCTACACGCCGATGCCGCTGCGTCGCGAAGTCTGGCGGCGTCTGGCAACCGATCTGCGCCCGCGCCATCTGGCGGAAATGACCCGCACCATTGCGTTTGATGATTTGCCCGGCGCTTTCGGCGCTTTTCTCGACGGGCAGGTGCGAGGCAGGACAGTGGTGCGGATCGGCGGCTGAAGAAAGATTGGAGAACAAGCTGCTTGATTTGACTGGCGTCGTTATCAAAAACGACATTTAAATGTTCCCGTAACGCCCGCCAGTCAATGATGTGCTCAATCAAAAGATTAACACCCACGGTCAGCATGGGGCGTTCAGGCGGTGCCTAAAGCGCGAGGATTTTAACGTCAAATACTCGCTCGATAAACCACAGCAGCGCGATGCCGCACACCAGTGTCGATCCGCCGAGCATCATCCCTTTACGATAGAAAGGTGTCGCGCGCAGCCAATATGCCAGCGGCAGAAATGCGCCGACGATACAGAGCTGGCCGGCTTCCACGCCCAGATTGAATCCGACCAGCGCAAGCAGCAATGCGTCCTGCGGCAGGCCGAGATCGACCAGTACGCTGGCAAATCCGAACCCATGGATGAGACCGAAGGCGAAGGCGACCAGCCAGCGGCGTTCGAGCACCAGCGGACGCAGGTTGTTCAGCGCCGCGAGCACCACTGAGGCGGCAATGCTGGCCTCTACCAGGCGCGAAGGCAGCGAAATGACTTCGAGTGCCGCCAGCGACAGCGTTATCGAGTGCGCCACGGTAAATGCGGTCACCACCTTGAAAACGTCCCAAAACACCGGGGCCGCCCGCGGCGCCGCCAGCCAGCGGCGTTGCTGGTACACCAGCACCGAGGGCAGCAGCAGCGACAATATGAAAAGAATATGGTCAAACCCCACCCAGATGTGCCAGATACCCTCGCGAACAAAAGTGATGAATTGCGCCAGCAATGACGCTTCCGCCAGCACGAACTGCTGTCGCGGGCGATCCGCCGCGAACACCCCGGTTTGCGTGCCTTGGGAAGATTCGAGCCTGAGCAAACCCTTGTGCTGGGCGTCGAAATCAAAAAACAGGCTGTAACGCGCCTCGAGCTTGTGGATTTCCCGGCCGCAATCCGCGGAAAAATTGAGCACCGTGTAGGTGCCGTCGCTGTGCTTATCGACCAATTGCTCACCGGCCGTTATCGGGCACGAGCTGCCGTCGGCTGCAAGGGAGAATCGCGCCAGCGCGTAGGCGGCGATTTCCGCATGCCGCAATTTCAATTCTCCCCAGGTAATCTGGCCGTCACCGTTGGTATCCAGGCCGATCGCATACTCCAGGTCGCGCAATGCGATATCCCATTGTCCGGTAACAGCCGTTGCGCCTGCGCGCAGGATCAGGTAGCTGTCACTGGGCTTGTGCGCCAGGGCCACATCGGACCAGATGCAGGAGAACCACAGCAGCGCGGCAAGCACGCGTACTCGATTGCTCACTGAGCGATCTTTCCAAGGGCCTTGCCCAGTTCGCGAAAGCGCGCCTCTTCGTAACCGGATTCCCGCAGCCAATCCAGCGCCGGACGCGCCGCCGCAGGATTTTTCGCGGCCAATGCGGTTTCAAGAAGGATGCGCGCGTCATAGGGTTCGCGCTGCAGCAGATTCCAGTTCTCCACCGCGAGTTCCACGGCGCGCGCCGGGTTGTTGCGCAAAAGCAGCTCGAAGCGAGCCTCTTCAGCCAGATGCAGCTTGTCGCCGCGCAATGCGGCATCCGCGAAGCGGTCGGCGAGGGCCTGAACGAGCGCCGGCGCATTTTGCGTCCCCAAGGACTTCTCCGCGACGGCCAGGCGCAGCAACTGGATGTCCGATCGCGCCCAATCCTTGAGCAGCGTTATGACATCTGCATGGCGCTTTTGGTCCAGCAACAGGTCGGCATAAGCAGCCAGCACATAGCCGTCGGTGACACCCGTGGCGATGGCCTCGCGGAAATGGCGTTCGGCACGCACCGGATCCCCGGCCTGCAGCGCGATTTCCCCGAGGCGTGTCAACATCCACTGGCGATTTTCCGGGGTGCGGCTCGGATTGCGCTTGAAGGCGGCATCGAGCGCGGCGTAAGCAGCACGCACGTTGCCGGTGCGACTGTCGATCGTGGCAAAGCAGGCGGCAAGCGACAGGGGAGAGGCTACGCCCTTGCGCTTCTCGCATGCCCCCCGGGCGCGCGCGTAGTCTGCCATAACCATATAAAGAGCCCATTTCCAGCCCAAAGCTTCGGCATGCGCAGGGTTATGCGCCAGGACACTATCCAGATCGTCCATGGCATTGAGAAAATCGTGCCGATATTGACGCAGCAGCGCCCGGGTAAACAGGACCTCCACGGGGATATCCCGGCCAAGCCAGGGGCGAATGACGGCTTCCGCATAACCGATATAGCGCGGATCCCCCTCCGCGCTGGCAAGATCGAAATATCGCTGCGCCAGTTCCACGGCGCGATCAGGATTGCGGGGTTCCTTTGCCAGGGCCGCCCGCAGCGTTCGAAGCTCCAGCGCCACCGGATCGCCCGGCTTGGTGGGCAGGGATTCCAGAATCTGGGCGTCGTCCGCCGGCAGGAACGGCGCGGCCTGCGCGGCGGGAAGGGGCAAAAGGCCGCAACAAACTGCCACCAAGCCTGTGCAGGCCCAGCGGCAAGGTCCGGCACGAAAACTCTGCATAATTTATTGATTATAAGTATTTTTATTGATATATTGCCGGCGCGTCAACGCAAATCCGCGGTGGGCGTTACTGCAGTGGGAGTCCAACTAATAATCGCAAACAGGGCAGGTTGCTGCTAGCATGGCGACCGCCCATTGGGCCACCATGGGTAATTTAATCAAATCTTAGGAAACAGAGGAGCATTACAAATGAAAAAACTGATGACTGTTGTACTCGCCATGCTGTTCGCCGCGTCGACCGGTATCGCATTTGCTGCGGCTGACGCCAAGAAGGCAGGGAAGGACGCCAAGAAGACTGAGGGCAAGGCCAAGGCGGCCGACGTCAAGAAAGATGACCCGAAGAAAGACGGCAAGAAGAAGTAAGCAGTTTTCCGATCCTGAAAAGCAGGGCCCAGGCCCTGCTTTTTTTCGTCTACCTGAGCCCGGGGCAGACCGAATTTCATGGCTT
>Ga0155956_1002_pt1 | contig 22007 bp, 16 predicted proteins | sample RifCSPlowO2_02_FD_107610 | JGI IMG/M metagenome (GOLD analysis project Ga0155956, IMG submission 107610) | Betaproteobacteria bacterium RIFCSPLOWO2_02_FULL_62_17 | reverse complement strand
ACCAGCGCGACGCCGCCCAATGCGTCGATCACCGGCAGGATGCGCGCCAGTTGCAGGTCGACGGCCTCGATGGCCATGGTCGTCGCGCGGAAGTTGCCGGTGTGACCGACCATGTCGCCGTTGGCGAAATTGCAGCGCAGGGTCTTGTAGCGGCCGCCCTTCAACGCCGCGATCATGGCATCGGCGATCTCCGCGGCCTTCATCCACGGACGCTGCTCGAAGGGGACAATGTCGCTGGGGACTTCCTGCCAGGTTTCGCCGGGGAACTTGCCGGAGCGGTTGCCGTTCCAGAAGTAGGTGACGTGGCCGAACTTCTGCGTTTCCGAGCAGGCGAACTGGGTGATGCCGAGTTTGCCGAACCATTCGCCGCTGGTGTCGCGGATCGCCGGCGGTTCGACCAGGAAGCGTTTCGGCAGCTTGAGGTCGCCGTCATACTGCAGCATGCCGGCGTAGACGACCTGCGGCACGCGAACACGGTCGAAGTGCTCGAAACCGGTTTCTTCGAAGGCGCGGGTGATTTCGATTGCGCGGTCGCCACGGAAGTTGAAGAAGACCACCGAGTCGCCGTCCTCGACTGTTCCCACCGGCTTGCCGTCGCGGGCGATGGCAAAGGGCGGCAGGTCCTGGTCGATGGTCCCGGGAAAGCGCCGGCGCAGTTCGACGACGGCCGCCGAAGCGCTGGGGAACTGGTCGCCCTCGCCGAGTACATGCGTGCGCCAGCCCTTTTCAACCATCTTCCAGTTAGCCTCGTAGCGGTCCATGGTGATGTTCATGCGGCCGCCGCCGGAGGCGATGCGCGCGTCAAAACCGCCGGCGTTCAGTTCGGCGAGGAAAGCCTCGAAGGGTTGCAGGTAATCCAGCGCGCTGGTCTCCGCGACGTCGCGTCCATCGAGCAGGACGTGGATGCGTACGGCCTCGATGCCTTCGTCGCGGGCGCGCAGGACCATTGCCTTGAGATGGTCGATATGGCTGTGGACGTTGCCGTCGGAGAACAGGCCAAGGAAATGGATCAGGCTGCGTCCGGCGCGGGCGCCGGAGACGATCTGCTTCCATGCCTCGCCTTCCCAGATGGTGCAGGTGGCGATCGCGTTCGATACCAGCGCCGCCCCCTGGGTGTAGACCTGGCCGGCGCCGATGGCGTTGTGGCCGACTTCCGAGTTGCCCATGTCATCGTCGGAGGGCATGCCGACGGCGGTGCCGTGGGCACGCAGGCTGATGTTCGGGAAACGGGCGAAGAGCCGGTCGAGGGTCGGCTTGCGGGCGGCGGCGATGGCGTTGCCGGCGTCCGACTTTGAAAGGCCGTAGCCGTCCATGACGATGATCACGAGCGGGCCCGGGATTCCGGGAAACGTGGAGAGTTTTTGCAGATTCTGCGACATGGCGGCTTCCTAGGGGAAACTGAAAACAGGATATGTCGGATCTATCGGCGGTATCCGGTGATGGGGGCGCGTGAACAGCTCGCGGAAGCGCTCATTCGGCTATTGTAAACTTCGGTGGCCGCAGTGGGTCGCTATGGCTTTGCATAGCTTCACTTTGCGGCCCGTCATCGATCTGGAGAGTCTCAACATGGATGCCAAGCCGCGCATCACCGGCGCACACCTGGATTTCGAGCGCTTCCGGCTGCGCACTTTCATCGAGTCGCTGCCGCGCGAGGAACTTGACCGAATAAGCGCCCCTATCGAGCTTGCCGATATTGCCGCGGCACTGGACGGCAATCCGAAGGCGGTGCTGTTCGATGCGGTCGGCAGGGAAGGAGCGGCTTTGGCGGGAAATATTTGCGCCAGCCGCGCACGCCTCGCGCTGGCGTTCGCAACCAAGCCGGAGCGCGTGACGCAGGAGATCATGAACCGCTTGCGCACCCCCCAGGATATCGTCGAGGTGCCGCGGGAACTTGCCCCGGTCCAAGCCATCGTGCAGGAGGGCAATGCCGCGGATCTGACCGCGCTGCCGGTGCACCTGCAGCACGGTCTTGACGGCGCGCCGTATATCTCGGCATCGATCGATTTTTCGCTTGATCGCGAAAGCAACTGGACCAACGTCGGCATGCGCCGGCTGATGCTGCGCGGCCGCCGCGAGGCGGGCGTGGACCTGAATGCGCCCTCCGACCTGCGCGCGCTGTATGAGGCGCAAGTGAAGCGCGGCGCGCCGCTGCCGGTGGCATTCGTGGTGGGATCGCACCCGATCGACCACTTGTCCGCGACGATGCGCGTTGCGGGCGACGAATTGGCTTTGCTTGCGTCATTGCGCGGGGCCACATTGCCGGTGGTGAAATGCCTCACAAGCGACATCCGCGTGCCCGCCGACGCGGAATTCGTGCTGGAGGGGCAACTCGACGCGCGCGGGTTTGTCGAATCCGAAGGACCCTATGGCGAGTTTCTCGGCTATTACGGGGAGCTCAAGCGCAACCCGGTGTTTCACCCCACCGCGATGACCCGCCGCGCGGACGCCCTGTTCCAGACATCCACCATCGGCGGCAGGATGCTGGCGTGCACCGACACCGCGCAGTTGATCGCGCTGCGGACCGAGGCGACGCTCTGGCACGCGCTGCAGACAGCGGTGCGCGAGGTGACCTCGGTCTACGCGACACCGCAGAGCGGCGGCGCCTTTAACGTGCGCATCGCATTGCGCCAGCGCGTCCCGGGCGAGGCGCGCAATGCCATCGCCGCGGCATTCGCTTGCCACGGCAATGTCAAAAATGTTTTCGTCGTCGACCCGGACATCGACATCTTTTCCGACGCGCAGATGGACTGGGCGCTCGCTACGCGTTTTCAGGCCGACCGCGATCTCGTGGTCGGGTCGGGCTTTCGCGCCATGCCGCTCGATCCCTCGCTTGCCGGCTCCCGTACCTGGGCGAAAGCAGGTTTCGATTTGACCTTGCCAATGCTAAAGCCCGGTGAACGGCGCCCGATTGCACACCGCGTGCCCGAGCCGCCTCGCTACCAAGGTGGGCGTTTTGATGGAATCGAAGCGGCGCTTACCGACGGACCGAAGTATTTCGAGGAACTGATGGCCGCAACGGGCAGTCGCGACGGACGCGAAATCGTGCGCGAGCTCGAGCAGCTTCGAGCCAGCCGCGGTCTGGAGCGCGATGACGAAGGGCGGTACCGGGTCAAATGACCCGCTGCGTTGGACCGCAACGATGAAGATCTTGCTTCAGGCCGCCGCTTCCTCGACCCGGGCGATGCGGCAAAGCAGCGCGCGCAGCTGGTAGGTCCCCATCGCCGGATCGTAGGGCGGCGCGTTGCTGGTGAGCACATTGGCATTGGACTTCCAGATGCCGTGCTCGGGTCCGGGTTCCTCGGGAAACCACCAGCCGTGCTCGATATGCACCACGCGCGGATCGATCTCGTCGGTGACGCGGGCCTTCTGCTTGATTTTGCCGCGCAGCGTTTCGATCCACACCCAGTCCTTGTTGCGTATGCCCAGCGGCCGCGCGGTATCGGGATGGATCTCGACAATCGGATCGGGATGGGACTTCCTGAGCTTGGCGATCTGCCGGTGCTCGGAATTGAAGTAGAACGGAATGCGCGCGCCGGTGGTGAGCACCAGCGGAAAATCCTTCGCTATGGCCGGCGAAGACAGCGGGCTTTCAGGCGGCTCCTCGTAGTACGGCAGCGGCGCGTAGCCCCATTTCTCAAGCTTGGTCGAGTACAGCTCGATCTTGCCGGTCGGCGTCTTGAAGCCGCCCTCCTGGTACTTGCGGTAGCGCAACGCCGGCTGGTGAAAGCCCAGTCCTTTCAGTTCCTCGTAGCCCAGGCCGCAGCCTTTCCTGATCTGCGCGTCGAGCACTTCCTCGACCGATTCGGTGCCCACTGGCAGGTTCATGCGCCGCGCGAGCGCAACGAAAATTTCCTCATCGGACTTGCACTCGCCGATCTGCACCGCCTTCTGCTGCGCGAGCAACACGTTCGCGGCCACCGTCGGCAGACCCACCACCTGGTTCAACTCGGGCCACGACGCCGCGGGCAGCACGATGTCGGCGAGTTCCGTGGTGGGCGTCATGAACAGATCGGCGGCCACCAGCAGGTCCAGTTTCAGCAGCGACTCATGGACCTGCTTGGAGTTGCCGTAGGTGGACAGGGTGTTATTGCCAAAGACCAGGAAAGCCTTGACCGGATAGGGCACGCCCTCGCGCATTGCCTGCAGCAGAGTCGGGATATGCGCCGCCGGCAGATCGGCGCCTTCGCCGCACAGCATCGTGAAACGATCGGCGCCCAGGCGCTTGGCGTTCATCTCGGGTGACAGGTTCTCGATCAGGCTGGGAAAGCGCCCCAGACCGTGCATGCCGAAAACCCAGCCGCCGGGCACGTCGATATTGCCGGTGATCGCGGGCAGCATCGACACCGCGCGGATCGTCTGGATGCACTTGGGCGTGTGCTCGATCGCGCAGCCCCATTCCATCATCGAGGGCCGGGTTTGCGCGTACAGGCGCGCCGCCGCGCGGATCTTCCCGGCCGGCACCCAGGTGATCGGCTGCGCCCACTCCGGCGTGTAGCGGCGCACATGCGCTGCCAGCGCATCGAAGCCATGCGTCCATTGCGCGACAAATTCGGCGTCGTGCAGCCGCTCCTCGATGATCACGTTGAGCATCGCCAGCGCCAGCGCATCGTCGCTGCCGGGCCGCAACTGCAGCCACACCTTCGCCTGCTTGGCGAGCCGCGTCTTGCGCGGATCGACGACGATGATCGCCGGATTCGAATCGAGCGAATCGAGCGCATTGAAGCGCGTCTCGCCATCCGGGCCCGAGTTCAACGGGTTGTGCCCCCAGTAGATGATGCACGCGGGCGGCGTGCCGCCGCTGAAGTCGCACACCGGAAAATCGCCGAAGGTGGCGAGGCAGGTGTTGACCCTTGGATGAAAGCACTGCGCAAACCCCGGTTCGCACCAGTTGGGCGTTCCCAATGCGTGGCCGAAGCGCGACACCCAGCGGATATGGTGGCGGCCGGTGCCGGTGCCCATGGCGATCGCCTCGGCGCCGTGCTCGCGCTTGATGGTCTGGAGCCGTTCGGCGATCTCGTCGAGCGCCTCCTCCCACGAAATGCGCTGCCAACGGCCCTCCCCGCGCTTGCCGGCGCGGCGCATCGGGTATTTCAGGCGGTCCGGGTGGTAGACCAGATCGAGCGTGGTGCTGCCGATGGGGCACAGGCGGCCGCGGTTGAGCGGCGAGGCGCGATCGCCCTCCACCCGCGTCAGGCGCTCGCCCTCGACGTGCAGCAGAACTCCGCAGCCGCCATGGCAGCTGCGGCAGACGCTTTTGAGTATTTGGGTCGTCATCGTCTTTGAATGCTTTCTGTTGGGAGCCTTACAAGCCGCCGCCCATTGTGGTCAGGTTTAACCGCAGGCGATTGACAATGATCAAACTGTATATGCACTACCGGTGCTGCGGCGGCGCGACTCTCTAGCCACCCCGATACTTCTCCCTGGCGCCGCGCGCGAGCGCCACGCCATGTCCGGGCCGCTCGGGGATCTGGAAGCATCCGTCCAAGCAGTCCAAGGTGTGCTCGAACAGATCCTTCGGAATCCAGTCCATGAATTCCACCAGAAAGCCGTTGGACAGTGCCCCTACTATGTGGATGGACAATTCATGCGCGAGGTGCGGCGACACCAGGAGCTGATTTGCCGCCGCGAGCGCGGCGATTCGCAAGGTTTCCGAAAAGCCGTTGGCATGCTGCACGTCGGGCATCAGATAACGCGCGGCGCGTTTTTCGATCAGGTCGCGGAACTCGAAGCGCGTGTAGGCGTTCTCGCCGGTGGCCACCGGAATGCCAATCGCCCGCGCCACCTCCGCGCAACCCTGAACGTCGTCGGCATTGACCGGTTCTTCGTACCAGACAAGGTCAAGATCCGCAAGCATTCGAGCCTGTTCGATGCTCGAATGAACGTCCAGGCGCTGGTTCACATCCACCATCAGCCGCATGCCGTCGCCGAGCGCGCGGCGCACCGCCTCCACTCTTTTGCGATTCTCGCGCGGATCGGGGTGGTGGATTTTCATCTTGTAGTATTTGCAGCCCAGGCCTGCGTAGGTGCGTGCCTCGCTGATCAGGTCTTCGACACTGTAGTTGGCGAAACCGCCGCTGCCGTAAGCCGGGATGCTCGGATTCACCGCGCCCCAGAGCTTGAAGAGCGGCTGGTTCGCGGCCTTGCCGACAATGTCCCACAGGCCGATGTCCAGCGCGGAAATCGCGAACGCGGCGATACCGTGCTTTTTTCCCGCGTCGGCGCGGAACATGCGCTCCCAGAGGCGCTGCACGAAGAGCGGGTCTTCGCCGATGAGCGCGGGCTTCAGTCGCGTCTCAAGGTACACCTGGATCGCCTCGACGTTGCCGCCGCCAAAGCCCAGCGTAGTGCCCAGGCCGGTGACGCCTTCGTCCGTGGAAATCTCCGCCACCACAAGTCGGTGGTGCGCGAACTGCTTGCGCATCTCCCTTTGCAACGGGATGGTGAGAATGCAGGTATCGATTGCGGTGATTTTCAAGGTGTCCCCATGCGGATGATTGTGGAATTTCCAACGGGATTATGATCCGACTCGGAGGAATACTGTCACCGTCGCGCGGGGCCCGACCGCGCTGGAACCGAATTCGACAAGCAGCGGCGCCACTTCGCGGTCATGCGCGACGAGGTCTCAAAGATGATCGCCGCGGGTAAGACGGTTGCGCAGATACAGGCGGAGTTCAAGGTGCCGGCGGAATTCGCCCATTACACCGGCCCGGCGCGCCTGAAGGCGTTCCTCAATCTCTTTTATCACCAGTTGCTGGAGCGAGGCTTCTGGCCGTAATGCGGGGCGGCACCAATAAGCACAGCGCCACACCGTGGCGCTGTGCGCGAACTACACCCGCAATCGACTCGTCCTGGGCACACCGCTCATCAAGAACGCCATCTGATCCGCCAGGATGTGACGGTTGCGCAGAATGAAGTGCTCGTGCCGATTTGGCGTATAGGGAACGTAGAGGAGCGGCATGCGCGCTTGCTCCGGTGTCCGATCCGCTTTTTGGGAATTGCATCCGCGACACGCGGTAACAATATTCGTCCAAACGTGCCGTCCGCCTTTCGATACCGGCAGGACGTGATCGCAAGACAGGTCGCGCCTGCCGAAGCCGGCACCGCAGTACGCACACAGGTGGCGATCGCGCGCGAACAGCAATTCATTGCTCACGGCCGGCGCGCGCGCGAACAACCGCGACGCGTGTCCGTCACCGCGCAATGCCAGGATCGACTGCGTTTCAATGCGCGAACGGCGCCCATCGCGCTGAATGCCGCCACGGTATTCGCAAACGTGATTTCCCGCCGACCAGGCAACCAGCCGCTTGGCGTGATAGGTGATCGCTTCGTCGATGCCTACCCAAGCCTGCGGCAGTCCGGCCCGATCGAGCGTCAGAATCAAGGTTTCCATTGCTTCACCTCCCTGCTATCCAAAGGCAGACCGGAGGCTTGCGCCCCCGGCCTCACCGCATTGCCACTACTGCTGAGCGGCCTCACGGCCGGATTTTGACCAGGTCCTTGAGCACGCCGTCCAGGCCGCCGAACACCGAGATCCTGTCGATCTTCTCGGTGACCTTCTCCAGCGTTTCAAGTTCCTTCAAGCGCAACGCAATCGGGTTGTCTTCCATCACCTTGGCGGTGTTCAAGAGGGAACGCGTCGCCGCAGTTTCTTCGCGCCGGCGAATCACGTTCGCCTGCGCCGCCTTTTCCGCCTCGACCACCTTGTTCAAGATGGTCTTCATCTCGCCCGGCAGGATGATGTCTTTCACCCCGACGGATTCGACTTCAAGACCGTAACCCGCGACACGCCGCTTGATGTGCTCGCCGACCACCTCGTTGATGACGCTCTTGTTCTCGAGCAATTCATCGAGGCTGCGGGTACCGACCGCCGCGCGCAGTCCGAACTGCAGTTCCTTGTAAAGAAACTCCAACGGCTTGGCCTGCTTGGCGAAGGCGATCTGCACGTCGGTGATGCGGTAACCGGCGGTCAAGTTCACCCGCAAGCTCACCTTGTCGCGAGTCAGGATTTCCTGACCCGCGACGTCCAGCACCTGCAAACGCAAATCGACGGTTTCCACCTTCACGTCACGAAGGAAACGCCAGAAATAGTGCAGCCCCGAGGCGAGCAAGCCATGCAGCTTGCCATCGACGCTGAGCATACCGGCGCTGTGCTCGGGCACCATCGCGACGAACACCCCTTCGTTGCCGGCGATCTTCACGCCTCCGCGCAGAATCAGCGCAGCGATTTTCGGCACCAATGCCGCCGCGATTACGAAGTCGGTCGCGATATCGATCTCTTCGAAGGCGACGTCGATGTAGCCCTTCCAGTACAAGCGGCGGGTGTTCGGGGCCAACACTTCGACCAGCACGCCACTCTCGTAGCGCAGCGCGATCTGCGATGCGCCCAGCTCAATCGCGACAAACTCTCGTGCCACGACCTCGGGCTCCGCCATTCGCAGATAGTCGGCAAGCGGGTGGTCGAACAGCGTCTTAGCGAGCGAGAATTTTTCGACCGCGAACCGCTTCAAGGGGTCGAAATAGCTGTATTCGCCCGGACCCAATACTTCGACGAAATCACCTTTGCGAAAAAGCAAGGCGCGTTCGTCCTTCTTCACATGTACTTTAGTCATAAACATGATTCTTCTCCTTCTAATAAAAAAATGGCTCCGGCTTCCCGAACGCTCGACGGGCAACCGCGTTGCAAGCGCGGGATCTCAGCCGCGCCTCCCGTGAGCGCATCGCTCGATCTCAAAACCAATCGAACTAGCGATCACGCTTGGCTGTTGCTGCCTCGCGCGCCTGCGCCAGCGGCGCACAGATCAAACGGGCGGTGTAACAAGCAATGGCGAATCAAACGACGCCGCCACTTGCCACCGAAGCCGGACCCGGGTACTACAATCAAAACAAGCCTTCAAAGGGCTTTGCTTTTCCAGCGGGATTCGAACCCGCGACCTTTCGGTTATCAGCCGATTGCTCTACCCAACTGAGCCATGGAAATGGAGCGGATGGTAAGAGTCGAACTCACGACCTCGGGCCACACGGCCCGCGCTCTACCTGCTGAGCTACACCCGCGTGCATCCATCGTTCCCGCACCGCGGTATGCGCCAATCCAATTTTCAGGATGAGCGCACCAGGGAGGACTCAAGAGCCTCTCCCGCTGACGATACGTTTGCGACGAATTCTTCCTTGCGGTCTTCGACACTGGATGTGGCAATGCTATTGGCGCCGCCGGCAGGACTCGAACCCGCATCCTCCGCGTTCGAAGCGCGGAACTCTGATCCGATTGAGATACGGCGGCATTGAAACTGGTGGGCCCTGCAGGAATCGAACCTGCGTCGCGCGGATTAAAAGTCCGCTGCCTCGCCTCTCGGCCAAAGGCCCGCTGCATTGCATAGACAAAGCTGGTTTCCCCGCTTCCTGCTCTTGTGGTTGGGGTGATCCACCCGATTCGAACGGGCATCTCCTTGGTTCACAGCCAAGGGCTTTTGCCGATTAAGCTACGATCACCATCGATTTGGCTCCGGCCGGTGGAATCGAACCACCCTCGTTCACCGTTAACAGCGGTGCGTTCTCACCCTGAGAACCAGACCGGAATATAAGATTGGTCAGTGCGGTGAGATTCGAACTCACGACCTCCGCGGTCCAAGCGCGGCGCGCTGGCCAGGCTGCGCTACACACTGATTGATTGGGCAGGGGCGGCGCGGATCGAACGCGCAACATCGAACTTCAAAGGCTCGCGCTCTACCGATTGAGCTACGCCCCGACAAACTGGTGCCGCCGGCGCGGAATCGAACCGGCCTCTCGGGTGCTTCAGACCCGCGCTAATCCTTCTCAGCTACAACGGCTTTGAAACTGGTGCTGCCGGTCACGCTTCGAACGGACGCCCTCCCGCATACAAGGCGGGTGCTCTGCCACCTGAGCTACGACAGCGTTAGTGGTGAACCGTGCGGGGCTCGAACCCGCTACTGCCGGCTTGAAGGGCCGGGCGCGCGACGCTTTGCATTACGGTTCATATTGGAATCTGCCGGCCCGCCCGGCGAGGTGCAAAGAAGCCCGAGTGTGAGGTCACAGGCTGCTCGCCTCGCCGGGCGACGACAGAACTCATTGCCACATCCGAATTGTCAAAGATCATCCCGCCTTGATCCGGTCGCTATGCCGGCGCGGTTACCGCAACAACCTTGGTGCCCCACCCGAGATTCGAACTCGGAGAATCCGGTTTCTAAGACCGGCGCGTATGCCTGGTTCCGCCAGCAGGGCACGAACTTAAATCGTCTGCACAAACAAAAAGCCCGGGGACCTTGCGGTACAACCCGGGCTTTGGTGTTCGTTCTGTTTGAACGCTCACATCAAAAATTTCTCCCGGATCGCGCTTGGGCGTGTCGGCTCATGGCCACCATTGCGCGCAAAGCCGGCGTCATGTGAGCCCAGAGCTTGGACGACGATTGGCTGGACGACACACGCAGCCCAGGGCGCCATGCGCCTGGCGGCGTGAGTCCGGTCTATCGACCTTAAGCTTGTGATTCTGTTGGTCAGCATGGTCATTTCGTGAATCTAATGAGACTGCGCTTGATTTCTCTGGTTTGCCGCGTCACACCCAACAGAGGGCGCGACGTTGAAAAACGCAATACTAGGCGTCGAAAAAGCCATTGTCAATCATTTTATGAAATTATTTTGCATAAGATAATAGTTTTGCTACAATGTCTTTATCGATTTGTGAGGGTCGACACAGCCATGGCATCAGCTTCTGCAAAGCCGCGCCGGCTTAAATGGCGCACCCGCATCGTGATGGCCGAACGCGGCGTACGATCGGTTTCCGCGCTTCGCCGCAAGCTGGAAGAACTCGGAATTAGCATCTCCGATGCCCAGCTCGGACGCATCATCGACGGCAGATCCAGCCATTTCAATTCCATTGTCGTCGGCGGATTGCTGACGGCGCTGAATTGCGGCTTAAGCGATCTGTTCGCCGTTCGCTAGGCCCCAAAAAACCCGGAGAGCTTTCGCTGTCCGGGCTTTTGGTGAACTGTGTCGGTTCACCGCTATCGACAAACCTCCGGACTGGGGAATACCGCATCTTCATCGCCATGGTGAATCGGCTTGGCTGGCGCGCATGGCGGCACAAAAACCAGGCTGGACGAGCGAACGCCTCGCAAGCTTCGCGATATCGCCGTTAGTTTGTTGTTACGCTGGTTCATGGTGGATAGCCAATGGGTAGACCCGTTGCCGCTGCATTCATGTGTGGAAGGGCGCGAAGTCTGCCGGAACTTAATGCAGGCGTCAAGGAAAAGCACCGGTCGCTGCGCGCCTGCACGGCGTTGCTGTACGATTCGCGCCAACATGCGCATTTTCAGCGGGACAAGCCGGTCATGGACGTGCACTTCATCGACACCTCGTTTCGAGACGGAGCCCAGAGTCTATGGGCCGGAGGCATCCGGACCGGCATGATCGAGGCGGTTGCGCAAGACATGGACCGGGCCGGATTCGAAGCCATCGAGGTCCCGGTCTCCGGCAATTACATGAAGAAGTTCGTCCGCGATCTGAAAGAAGATCCCTGGGAAATGGCGCGGATGGTGGCCGCAAGAATGCCGGAAACGGTCAAGACCGCGATGGCCGGCGCCCATATCGTACCGTTCGAAGCCCCGCCGCCCCGGGCGATCGTCGCGCTTTTCTATTCGCGCGTGGCCGAGATGGGGGCCCTGAACCGCGTCCAGATAACCTGCAACACGCTTGACCAGATCCAACGCACACTGCCCTGGATCATTCCGCTGTTCAGGAACCTCGGACTGCAGATCGCCCTGGCGCTCTCCTACGCCGTTTCCCCACGCCACACCGACGGGTACTACGCGCAAAAAACGCGCGAGATCCTCCGCTTCAAACCCGATGCCATCTACCTCAAGGACCAGTGCGGCCTGCTCACTGTGGATCGGGTGCGCACCCTGCTCCCAGTCTTGTTGCAGAACGCGAACGGCGTCGCGGTGGAACTGCACTCGCACTGCACCACGGGGCTCGCCCCGTTGGTCTATCTGGAGGCACTGAAGTTGGGGGTGAGCCGACTGCACACGGCGGTTCCGCCGCTTGCCGACGGCTCCTCGCAGCCATCGGTGCTCAACGTGGCCCGGAACGCCCGTCTACTGGGCCATTCGTCCCGGGTCGACGCTAACCTCTTGCAAGCGGTCGCGGAGCGGCTCACGGCGATGGCGCGGCAGGAGATGCTGCCGATCGGCGTCCCTGTCGAGTACGACGCGGCGCAGTACCTCTATCAAATTCCCGGCGGCGTGATTTCGAACCTCAGGCATCAGCTCGGCGAGCTGCGCATCCTGCACCGTCTGGACGAAGTGCTGGAAGAGTCGGTGCAGGTTCGCAAGGACTTCGGCTATCCGATCATGATCACCCCGCATTCCCAGTTTGTATGCACCCAGGCGGCCATCAACGTCGCCATGGGAGAGCGCTACAAGCACGTCATCGACGAGTTCATTCTGTTCGCTCAAGGCGTATACGGGGAGGATTCGGGCTACACCTGGATGGATCAGAACCTCAAGGACAGATTGCTGGGCACGCATAGGGCGAAGGAACTGGCGGCGCGAAAACGTCCGGACATCCCGTTGGACGAAATCCGGGATAGATTCGGCGGCGGTAGCGTCTCGGACGAGGAGTTCCTGCTGCGTTACATTATGAAGGGCTCAGAAGAAATCGAGGTAATGCGTGCGGCGGGCCGGCCGAAGCAGTATTACGACAGTTCGCTGCCCCTGGTGACCCTGCTTCAGGAACTCGCCAAGCACCAGCGGGTGCGCCATGTCTACGTGCAGCGGGGCGACGACTCGCTGCTGGTACAAAACCGCGCCTCGGCTTGATCGGGCCCCGGACCGGGACCCGGGAAAGGGCCAGTGTACGTACTCGTCCTTGCCATCCAGGCTCGCGCCGTCTTCAGCCCCCGACCAACACATAGTCGATTTCCGATCAGTGCAGGCCCGGCAGAATTTCAGAAAATTGCATTTTCTCCCACGGGTTCCGATGCTTACCCGCTTCGCTCAGCCCGCCGTCCCGATCTGCCTGCCCTCGAAGCTCGGCAGCTTCGCATCGATCAGCACGAAGGCGATGACGCAGGGCACGCTGCCGCGGTTCACCCAGTTGTGAATAGTGCCGCGCTGCACCAGGATGTCGCCGGCCTTCAGTTTCACGACGACGCCGTCATCCAGTTCCATGTCGATCTCGCCGGCCATGACCACCGCGTAGTCGATCGAGGCGGTGCGGTGGTTGCGCGGCGCGGCCCCCGGCTGGTACTCGACCACGCGAAAAACGGTGTCTCCAGCGTGCGCGGTGCCGACCTTCTTAAGACCCGCGTCCTCGTCGCCGCTCAGATCCGCGGGTATGGTATCCGTGGTCCACGCCAGGCAAGCCATGACGCCGGGCCGCATCGGCGCGATGCTCGCCGGTACCGAATCCATTTTCACCACCGCGCGCCCGTGCTTGTCGTGGCCGGTGACCACGCGCCTGATCTGAAATGCCACGGGTGTTTCTCCCTGGATATAAGACCGGCGGCGGGTAAATCTATCGCCGCCTGTTTAACACAGCTCGGCGAGTTTGATGCCGAGCGGTCGTAAATTGCCTCTCCGGGTATCATCGCACGACTTCCCAAATTGGATGCATCATGGCAAAAATGACCGGCGCGCAGGTTCTCGCTGACATGCTGGCGGGCTATGGCGTCACCCACGTCTTCATGGTGCCCGCGGTGCTGCGCGCGAGTTTCGCGGAAATGGAGCGGCGCACCGGCATCAAACGCATCCATGCGCACGGCGAAAAAGCCGCCGCCTACATGGCCGATGGCTATGCGCGCGCCAGCGGCCGCCCCGGGGTATGCATGGCGCAGGTGATCGGCGCGCTCAATCTCGCCGCGGGTCTGCGCGACGCCTGGCTCGCGTATTCGCCGGTGATCGCCTTCACCGGCGGGCGCGAACCCAAGACCCAGTACCGCAAGGTCTACCAGGAGATCAACGACATGCCGGCTTTCGAGCCGGTGACCAAGTTCAACGCCACGGTGGACGCGGCCGAGCGCTTTCCCGACATGATTGCGCAGGCCTTCCGCGTCGCGGTCTCCGGGAGCCCCGGCCCGGTGCACCTGCAATTCCGCGGCAATGAAGGCCAGGTGGACGCCGAGGAGGCGGACATGTCGCCGCGCATCGAGACGCAGTTTGCGCGCGTGCCGCCGTTCCGGCCCGCGCCGGAGCAGGCCGCGGTCGCGGCGGCGCTCACCGCGCTGCAGCGTGCTTCTCGCCCGGCGATCGTCGCCGGCGGCGGCGTGCGCGCTTCCGGCGTGGCGCGAGAGCTGGTCGCCCTGGCGGAAAAACTTGCCATCCCGGTCGCGACCTCGCTCAACGGCATGGACTCAATTCAGGGTCTCTGCGGCGAGTGGCGCGAGAAATACCGCGCGCTGCTCGCCTCCGACGCGGTGCCGATGCGCCCGGAGCGCTTGTGCGCCGATCTGAGCGCAACGCTACCCGAAGACGCAATTGTAATGGTCGACACCGGCCACGCCGGCATGTGGATGGGCGGCATGTTCGACCTGTGCTCGCCCGCGCAAAGCTATATCCGCAGCGCCGGCCACCTGGGCTGGGCCTTTCCGGCGGGCATCGGCGCAAAGGCCGCCTGCCCGGAGCGGCCGGTGGTGGTTTTTACCGGCGACGCGGGCTTCTGGAATCACATCGCCGAGATCGAGACCGCGGTGCGCTGGGGCATCAACTCGGTGACCGTGGTCAACAATAACGGCGGCGGCAACCAGAGCAAGCGCGGCTTCGACCGCGCCTACGGCGGCGAACAGACCGAGCAGGCACGCGAACTGTGGACCTTCAGCAAGGTGAACTTCGCGCGCATCGCCGAGGACATGGGCGCCCTGGGCATACGCGTCGAGCGTCCCGCGGATTTCGTCCCGGCGCTCGAGCGCGCGCTCAAGGCCGGACTTCCCGTGGTCATCGACGCCGTCACCGACATCGAGGCGCTGGCGCCACTCGCGGTCACTTAAACTCGAGGAGGAGGCAATAATGTCGAAAATTCTTCAGTTTCTTCTGCTTGCGCTTTGCAGCGGCGGCGCGGCGGCGCAATCCTATCCCGCAAAGCCGATCAATTTCGTTCTCCCGTTTCCGCCCGGGACGCCCGACATGGCGGCACGCGTCTATGCCGAATCGGTCAGCGCGTCCATCGGCCAGCGGATAGTCGTGGCCAACGTCGGCGGCGGCGGCGGCGTGCAGGCGGCGCTCCAGGTGAAGCAGGCCGCGCCTGACGGCTACACCATGTTCGGGGGATCCTCGGGGGCGATGGCGTTGCTCAAGGCGGTGCGATCCGACTTGCCCTACGACTCGGAGAAGGACTTCCTGCCGGTCACGTCGCTCTTCTCGATGCCGACATTCGTCACGGCGCACACGGCCACCCCGTTCACCTCGATGGTCGAGCTGATTGCCTATGCAAAGAAAAACCCCGGCAAGCTCACCTTCGGCTCGCAGGGCGTTGCCTCGCCCGGACATTTCCAGGGAGCGATGCTGACAGGAGCGGCCGGCATCGACTTGGTCCACATCCCCTACAAGGGCGGCATCGCCCAGATCGTGGACATGGTCGCGCAACGCGTCGACATCGGCTTCAACACCTGGTCGGCGACACGCGAGTACGTGCGTGCCGGCAAGCTCAGGTACCTCGCGGTGACGGCGGACGCCCGGCGCAACGAAGAGCCCGGCGTCCCGACGCTCGCCGAGCTTGGCATCCGCGGCGTGGAGCACGATACCTGGATAGCGCTGTTCGTTCCCGCCCGGACACCCGACGCCGTCGTATCGCGGCTCAACCAGGAGTTCGTGCGCGCATCCACAGCGCCGGAAGTGGTGAAGCGGCTGAACGCGGAGGGCTTCCTGATCCGAACCGGGACCCCGGAGCAGCTGCGCCGGCTGCTGGCGTCGGACAGCGAAATCCTGCGCGCCGCGGCGCGCAAATTCGGCATCAAGGCAGACTGACGGACACGCAGGAAAGCGTGCTCCAGGCGCCGCTTACCAGCCAGATTCAATAGTGTTCTCTTCCCGCAGTCGGCCGGTGGGCGGCTGCAACTCTCCCAGGGTTGATCTAGATCAATGATGAAAGAGCTGTCATTCACCCTAATGCAGGTGCATCCCCGACGAAACCAGGCCGGACAACGTTGCGATGGCCAGATCGGTTCACAGGTGGGCGCATTGACGGGCTGCGGCGATCGTTGAGAGGCACGCATGACAGCGGAGGAACCGGGCATGGCTCAGCAAGTGATGGCGGCAGACGACCTTTTTCCCGCGACCCGCAAAACACCCCTGCCCGGCGGCTACATGGGGCGCATCCTGAGAGTGAACCTCAGCACCGAAAATTTCGAGGTGCTGCCCCTCCCGGAAGAACCGCTGCTGAAAAAATTGTGGGGTGGACAGGCGCTCGCGCTTTACATTCTGCTGCGCGAACTCGCGGCCGATGCGCAGCCACTCGGGCCCGATGCGAAGGTGGTCATGATGACCGGCCCGCTCACGGCGACCGGGCTCACCCCTGGCGGCACCAAGATGTGCGCCGTGTTCCTCTCCCCCATCACCGGCTACACGCTGGGCCGCGCCGCCACCAGCGGCTTCTGGCCGATGGCGCTCAGGGCGGCCGGCTACGACGGTCTCATTCTGGAAGGCGTGGCGCGGCGCCCGAGCTACCTCTACATCGACGAGGAGCGCGTGGAATTGCGTGACGCCTCCCCGGTATGGGGCTTGGGCACGCGCGACACCGAAAACCGGCTGCGCGAACTGGTGGGGCACCGGGACGCGCGCGTCGCCTGCATCGGCCCGGCCGGCGAACACGTCGTGCCCGCCGCGATGCTGGTGAACGACTACAACCACAATGCCGCGCACGGGCTGGGCGCGCTGTTCGGCTCCAAGAAGCTGAAGGCGATCGTCGCGCGCGGCACGCGCCGCCCGCCGCTGCACGACAAAAAGGCGCTGATCGACGCCGGCCGGCGCTGGCGCAAGGTGCTGGAGCCGACTGTGTACACCGTGCAGCAGCGTTTGAAGAGCCCGGGCTATGGCGGGCTGTGGGGCGCCATCACGCGCAACAACTGGCGCAGCACCGTGATCACCGACGAGGCGCGCGGCTTCGATCAGAACCGCGTGACGCTGCGGCCGTGTTTTCAATGCCAGCGGCTGTGCCCCTGGGATGTCGAAATCGGCGAAGGACCGCATAAGGGCAAGGGCGGTCACTTCAACGCCGGCAGCGAATGGATGGACACGTTCTACAACCTGGGCCTCAAGGGCAACGATGTCCTGCAGCTCACCGAACGCATCAACGACCTCGGCATCGAATGCGGCCATTTCGCCAACGCCGCCGGTCTGGCTTTCGAAGCCTGGGAGAAAGGCCTGCTGCAGGCCGATCGCACCCAGGGCCTTGTGCTCCAATGGGGCAATCACGCCAGCGTTGAGCGGCTGCTGGAGCAGTGCGCGCGCCGCGAAGGATGGCTGGGCAATCTGCTCGCCGAAGGGGTGGAGCCGCTGGCCAAGGCACTCGGCGGCGATGCGCCGCAGTGGGCGGTGCATACGAAGGGCGGCAGCCCGGCGCAGCATGACTGGCGCCCGCGCATCTCCGACATGCTCGACAACCTCACCGGCAGCGGCGGCATGAAATCGCAAGGTGGCGGCAGCTACGCGGTGTCGCCCAGGGATCTGGCGAACACCGAGCAATGGGGACCGCTCGACCCGGCGCTGCCAGAGGGTTGGGCGCGGTCGCAAATGCTGGCCGAGCAGTTGAAACAGGCGTGCGGCCTGATGGGCTGCTGCTGGTTCGCGCTGATCGATATCAATGCCGAGGACGCCCTCAATTCGATGATGGACTCACTCAACGCCACCACCGGCTGGAACATGACGCTCGAGGATGCGCGCGCGGCGGGCCACCGCAGCATGATTCTGCAGAGCATCTTCGGCGCGCAGCATGGCTGGCGCGCAGAGCACGATTGGAAACATGTGGGGCCGCGCTTCCTCGAGCCTGTCCCCGACGGCAAGTACCAGGGCTTCACCATCGCACGCTGGCTGCCCGATATCGTGCAGGAGTACTACCGCCTGTCCGGACGGCACGAACTGTCCGGGCGTCCATTGCCTGGCACCCTCGAGCGCCTGGGCCTGGAAGAGTTCGCCGCGTGGGCCGAGCGCGAGGCGCGCCCGTGAACGCGCCGCTGGAACGCACTCCCTACCCGGTTGCGCGCCTGCTCGATGGCCAGGCGCGCGCCATCCTGTTCGATGCGGCCAAGTGCATCGGCTGCCGCCAATGCGTGGAAGCGTGCAAGGACTGGAACGATCTGCCACGCGGCGATACCGGGCGCATTGGCGGCACCACCTGGCTCACCATCGAGCCGCCGGTGATGGAAGGCCAGTCCTCAGTGTGGGGCCGCAACAGCTGCATGCATTGCCAGTTCCCGCTGTGTGCCGCCGTGTGCCCGGTGGAGGCGATCACCAAGTATGAAGAAGGGCCGGTGGTGATCGACCCGGCGCGCTGCATCGGCTGCGGCTTCTGCATCGAGGCCTGTCCGTGGCAGGTGATTGGCAGGAATCGCGCCGGCGGCAAGGCGCGCAAGTGCACCCTGTGCCAGGACCGCCTGGCCGGCGGTGTATCGCCGTTTTGCGTGTCGGCCTGCCCGGCCGGGGCGCTCGAATTCGGATTGCTTGAGGAAGTGCGTGCCCAGGCTAGGCAGCGCGCAGCCGCAAATGGCGCCACTGTCTACGGCGGCAACGAAGCCGGCGGCACGCAGGTACTGCATGTCCTCAACCGGACGCCGGCCGAGCACGGCCTTGCGGCTGTCGCCGCGCAGCGGTTCCCACCGCACCGGGTAGGCCTCGGCGCGATACTGCGCATGCTGTTTGGCGCCAGCGGCGGCCTGAGTGGCAAGTGGCGCGCGCTGGGAAATGCCTTGCGCAAACCTTGGCGGCTCAAATACCGCTATTGGCCCGGCCGCGGCGGATAAGGCGAATGGCGCGGTCGCGCAGCGGCCTATTCCGCCTTTGCCCCGGTTTCCTGAATCACCCGGGCGTATTTTGCAATCTCCTTGCGCACGTAGTCAGCGACCTCCGCGGGCGTAGTGCGGCTGAATTCGACGTTCATGGTGGCGAATTTCTCCTTCACTTCGGGCTGCTCCATGGCGCGGTTCAACTCCGCGTTGAGGCGCCCGACGATAGCCGTGGGCGTGGCGGCCGGCAGGAAGAAGGCGAACCAGGTCATGTCCTCGAACCCCGGAAAGCCCGACTCGGCCACTGTCGGCACATTCGGAAGACCCGGCACGCGCTTGGCTGTGGTGACCGCGATCGGGCGCAGCTTGCCGCCTTTCACCTGCGCGAGCGGCATGGGAATGGAAGTGATGCCCATGCTGGCCTGATCGCCGACCACCGCGGTGACCGCCGCGGCCGGTGAGAACGGCACATGCACGATATCGGCCTTGGCCTGTTTCTTCAGCATCTCCATCATCAGCTGCGTGCCGGTGCCGGTGCCCGCGGAGGCATAACTCATCGGCCGCGTTTTCGCCAGAGCGAACAGCTCCTGCAGATTGTTCGCCGGCACCGAAGGGTGCGCAAAAATCATGTTGGGCGTCGCGCCCGCATGCGCCACCGCAACCAGGTCTTTCGCCGCAAAACCCGGGTTCTTGTACAGCGTGACATTGATGGCGATGGCGCTGCTCGTGGCCAGCAGCGTGTAGCCGTCAGGCGCGGCCTTCGCAACCACCTGAGCACCGATATTGCCGCCCGCGCCACCACGGTTTTCGACGATCACGGGCTGGCCGACACCTTCGGACAGTTTCGGTCCGACCACCCGCGCAATCACATCGCCGGTGCTCGCCGCCGGGAAAGCCACCAGGATGCGAATCGGCTTGGCGGGGAAATCCTGCGCAGCGGCAACCGCCGGCGCAAGGGCAAGCGCAAGTACTGCCATTTGGTTCCATTGCCGTTTCATGAGTTGCCTCCTTGGTCGTCATCGGTGAGCGTTGCGCGCCACCCCGCCGCGCTGACGGCTAAGCTAGACGAGGCGCAGGCGCCTGACTTGACTTAGATCAACAAGACGGGTGCATGAGGCATGTGCTGCCTTTCGTCGGGCTGCCCGACGCATGCAATACTTCGGCTTTTCCCATTAATCCGTGAAAGAACGTAAAGCATGCACCCCCCCAAACGCGACAGCCTCCCGTTTCACGCCGAGCATATCGGCAGCCTGGTGCGTCCGACCTCGCTGGTACGGGTGCGCCAGGAATTCGAAGCCGGAAGCATCGACAGCGCGGCGCTGCGGGCCGCGGAGGACGAGGCCATCCGCCAGGTGGTGGCGCTTCAGGAAGAAGTCGGCCTGGCGGTGGTCACCGACGGTGAATTCCGCCGCGGCACCTATTCCGATTCCTTCACCACGCAGGGCATCCGCGGCGTCTCGGTCCTGATGACCAAACCCGAGGGCTGGAAAAGTTCATCCACCCATGGCAATCGCATGGCGCGGCGAATTCCGCAGGTGGTCGAGCGCATTGAATGGAACGGACCGCAGCATGCCAGCGATTTCGCCTACCTCAGGTCTTTGACCGATCGCGTCGGCAAATTCACCCTGCCGGGTCCGGGCTATATCCACTACCGCGCCGGACGCGAGCACATCAGCCGCGACGTTTATCCGGACCTCGATGCATTCTGGTCTGATCTGGTGAACGCCTACCACCAGGAATTGCGCGCGCTCAGCAGTGCCGGATGCACTTATGTGCAGATCGACGAGACCTCACTGGTGAAGTTCGGCGATCCGCGCGTGCGAGCGCTGCTTGCCGCGCGCGGCGACGACTGGCAGGAGCTGCTGCGCGTCTACATCGACGCAGTGAACGCCGTCATCGCCGGCGCACCTAAGAGTATGACCATCGGCATCCATGTGTGCCGCAGCCAGGACCCGAGCTGGCAGGCGTCGGCGGGCTACGATCCAATCGCCCAGGCCATGTTCCACGACATCAAGACCGACATCTATTTTCTCGAGTACGACGACCCGCGCTCGGGGAGCTTCGAGCCGCTGCGCCTGCTGCCCGAAGGAAAGAAAGCGGTGCTTGGCCTGGTGCATTCGCGCAAACCCGAATTGGAGTCGCTGGAGTTTCTCAAGCAGCGCATCGACGCAGCGTGCCGTTACGCGAGGCTCGAGCAGCTCGCCATCAGCCCGCAATGCGGTTTCGCCACCGGTGTGTTTCTGGGCGACGACAATGCCATCGCGGCGCAGCGCGCGAAGCTGGCGCGCGTGGTGGAAGTCTCGCGCGAGGTTTGGGGTCAGACCTAATATTGAACGAGTATGGCCCTCATACCTTCTCAGCATCCGCCCCGTTCAAATCCGCCGCAATCAACCTGAACTGCTCCAGCGCCGCCTCCAGGTCGTCAACGATCTCCTGCGCGATGATCTCCGGTGCCGGAAGATTGTCGGAGTCGGCCAGGCTCTCATCGCGCAGCCAGAAGATGTCGAGGCTCGCCTTGTCGCGGGCGAGCAACTCATCGTAGCCGTACGACCGCCATCGCCCTTCCGGGTTCTCCGCCGACCACGTCGCTTTGCGCAGGTGCCGGTTCGCAGGGTTGTAGCAGGCCACGAACTCATCCAGTTCCTCGCGCTTCATCGGACTGGTCTTGAGTGTGTAATGTTTGTTGGTGCGCAGGTCGTAAATCCAGAGCTTCTTCGTCCACGGCGTCTCGGAGGCGGGCTTGCGCTCGAAGAAGATCACGTTGGCCTTTACCCCCTGCGCGTAGAACAGGCCCGTGGGCAGGCGCAGCAGCGTATGCACGTCGCATTCGTGCAGCAGCTTCTTGCGTATTGTTTCGCCCGCGCCGCCTTCGAACAGCACGTTGTCGGGCACCACCACCGCCGCGCGGCCATGTTGCTTCAGCAGCGTCTTGATGTGCTGCACAAAATTGAGCTGCTTGTTCGAGGTGGTGGCCCAGAAGTCGTCGCGCTCGATGATGTCTTTCTCGGTCGAGACCTTGCCCTCGGCGCCGGTGATCATGGTGCTCGACTTCTTGCCGAAGGGCGGA